>ENA-UOOH01000954-UOOH01000954.1-fermentation-metagenome-genome-assembly--contig:-NODE-954-length-30164-cov-3.772493_pt1 | contig 30164 bp, 23 predicted proteins | sample MGYA00245778_ERZ724025 | MGnify/ENA primary metagenome ERZ724025 (study PRJEB28704, sample SAMN03018313) | fermentation metagenome | biome: anthropogenic terrestrial biome; feature: soil; material... | reverse complement strand
GCCATCTGGTGACCAAGCCAGATCTTCCATAGGCCCGCTATGGCCGGGAAGCAGTTGAAACTTTTCTTTTCGTGCATCGAGATCCCAGATCCGGATTATCCTGTCTTCCCCTCCAGAGGCCAGATAATCTCCCTGAGGTGACCAAGCTAAAGCCTTGATAGCACTGGTGTGACCCGCGATTTTCAATGCATTCTCCCCTGATTCTGCTGACCAAAGATCAATGATGCCTTGATATCCACCACTAGCTAACAGGTGTGATTCCCTGCCCCAATTTAGTGCAAAGATGTAATTTCCCGTCTTGATGCTTTGCACCAACTCTTGCTTATCCCAATCCCAAACCTGGATCACTCTGTCTGTACCAGCACTGGCTAAATAATGGGCATCAAAAGACCAACTTAAGATAGCAGCTTCGCCTTGGTACTCCTCAAGGAAAGTCCTCTCCCCTGTTTCGAAGTTAAGAACCTCTAAAGCACCGCTTTTAGAAGCCATGGCAACTAAAGATCCCTTTGGCGCAGCAGATAGGGACATAATCTTATCCCTCGTCTCAAACTCAGCACTAAGTTCCCCTTGATCAACCTGCCAGACTCTTAAGCTTAAATCATCGCCGCCACTAAACAAAAACTTACTGTCTGGAGACCAAGCAACCGCCCTCACCCAGTTTTCGTTAGTGAACGACTTTAGTTCATTTCCCGTAGCAAAATCCCAAATCCTAACCTCACAATCCCAGCCAGAACTAGCAAGTTTGGTTCCATCAGGTGACCATGCTAAATCTGTAAGTAAGTTAGTATGGCCTTTTAGTGTCTTGACTTCTAGACCTGTCTGCCAATCCCAGATCTTAATTTTGCCATCTCTAGCCCCGCTGGCTAAGTAGTGGCCTTGAGGAGAAAACGCAATAACCTTAATAGCACTTGTGTGGCCGGTCATTGTTCTCACTAGTTGTCCATCGTCTGTTCTCCAAATCCTGATTGTCCTATCATTACTACCGGTGGCTATGTACCTATCATCTGCAGAAAAGGCAATTGCTACAACCAGATCTAGGTGACCATCGAAAGAAAATTGTGTTCCCCAATTGGCAAAATCAGGTTCTGCCCAAGGATAAGCCACAAATTCAAACTCCTGGTCTTCCCCTACTACCTGCTTTTCCGGGAGAAACCTATAACCGGTTTTACGGGGAATAATGACCGCTTCACTAAGAGCAGTAGTCTCAAAGTACCCGCCCGCATCTGTCTCCACATGTGAACTCGTTTCATCCACAACTAAGAGGCTGACACCTGCCAAACCCAGAGCCTTATCTTCCGTTGCCTCGGCCACAACAACCTTCCCCGAAATAACGCTCGTCTCAGGCAGAGCATCGCGCTGATCGCAACCGCTTACGGGTAAGACAAGCAAAATGAAACAAAACATCAAGAAAAGGCACTTAGGCTTTCTGATCATATCTCCCACATCCCCCTTCGTCTTCTTGTACTCTAAAGCTACTACTTCAGAAACACATAGAATCCTCTTTTTCCAAATCTAACGAGCATCTTTTTCCAAATCTAACGAGCATCGCTCCTGCCTTTTCCCGCGGCAAGAAGCGGTGCTCATTTTCCTCGTTGACCGGCGATTCCATAAGCTGAGAGTAATCATCGTAAAAGGTAAGCCGCTTCAGGATGTTTACCGCTCGATCCCGCAATACGATGGTAACGAGGCTTGCATCTTTCTGGATGATTCGCCAATAAGAATCCTTCAACCCGCTTGGAGGCATCGCGATCACAAAATCATCAGCGTTCTCCCCTAGGAATCTTCCGCAACACCACCCTGGTGTTCTTGCGATAGTCATGGCCTGTCCACCATTTCTGTCGCAACAATCGGTGTTTGGTTAGTTCCTAAATTAACGATATTGGTATGATTAAATTATCCTTGTTGAACGCACTAAGTGTGTCTGCTGTGCAAAGAACAGCGCCCGTTCCACGTTGTAGCGGCGACCGTTCCAGAACTCCGAAGACCCGTATCAACCGGGCATCAGGCGTGGCCGTTTTCTTGACCTCTATAGGATAAAGGTACCCGTCCATTTCAATAATAATGTCTATCTCTTTGGAATCTTTGTCTCTGTAGTAGTACAAAAATAGCTCTCTACCAGAGTTATAGTGGCTTTTTACTATTTCGGATACTACGTAGTTTTCAAGGACTGCACTATTCATAGCACCGCTCATTAGGGTGGCCGGATCACTCCATTTCGTGAGGTAACTGACCAGCCCTGTATCGTAGAAATAGAGTTTGGGTGCCTTGACAGTACGCTTCAGGACATTATTCGAGTAGGGATGCAAATAGAAGATTATCCCAAGCGTTTCTAAAATTCGCAGCCAACTTTTTGCCGTCGTCTGATCAATATCACTATGCTCCGCTATTGTCCGATAATTCACCATTTGCCCAGAGAGAGCGGCGGCAGCAGTCATGAAATTCATGAACTTGAGCGAATCAATAGCGCCAGATAACCCTTTTACATCACGGTCAATATAGGTGCTCACATAGCTTGAGTAAAAAATACTTCGGTTCGTATATTTTCCGCTGATCAGCGCAGGCATACCACCATTAAATATGCGCTCATAAATCTCGGGAGTACCTGCCTTTGAAGTAGTTTTCTCCCTTTCCAAAAGCATATCCAAGTTGACTTCGAAAGGCATTGTCTTGGTGCCCAAAATCTCTTGCTGAGAAAGGGGAAGCATTTGGAGCAGAGCAACTCGCCCCGCAAGCGATTCCTGAACTCCTTCCATCAATTTAAAGACCTGAGAGCCCGTGAGCCAAAAGTCTCCAGTTCTATGATTCTTATCAATCCATATTTTGATATACGGAAAAAGCTCCGGTGCGTACTGGACTTCGTCAATGAAGAGCGGTGGCCTGTGGATCTGAAAGAACATCGCTGGATCTTCTTTGGCCATCTTACGCTCGGTTAGATCATCGAGCGTCACATAAGCGCGGCCAATGTTTTCTTCATCCATTAGTTTCTTGAGCATAGTCGTCTTGCCAACCTGGCGCGGCCCTGTCAGTAAAATGGCAGGAAACTGTCGGTTGAGCTCAAGAAACGTATCCTCCATGGCTCGATTGACGTACTTCATATCACGCCTGACCCCCTTCGGCTAATATTGTGTTCGTCCCTATTATAGCCGAAACGTGGCAAAAATACAATGCAATGAGGAGTTTTTGACACAGTCTCCATGAGTCTAGGCGCACAATATGATTGGTACTACTCGCACCTGGCCTAGTCTCGCTCCAACCCCAACTCTTCCACCATAGCCCATCTATTCTTATACTTCCTTGCCCATTTTTCCTTGAGTTCTTCCACAATGGAAGGCCCACCGGGGTACTTGGCTATCCTCCCAAGCTCCTCCTTGATCTTGACATAGTGCCTGCGACCACCGGCATGCTCTGCCCATTCTATAACCCTGCGGACTAAGAGGTCCCGCATCTCGTCTGTGAAGTTATCCTTCAAAAGCTCTTCATAGGTATCAAGATCCCAATGGTTGAAATCCTCTTGGAGAGCAGCCACCAATTCCCGCGAGAGATTCTCCTTGGCATAGATTTTTTTCAGATCCACACCCTTTTCTCTGAGCCGGTGGAGAACATAATCCCTCTCACTAGGCCACTCCTGCGGGGATACCATGCTTTTGTACTCCAGGTAGGCATCTAGTTGCCCAGGGGCATAGTCCAGCACCCTCAAGAGTCCTTCCCGGCGAAGGGCATGATGATCACTAAGTCTATGGTAAACCTCCATCAGCTTGCGGCTGTACCTGTCGGCCATCCCCCAGTGGTCTTTAAAACGCTCCTTACCGTCCTTCAAAAGGTCCATGGCTCTTTCGTATTCTCCGAAGCTTAGATGGCGCTCCACAACGAATAACCTAAGCTCAGGGAGGTCACGGTTTATGCCAAGGAGCTGCTGAGCCCGCTCTTCATAGCCCAAAGCCCACAGTGTTTTAAGCTTATGGCCTAGCCAATAGCTGCGTCAAAGTACAGGCAGATGTATACTCCTCTTTGTCTATCAGTTCTTGAATGGAGGAGATGATCGCATTCACATCCGAGCTAAAGGCGTCTACCTCATCGTACTCAATATAGCCCGAAGAACCTAAGTGAAAGCGAAAGACAGAATCAATCTGCCGCAAATAAAGTGATTCACTTAAAATGCCCCGCTCTTGATACATACTAAGAAACCTAGTACGCAGAGCTTCATTGATCTGAAGTTCACGCCCGAAGAAATCGATGATGTCTTCTTGCGGTAGTGATTCTAGAATCTCCAGGGACAGACTTAGATCCGAGCGCACCTCAAGTTCCCCGTCTTCTTCGTCTAAGGCATATAAAACCGCAGCTAAGTGCTTACAGTTATGACTGTCCTGAAAATACGGACAACTACACTCTAGGATTTCGATACCATCATCCTTCAGCTCAATATAGACGGTGTAATCCTCAGAGCCCTGTACTGTAGCCCAAATTTGATTCCTGTCTCTCTTCAGGTTGTGGACAGCACCATCTTGGAAGTAGGAGTAGCCACGTTGCAGAATGTGGTCCCTAAACAAATGCTCAAATAAAATGGTCACAATTTCAACTCCTTGGCCAGAACAATGTAAGCTGTTCGGTGAGCTTCTACATCCTGAAGGGCCAGTCCTTCTTGGGTTTTGGAGCACCGCCCCTCCTTCCCCAACGGAAGGTTTCCGGCAATGATGCCACTAAAGAAATGTTCGGATTATCGTCAGGATATTCTAGATATCACGGCGGAGCTTGAAGAACTAAACTTACCTTATTCCATAGATCTATCAATATTAGAGACTATTGAGAATCAGGACTTACCAGAAGAGACAGAACAAATGCCATCGGGATAAATGTTTATTAGCTCCGATGGCACAATAATATTTCTATTCAGGTTAATTTGAACCGCTACGCTTGGTCAGATACTCCCTTACAACCCTGACACTCTCCTCGGCAGCCTCCCAGCGCCCAACCTCAATCATGAGAACACCATCAAAACCTTGAGCAAGCATCAGATCCAAGGTATTGGTAACATCTAAGACGCCTGTACCTAGAGCCACATGATCTTGCAGGATCTTCTTGCCGCCTTCTAGAGTCCACTCCACAGCATCATGGAAGTGAAATTCCCGGATCAAATCACGGTGCCCATCTACCACATGCTTGAGATCGGCACCTTCTAAGACAAGATGACCAATATCACAGCAAATGCCTGTTCCCAGCTCTCTGGCTATGGCAAAGGGTTTCTGCCATCCGCTCTTGATGTTTTCCACAAGGAGCTTGCCTTCTGGCGCTTCGTTTAGAATCTCCTTAATCCCAGCTTTCGCCCTGACGTACATGGCATCTACAATCTTCTCCTTGATTTCAGAAGCCATGTGGGGTTTAGACTCTACTTGCTTTAGCATCATCTCGGTTAGATGCATTACATAGTGCTCGACTTTGAGCGCCTCTTCTAGCTGGCGGATGATCTTTTTATAACTCTCTATACTAGCTTCCCAAATGGGCTGGCACAATGAAGAAACATCCAATCCCCGAAAAGGCAGATGTACTGTGTAACCAACGCCCGAACTTGCCTGGTAATCGGCTAGCGCAACTATGGTACGCTCTGTGAAAAGTCGCGGACAGATCACCATCAAATTGGCCGGCAATTCTACCACATCTACCCCTAGTTTTTCATGGAGGTGCTGCACTGCCCCAACTAAGGTCATTTCATCAAGATCAGGTCGAACGTTGAGAGCAATATGATCACCACTAAAAAGATCTACTGTATTTACACCTAGTTTCATTCGTTGCACTTCCTTTCCTGAAGCAGCGGTTGACTTACACCTTTTAAGCCAACCAAGCCTAAAATTGTGAGTAAAATCTGCTGCGGTCCTTGGTAAGCGTTTGTAGGGTCAAACCACTCTCCCAGAGAATGTACCCCACCGAAGTCACCACCAGAGCCCAAGGTTATGGCAGGAATGCCTAAACTTAAGGGAACATTGGCATCAGTACCTTTGGGGCCTTGGGTGGTGGGAGTAAGCTCCAGTACCCTAGCTGAACTGACCGCCGTTTGCACTATGGCCTCGCTAAAATCTTGACTTCCTGCGGGTCGATCTCCCACACGTTCTAGTTGAATTGCGATCATCTCAGAATTCCACCTATCGTTCTCAGCTGCACAGCCGTGCTGCACTAGTTCTAGCACCTGTTCCTCAATCTTCAAAAGGCTGTCAGCTGCTGTGGAGCGCAAATCAATTAGCATTTCCGCCTCTGCGGCCAGACTATTCACAGAGCTTCCCCCCTGCACCACACCTACTGTAAAAGTGGTTTTGGGATGAGGGGGCACTTGCAGATCGGCAATGGCTGCAATGGCTCGACCCAGGGCATGAATCGAACTGGGCTTACCAAAGTCATTGAAGCTATGGCCACCTGGTCCTTGATAGGTCACTTTATAGCGTCTACTCCCTGTACATTCATAAGTCACCTGGCCTGCTTGACCTGGCTCTAAGGCGATAAAACCATCTACATCGCGGCGTTCTGCACAAAAAGCTTTCACGCCCTGAAGATCGCCTAAGCCCTCTTCACAAACTGTGGCTCCTATGATCAGATTTCCCACGGTTGTTAGCTTGGAATGATCAAAAGCTCGCAAGATAGTGAGAATCGACGCTAAACCCCTGCTGTCATCGGCGATACTGGGTCCGTAAACCTTGCCATTGCGCACTTCTGGACGAACATGTGTGTCGAGAGGGAAAACGGTATCTAGGTGGGCAAAGACCACGAGGGTGGGGCCTCTTTCTGTTCCACGCCTAATTCCATACACATTTCCCGCAGCATCACGGACTACGTTTTCTAAACCTAACTCTTCCAAACGAGATTTATAATAAGCGCCCCGCATTGCTTCGTCAAAGGTTGGAGCTGGAATAGCTGCGATATCCATCTGATCTTTCATGGTGGTGTCTTGGTCTCCCTTTAAGAAGGCCAATGCCTCCTGTACCTTTGAATCTAAAGACAAGTTGCGCACTACCTCTAAAATACCTTTCTTGACTACCGCAATTTCCATTCTCCCCGCCCACTCCCTTCACTACTTAGCCAGATGCAGTATCTTGACAATATCAGCGGCCTTAAGCTGCACAAAATTACCTACTGTAAACTCCCCGCCCCCTGTACACTTGGTGGCAATTTCAGAAAACCTAGCATCATCAATCCCCAATTGACATAAGCGCGTAGGTAGACCGAGTTTTGCAAAGAACTCCTCTAGGCGTACGATCCCTTCAGTGGCAATTTGGGGGCTTTTGCCCGCAGCATCTACCTGCCACACTCTGGTGGCCAACTGCACAAAGCGATCTAAATCGTGCTCTAAAACATGGCGCATCCATGCAGGTAAGAGTACTGCCATACCGGCCCCGTGGGGCACATCATAAAGACCGCTGATTTCATGTTCAATAGCATGGCAGGCCCAATCTCCCACCCGGCCCGTATCCAAAAGACCGTTATGGGCAAGTGTCCCTGCCCACATCACCTCAGCCCTAGCCGCGTAATTATTCGGTTCAGCCACGGCGAGAGGGAGATTTTGAATCATCGAACTTAAGATAGCCTCGCATAAACGGTCTGTTAAATCCACATCCTGAACGGTGGTAAAATAACGTTCCAAAACATGGGAGATAATATCCCCACCGCCACAGGCGGTTTGATAGGGCGGCAGACTAAAGCTGAGTTCAGGATTCATGATGGCAAACTTTGGGATCACCTGCTCACTCCAGGCTAACCGCTTGAGCTGGCCTTCTTCCTTGGTAAGCACAGTGCCACCCCCTGCTTCGCTTCCTGAACCTGGAATGGTTAAAACAACCCCCAAGGGTAGTGCACTTTGGGCCAAGGCCTTGCCCTCATAAAAATCCCACACCTCACCTGTATAAGGCACGCCCATGGCAATAGCTTTAGCTGAGTCGATTACACTCCCGCCACCTACTGCCAAAATACAGTCCACCTGTTTCTGGCGACCAAGCTCAATGCCCTTGTGTACCAAATCCAACCTGGGATTGGGCCGCACCCCACCTAATTCAACAACTTCTACGCCAGCTTCTGCTAAAGATTGACAAATGCGATCCTTAAGACCACTTTTCACGATACTGGCCTGCCCATAGTGGAGCAGCACCTTATTGCCAAGCCCCTTAGTGGCTTCTCCCACCTTTTGTTCTGTTTGCTGCCCAAAGACAATTTGGGTTGGACTAGAAAATGTAAAGTTCTGCACATCAATTCCTCCTTACCAGCTCCACGCCGAATTCCCGGGCCAGCTCTTCTAGCCCCTGATAGGTAACTTCACCGAGCTTTACGCCCTCTTTGAGCGATCTGTGCCGGGCTTCATACTCCTTCTCGCCGTGAATGAAAATACGCTCTGCTCCCTCAGCTTTGTCACTGGCGCGGATTGCTTCAATAATATAAGTAAAATGGCGACGGATAGCTACAGGATCCCCAAATAGATCCAGCCTAACAGCCCCGAAGAAGTGGCAAACGCCCCCCACCTCCCGGTAGGTCTCCGCACTCCAGCTACCCTGGGCTAGACCTGCCGTTAAAAGTTCAATAAGCAGGGCCAGACCAAAGCCCTTATGCCCGCCAAACTCCTCGCCCTCTCCCCCGAGGGCCAGAATTCCGCCTAGAGCATTTTCCTTGAGCTGATAAATCACATCTGACGGGTCAGTTGCTGAATGGCCTAGCCGATCAACTGCCCAACCCTGGGGAATGCTGTGCTTGCGCCTGGCATAAGTCTCCAGCTTGCCAAGGGGAACCACACTGGTAGCCATATCAACTAGAACTGGGAAACCATCCCCAGTGGGAAAAGCCAACGCTAAGGGATTGGTACCCATTAAAGGTCGCTTGCCAAAGGTGGGCACCACATAGGGCCCTGTATTGGTCAAGGCAATTCCCAGCATATTCTGATCCACACACTTTTCTGCAAAATAACCGGCAATGCCGAAATGGTTAGAATTACGCACCGCGACAAAGCCCACTCCTGTGCTTTCAGCCTTAGAGATGGCCTTTTGCATGGCCACATCGGCTATGTATTGTCCCACCCCAGCGTTTCCATCTAAAAGTACCGTAAGCGGTGATTCCTGCACAACATGGGGTAAAGCGGCAGGGTCGATCAGTCCTTGGGCAATATGATTCACATAACGCCTGAGCCTAGCCACCCCATGGGAGGCAATGCCCCGGGCATCTGCTTCTACCAAGACTTCAGCAACCAGAGCAGCCCTCTTTTGATCACAACCCACAGCCTGCATAATCTCTGAGGCAAAACTCTTTAACTGCCCATAATCCATTTGGATGGTTGTTAACATAAAACTTCCTCCTTCTGTTTTGGTAAAGCAAAAAGGATCAGTGCAAAGCCCACTAACGTGATTACGGACAAAAGTGTCCAAAGAAGGTTAAAGGAAAGGGCAGCTACCCCTCCTAAGAGCATGGCTCCACTGGACATTCCTAAATCAAAGCTGTTATTCAAAAAGGAAACGGATTGGGAACGTTCGGCCAAAGTGGTCTTATCCATAACCAGCGCCATTAGAGCTGTGTTCACTGCCCCAAACCCAAAACCGATCAATAAACCACAGGTGATCAGCACAAGATACCCCCCCAACTGCGTTAAGCCAAGGAGGCCCAGGCTAATAAAAAGCACAGATGGAACTGCCACAGCCTTGCGCCCATACTTGTCGGAGAGTGTACCAGCCACATAACCGCTGACCATATACATCAGGGAAAAGGCGGCAAAGTAAAGTCCCATTTCGGTTAGCCCAATTTGCAACGCACGCAGGGGCAAAAAGGACGATAAGGCACCGAGGGCCATGGTTACCGAGAAGAGCCCTAAACTAGAGATGAGTACCCAGCGATTGCGGAGAATATCCCAGAAAGGGACTGTGGCAATGGGCTCGGTTTCAGTTGTGACTGGAGGCTCCTTAAGAAAGATCTGTCCCGGGATCATCACAAGGCCTAAAAGGCCCGTAGCCACAAAAAAGGCGGTGTATCCAAAGTTAACTGCCACAAACTGCCCTAAAGCTGGGGCAATCGCCATGGCCAGCCCGCTCACCACACCATACAATCCAAAGAGGCGTCCCCGATTTTCTTCAGTGGAGAAATCTGCCAACAGTGTATAGCTGGCTGTCATAAAGGCCGCCAAGCTAGCTGCATGGTAAATACGCACCAAGGCCAGGTACCACAGGCCAAAGTCAAAGACGTACAAAATTGGACCTGTGCTGCAGGTAAAGATGGCTACCCCCAGTAGCCACTTGCGGCCTCTGTGATCCGCTAGTTTTGCAAAGTAGACTCGTAAAATAACTGCGCTTAAGGAAAAAAGACCTACTAACAGACCTACCGCCTGTTCAGTTCCGCCCCTGAAAACAATATAGGGGGGAAAGACCGGCAGCATTCCGTTATAAGCGGCAAAAAAGAGGGAGGTGTTCCAAAATAGGAGTGCAACATTCTTCTTATCCCTACTCAATGCATTAACTCCTTCGTGCTCTCATACAGCTTCTTATATTTCTCATAAAGTTCATCATAGACCACTAAAGGGTGGTGGGGAGTAAAGATGTGTTTGCTGCGCACATATTCTTTGACAAGATCACCAATGGGACGTTTTTCGGTGGCTAAGGCACCAAGCAATACTCCGCCCAAAAGCGCACCATCCACCATCTCCAGCTGCTCATAGGGAAGGCCGGTCACATCTGCCTTGATCTGATTCCACACCTTAAGCCTAGATCCGCCGCCGGTAGATTTCACCTCACGGGGGATTAAGCCCTGTTCAGCTAAGGAGTCAATGCTATGCCGTACAGCAAAGGCGGTCCCTTCTAAAACAGCCCGCAGAAAGTCAGCCTTGTTATGGGTCTTAGTAATTCCAAAGAACACTCCCTTAGCTCCTTCATCCCAGATCGGGCTACGCTCACCAGCTAAATAGGGTAAAAAGAGCAAACCATTGGCACCAGGGGGCGCTTGGCTGGCTACGCCATCAAGATCAGCATAGCCTAAACCTCCCCCTAAGGTATGAAGATACCAGGCTAAGGTGCCGCCACCTGAGGACATGGGTAAAATATATAAGGAGCATTCTGGGATCACATGGGCCGCAGCTCCTGGCACCTTTTTATTCTCGTTTAGACAATAAGAAAGACAGGTGGATGTGCCGGTCACATCACCAAATTGACCATCTTCGATCAACCCTGCCCCAAGTGCCTCTACGTAGGCATCAATACCCCCGGCTACCACAGGAATTCCCGCTACCAAGCCCAGGTTTTTTGCTTTTGAAGTGGTTTGATCAACCACTTCCCAGTTTTTAACAGGGCGCGGCAACTTGGCTCCGTCAATTTCCTTGAGCTGGTGGGCTTTGCTAAAAAGGGCAGCAGCCCGATCAATAATCATCTCTCCGGTCAGGTGGAAAATTACAAAGTCCTTAGGCTGCAAAAAAGCTTTGGTCTTGGCATAAACCTCTGGTTTTTCTTGCTTAATCCACAGGATCTTCGGCTCAAAAAAGGAAGGGTCAGAAAATTCGCCCGTCAGCTGCCTAATCTGCTCTGCCTGGCGTAAAGCCCTCCGATCTTGCCAAGTCAGGCAGGGATAAACCGCCTCGCCGGCAGCATCCACTGGCACAAGAGAGGGCGAGTGACTGCTCACACTCAGGGCTTGAATCTGACTGGCTGTAACACCAGAGCGCTCCAAAAGACGAGGCAGCACTGTGGCCAGACCGCTAAGCCACTGTCTTGGGTCCTGCTCAGCACACACACCTGATTGGATCAAAGCCAGGGGCATCCGTTCTACCCAGAACGATGCCCCCTGGACTAAGGCAGCCTTCAAACTGCTAGTTCCAATATCGATGGCCACATACATGACTATCCCTCATTTACTAGCATAACCTTCAAGGCCTTTTGCTCCACAGATAGGTTAATGCCCTTTTCGGCCTCTTCCAAAGGCAGGGTGTGGGTAATAATCCTCTCCGCATCAATGCGCTTGTTAGCCATTAGCTCCACTGCACGGCGGTACTGGATGTGGGTAAAGCCAAAGCTTCCCACCAAAGAAACCTGTTGATAATGAATAAGTCCTGGATCAATTGTCACTTTGCTATCTTTAGGCAAACCGCCAAACATATTAATTACCCCGCCTGGGGCCACATATTGCTGAGCTTCTTCTACCGCTTCGGCAAAACCCACACAAACCATAACTGCTTGAGCCAGTTTGCCCCCTGTCTCCCGCTTAAGGACTTCTTTTAAATCTTCTTTCCGGGGATCAACCGCGATGGCGCCGATTTCTGCTGCCTTCGCCAGCCGCTCTTGGTTAAATTCACTGATGATCACCTTACCCGCACCTTGAGCCAATGCAGCCTGGGCCGATAAAAGACCCATGGGCCCCGCTCCCATAATCAACAAAGTATCACCAAGTTCTAGCCTACAGTCTTCGATACCGTTAAGAACACAGGCTAAAGGCTCGGCCATGGCGCCTGCGGAAAAACTCATACCTGTTGGTAGGCGCACTGTCCCCCGCTCAATTACTTCCTTGGGAATGGCAATATACTCGGTGAAGGCTCCACTTTCTACCCCGCTCTTGTCATAGCACAACTCAAAGTGGCCAGCTTGACACATGTGACAAAAGCCGCAGGGTACATAGGGCGCTACTGCCACCCGATCCCCTGGAGAGTAGTCCGTCACCTCAGAACCAACCTCAGCAACCACTCCGGCAAATTCATGACCCAAGATGCAGGGAGGTTCGAAAAAGCGGTGGCCGCGTATGTAGGTTTTAACATCGGTGCCACACACGCCGCTAGCTTTTACCTGTACTAATATTTGATCAGGACCAATAGATGGCCGCTTGATTTCTTCGATGGTCATTTGTTTTGGTCCCTGATAGATTGCTGCTTTCATCTCAAAACCCCTCTCGAATCTAATTCCCATGCACTAGTTCAACAATTTTACGAGTGTACTCATGGGGGTCAGGCGCTTGGAAGATGTTCCTTCCGATGGCCACTCCCGCGGCTCCTGCTTGTAGTGCGTTTTCAATATTCGTGAAAATATCAGTATTCTTTGGTCCGCCAGCCATTACAAGGGGAATAGGACAGCTTTTTACCACATCAACATATTTCTCACCGCAATAATAGGTCTTGATTACATCAGCGCCAAGCTCAAAACCGAGTCTAGCACAAACACCAACCCACTCAGGATCAAAGCTGTGTTCAAATTCAGGCAATAGTTCTGCCACAACTGGAATTCCTAGCTTTCCTGCCTCTTCTACCACACGGCCCAAATTAGCTAACATGGCATGCTCTTGCTTTGCGCCAATGATCACCATCACGCAAACCGCATCGGCGCCTTGACGTACAGCCTCCTGGACAGAACTAATCGGTACATGGTAGCTGCCATCAGGCGAAAACCTACTGGCACCACCTGTGATCCGCATAATTAAGCCTGCTTTTCCTCCGTAGATTTCCTGAGCTTCTTGGGCAAAACCAGGATTAACGATGATGGCATCTGCTCCACCCTGCACCACTTTTTTGGCAATATCCTTGGGCACTTCTAGTCCTGGAACAGGCCCCATAAATCCACCAAAATCCATTGCACTGATCACTGTTTTTCCATCTTCCCTGAAAATACGTTTCAAACGAATTGCTTTCCCACTCATGAGCAAGCCCTCCTGTCTTCTATTCTTTGCCACACCTGGGCGGCATACTTTTCTAAGTCAATCTTGTTCACAGTTTCAATTTCCTTCCACATTGCTACAGGAAACACATCCACACCATAGTGAGCACCAAGAAGTGCACCTAGCATAGAGGCAATAGTGTCGGTGTCTCCTCCAATATTAGCAGCACCAATCAAAAGTTCCATGGGTTCCTCTGGACGGGCAAAAAGGGCCATCACTACCGGTACGATTTCATGAGGTACCATATCCACACCCACATAGTCATAAAGCTCGCTTAAGGCGCTTTGTAGATCTGGTGCGGAGACTGACAAGTTCACCGCCCAGCGAATCCGCTTGGCGATGGATGGTCCAGGGTAAGGGTATCCATAAGCAAGACCCCTTTCGGCTCCGTGGCAAGCTGCACTAATCACAGACTCTTGGTCTGCAACAACCGCAAAGCTCTCTACAAGAGCTGCAGCCATAGAAGTAGCCCCAGAGATGGCAAGACTTGTACCATGGGTGGGCATACTAACCTCTACCGCGGTTTCAATGGCCTGCTCCAGATCGCCAAGGCAAGTTAAAGCCACGGGCAGCATGCGCATGGCTCCACCTATGGTTGTTCCGAAAAAGCCCGTTTCCTGCGGATCCTCACCGGACATTAAGCGCTGCAAAGCCTTCTTGGAGCTAGGACCAAGATACGTGGAGTTAAAAACATCCTTTTCTTTCGCCCAAGTAACCAAGGCTTCAGCTGCCACATCAGCATTAAGCTTCCCATGACGGAAGAAGGCATCCAAAAGTGCCAACGTCTGTTCAGTATCGTCGGTAATCTGCGCCCGGGTCAAGTAGTGATGATGATAATGCTCCTGGTGTGGGGCGCAAAGCTCACGGACGACTCCATACTTTTCGGAAATCGCCTGCTGGGTCATGAACTCTGTGGGCATGCCCAGAGCATCACCGAGAGCCACCCCCACCAAAGAACCGAGTATTTTTTGTTTCATAAAAGATTCTCCCTTCCGCCCTGAAGACAAGCTCCGCCAGAAATCATCTGACGGAGCTGTGTAGCGTTTAATGCTTACTTGTTCCGCTCAAAGTCGTCAGCTAAATCTTTAACTAATTTGTCTGCCGCTTGTTGTGGAGTCATGGACTTGTATTCCACATTAGAGATGAGAGTACGCAGGTAATCATCTAGTGCGCCTAATTCCCAGAAGTGTTCCAGAGATACCACATGTTCTAGCTGCTCAAAAGCTGCTCTGTAGTAGGGCTGCTCCTCGAAGAGCTGCTGGATCTCTTCGCTCTCTAAGGCACTCTTGCGAATAGGCACATACCCAGTACTTGCCGACCAACGCACCACATTCTCAGGTGTTAGAAGCCAGCTCAAAAACTCCCAAGTTGCATCTTGTTTTTCTGGAGTAGATGGGAACATGGTAAGTCCAGCGCCACCTAAAGTGACAGCTTTACGCTTATTACCAGGTAACATGGCGGTGGCCACATCAAATTCTACGGTTGCCGCAATGGTACCAATTCCTGCCGTGGAGTCAAACAAAAATGCTTGGTTGCCAGCAATGAACTGATCCCTGGCCCTATTATGGACACCGGCAGGCATTAAACCTTGGTCAATTAGGGAAACCCAAAATTCGATAGCTTCCACGGCTTCAGGTTCATTAATCAACGCAGCAGAGTAGTGGTCATTCATGATCTCGCCGCCATTTTGCAGAATAAAGCCCTTCAGCATCCAGTCTTCATTCCGCATATTAATGGGTGAGAAATTACGGATTCCCTCTTGAGTTGCCCAGTCACGGAGGTGAATGGCCATTTCTACGAGCTCATCCCATGTATCAGGGGCCTTGGGTTCAAGACCGGCTTGACGTAAAATGTCTTTGTTATAGAAGAGTACGGGCGTGCTGTTGTTAAACGGTAACGAGGCAATGCGCCCATCGTATTTGTTGTAGTTCCAAAATTCATCATAGAAGTCGTCCATATCCAGGCCCTGAGGCCCGTGCAAATACTCATCGATTAAGTAGTTGCCTACTCTTCCGGTAAACAAAGGAGTCGCAGGGATCAAGCCACCATTTGGCAAGGTGTCAGCCGCAAGACTGGCTGTTACTTTCTGAGCCGTTTCACCATAGTTTCCGGTGTAAATGGCATCTACGAAGATGTGATCATTGCTAGCGTTAAACTCATCAACCATCTCTTTAAAGACGCGTCCGGCATTGCTGCCAATGGCATACCAGAAAGTGATATTGACCTTGCTAGCCATAGCGGTAGACACGCCAGCTAGTAATAGCGTCAAGACTAACGAGAAAATCAACACTTTTTTCACTTTGGTTCCCTCCTAAAATTGAAAACTACTAACCCTTGATTCCGCTTCTTGCTATACCCTCGATAAATTGCTTCTGGGCTGCGAAGAAGACAATCAACACCGGCAGCATCACAATCAATGAGGCTGCCATCAGGTAATGCCATTCACTCCCTCCCCCCTGTTGTGAAACAAAGTAGCGCAGGCCAATAGGTAAAGTCCGCATTTGATTGGAGTTAATTACAATTAAAGGCCACAAATACGAGTTCCAAGAACCGAGAAAGCCAAAGAGCGAAACACTGGCGATGGCTGGTTTAGCCAGGGGCATCAAGACCGAACAAATGAAACGCAATTTGGAGCATCCATCCATGATGGAGGCCTCCTCCAGTTCTTTAGGAATGGTCAAGAAAAACTGCCTTAACAAGAATACAGAAAACGCGGTTGAGACAAATGGGATGATCAAAGCCTGATAAGAATCAATCCAACCCATTTGGCTCATGACAATATATGTGGGAATCAGCGTAACCTGGGTTGGAACCATTAAGGTCGCTAAAAATAGCATAAACACTTTGTCACGTCCCCAAAACTCCATCCGGGAAAAGGCATAGGCAGCGAGGACTCCAGTGATCACCTGGCCCACAGTTGTCACGAGGGCCACAAAAACGCTGTTCACATAGAAGCGGCCAAAGGGCGCCAATTTCCAGACTTCCAAGTAGTTGCTCCATTGAGGCGAATCGGGAATCCATTTGGGCGGATAACGGAAAATCTCATGATAGCCCTTGAGGGATGTGGAAATCATCCAGGCAAAGGGTAAGATCATGGCCGCGCCCAAGACGATCAGAACAAAGTGGATGACAAACTGCTTGCTGTACGATTTTCGCATGTTCTAACCTTCTCCCTTAATTGTAGTGGACGCGTTTTTCGAGGAAAAAGCGCTGTAATAATGTCAAAACCAAGATGAAGGCCGAAAGAAGTACCGAGAGGGCACTGGCTTCCCCAAAACGGAAAGAGTTAAAGGCCTGCTGATAGATGAGGTAAACAATGACCATCGTACTCTTTAAGGGACCTCCCCCGGGAGTCATCACGTCTATTTGCGTAAACACCTTGAAGGAGTTAATCACACCCATAATCAACACAAAGTACATAGTTGGCGATAGTTGCGGCAGGGTAATATATCTAAACTGTTGGAAGGGTTTGGCACCATCAATGGAAGCCGCTTCATACAAGCTGGCATCGATGCTTTGTAGCCCCGCTAAGAAAAGGACAACGTTATAGCCGAGACCTTTCCAGACAGACATGATGATTACTGATAACATGGCCATTTTTGGATCATTAAGCCAGCCATAAGGTCCTAAGCCTATGAACTCAAGCAGGTAGTTAAAAAGCCCGTCAAAGGGGTCATAAAGCCACAGCCAAACCGCACTCACTGCCACAGTAGATGTAATGACCGGGGTAAAAAACACCGTGCGATAAAAGGACAAACCCCGGATTTTTTGGTTCAGCAAGAGGGCTACTCCCAAAGATATGCCGAAGTCCAATGGCAGCTGCACCAAGACAAAATAAAACGTATTGCGCACCGCAATGAAGAAGTCAGTGGACTGAAAGATCCTGGCGTAGTTGCGTAATCCTACGAATGTCTTGGGACTGATCAGATCCCATTCAAATAGACTCAGATAAAAAGCCATGAACACTGGTACGAAAATAAACAAAATCATGATGGTAGACGCCGGCGTCAAAAAACTATAACCAACTACTGTACGCTTTATTGCTGCCCGCCGCCTACTGGTTTCGTTGGCTGCATTAATGTCTTGCATATACGTACCTCCCCATGACAAATTTCACCTCAACCATTGTGTTTCAAGTAAAATTTGGCCTTATCGCCGCGAATTAAGGAATAGCAGACTTCCACAAGATCATTCTCCGCAGTGTAAGCATGCCTCTCCACGAGCAAAGCTGGACTTCCTGGTACTGTATTGAGGAGTCTAGCATTTTCTTCTGTGACGATCACAGGTTCAATAAAATCTTCACCCCAACTGGTCCTCACGTGATACTTCTCCGCCAGTGTCTTATACAGCGATCCCGTAAGTTCGACAGTCTCCAACCCCGGAAACAGGTAGGCCGGCAGATACGATGTGGCCAGGAGAATATGCTCTCCATCCAGATAGCGCAAGCGCTTCAGCATAATCACCTGATCTCCCTGCTCAAGTCCGAGTTTTTGCCTAAGTTCTGGTTCCACCTCAGTGAGCAGCGTGTTTTCTAAGACCTTGGTGGTTGGAACAAAGCCAAAGGACCGCATGTTTTCTGTGAACGAATCTAAGGTAATGCTCTGGCGATCTAATGGATCGGCCACAAAAGTACCCTTGCCATGGAGGCGGTAAATTAAACCCTCCCGCACCAATCCATCGATGGCTTTACGAATGGTAGCCCGACTCAACCCATAGATTTTTTGCAATTCGGGTTCCGACGGGATTTGTTGGTGAGGCTTGTATGTTCTATTGGCGATCTGTTCCCTTAAGATCTCTTTCAGTTGATGATACAGGGGTATAACACTGTCCTTGTGCACACTGCGTTCAATCATTTTTTGACCTCCCACCGACCTTGCATTCACACATCCTGTTGTACACTTGTACGTACAAGTCATGATAGTAATGTAAACATTCTTGTTTAATTCCCAAATCCCTTCTTATTAAAAAAATATTCATCACTACAAGTTCTAGGACGGTAGATCCTGATGGGGAAAGTAATTACAAACCAAAGCAATCAGTCATTTTTGTTATACTTGCAAAGAACATGAATGTCCTCCCTGTAAAGCATTCAGAGAACCTTGCCTTCCAGCTTCTTGGATGTAGTCTACTCCCTAGGCAGATGAACGATCCGCCTAGGGCTCCTACCCGAAAAGCATCTTGGCCTCAATTGGATTCGGGAAAACTTTAGCGAATGGGCCAACGAAGCCGGTGCTGGCCCAATGGGGTTTCACAAAAGAGCCGTTGGAGCCATGGAGATCCCCTTATCTGTACCAGTATCTATGAAGGTTTGATGCGGAGTAGATGGCTAAATGGCATCCGTTAACCGGGGACAGTCCGGGACAGTCCCTAAATCAACTTGGCGGATTCCGTACCATCCCTCGTCCTTTCTCCCCATTCACTCCCCTTGAGTCGCGGCAGCTTCCCTAACCAGCCCTTGGACCGCTTCTTCTCGCTGATAAAATCCGCTTTCCAATTGCTCAGCCTGCACCACTTCCTTGCCATAGGTTTGGCGAAGTTGCAGGCTATAGACAACGGGAAAATAGCGAAGAATGGATTCTTCTTTATGGGCTGTAAAGCATAAAAGTTGAATCTGGTTAGCCCTGGCCACTTCAAAGATGGGATCAAGAACGTGACCGGCTGAGGCCTTTCCAAAGGGATTATCGGCCACCAGCACCTTCCAGGAGTTGGGCTTGCCTTCCATCTGCTGCCGAATATGGGCTAGCATAACCATAAACATGGTGATATAGGCGCTGTAATTCTCCCCTCCCGACCAGCGGGAGACGTCATCCCAAGGTGCGTGATGTATGCGCTGGTTGCGAATAATCGACTCACTCCTGGGCTTATACACTTGCACCCGACAGCTTTCAATAGGAGCAAGAACATTCAACAAGCTTCTGGTGCGCAGTAAATCGCCCAAACGGGCATCCAAAGCATCGTCGTCCATGCCCTCTTGCTGCCAGTCTTGCATCTTTTCTATTACGTCATGGAGATACTGCTCCATGCGGACTTTATTCTCTTCCTCTGAGTTCGTTGGCCATTCCATGACCAGAAGCTGTAACGAACGGCCATAAAGGCCAATTCGAGAGTTTTTCGGAATCTCCAGGATGCTCTCATAGACCGTCAGTGCCCTGCGCATACAAAGATTTACCAAATGGGTGAAGTTCTGCTCGCTCTCAACCAGGAGCTTTTCGTATTGGATCCGGTACGCTTCAATGGCTTCAAAAATGCGAATGAACTGCGTTTCGACAAAATCAAAGTCATAGAGTCTCCCTTCGGCCACAATGCTTTGAATCTCCCTGACAAATTGGCGTACCCTTGTGTTATTGGTTTTCTCAAGCTCCTCACTGTAACGATGAAAGGCCTGCGCCACCTTAAGCTTACCCGTTTCAACCCTGCGGCTGGACTCATGGCGTCCTTCTTCAACCTTCCGCAAAGCAACCCGTGGTGCAAGCCCATAATTTTGCCAATCTTCCCAGGTCAAGGGAGCCACCTGTTTCCATTTAGACTGCACAAGCTCTAGGTGACCTTCTACCACCTGATCGTACGCCTCTTGGTTCTCACTTTTCCAGATACGGAGCTCCTCTTCCTTTTTCAGAAGCTGATCAAGGGTACCTTGGACCTGCTTTCGTGTCTTGGCATAACGCTCGACCTCTTCTTGGTGGATTACTCTGTCATAGAGGAGGTAGGGGTCTTTCCCGAAGGTGCTTACCACGCCTTCTGCCATCGTATTAACAACTCCCTGGCAAGTCTGGGTGTTTCCTTGCGCAGTCCACCAGGTTTCTTTACAGGCATTCACCAACTCTTGCGCATTTTCTAGGTGCTCATCGGCCTTCGTCAATTCTCCTTGCGTCACCGTTCTTTGCTTTTCATGGAGCCATGTCAGAGAAACATTTCGCTTAGAAATGGCTAGCTTCGCCCCTTCTGCGTCATCGCGGGCTCGCCTGCAGAGATCTTCAAGATCCCGGCGATCGCTTTGCCGACCACTTAGCTTTTGCAAAATACCATCCACTTGGCCCCTAATCTGCTCATAGGCTTCTGACGTGTCACTTTCGTTTGCTGTTTCAAGGCCATAGGTAGTAAAATCACGAACATGGGACTCAAGCATCCCTTGGCGAACTTCTAGCTCCTTTGACAGTTCAGCCTTTTTCGTGTGGAGTTCTGCTACCTCCCCATCCCAGCGGGCAATTTGACGTTTCATCAGATCAATCTCACGGGTGAGGAATTCCTGCTTGCCCCTTTGCTCAGCATACTCTTGATGAAGGGCCAAGAACTCTATAAGAGATTCCAGATATTTCTCCACTTGTCTCTTCTCTGTGTTCAAGAGCCCCATATCCAGCTTGGTCTGTTTAATCTGGGAAGTCAGGGAGTTCTGGATTGTGGCCAGTTCGTTTAGCTGTTCTTTATTCTCCTCTATGGCAAGCTTGAGAGCATCTTCTTCGTTACGCCAGGTACTGACCATATCCAGGGAGTAATCGCGGTAAAAACGCTCCACTTGCCCTCTTACATGCGATAGTTCTTCAGCTCGTTCCTTCAGCGCCTTAAGCTGCTGCTTTTCTTGGGAGATCTGCCCTTCCATTCTGCTCTTAAACTCACGAAAATACTCCGGGGATGTATACAGCTGAAAATCTCTGCTATGCAATGTGTACAGCTGATCAAACAAAACGCTGTGGAGCCTTCCATCTTCCCCCTTTGGCTCCGCGGCTAGACTTTGCCGAACCAAAAAAAGCAAAGGAAAATCTGCAGGAAGACTTTGCAGAGCCTGGGAAGCCTGCCGCACCGCGTGGAGCTGCCCCTTTTCCACGATAATACAGAAGGGCAAGAGGGGATGATTCTTAAGATACTCTTCCCTCTCTCCTTGGGAGGCAGGGTGCGACGCGAGCCATTCACTCCCTAAAAGAACAGGTAGGCCCCTTACGGCAAGCTCCTGTTTTACTTGTAGCATCACAGGATGGGGTAGATAAGAATCCCGGCCTTGCAGCAAAGCCCACTTTTCTTCTTGGTTGGCTAAGGTGGCCTGGGCTAAAATGAGTTCTTGCTGGCTACGTTCCCAAAGTTCCCTCACTCTAGGGATGATACTATCTTTATGTTCCAGAACAGGTAGCTGAAAAATGGAGCGAGCTGCCAAGAGTGCTCCTACGCTTTCGGCCGCCTGCCCATAGCTTTTCAGCTCACTTGCAGTTCTCTGCAAGTTTGCACTGAGATCACGTTCTTCGAGGCGGAGTTCAAGGCGCTTCTCTTCGAGACGAGTGAGCTTTTCTTCACCCTCTTCTACCCCGATCTCCAATTCCTCCAGGTGCCTGTTTAGCTTGCCGAGCTTTGCGGCATAGAGTTCTTGCGTCTCTTGGGGATCTTCTTTCGAGAAATCTGGAATCAGCTCCCCCAGCTCCCGCTGGCGCTTAGCATAGCGATCGAGCCAAGCCACCAGACTTCCTTGTTCTTGGTGGAGATCGGCAAGCTGGCCTTGCTGATCCTCCTTGGTGCGCAGAATTTGCTGGAGACGTTCTTCCAGCTCCAAAACATGCTTTTGGATTTCTTTAATCTGCCCGGCAAGCCACGTGTTTTCTGTCTGCCAGGCCCGGGCCATTTTTCCCTTAGCCTCTGCGAGCTGCTCCATAAGCTCTGGTTCAGCCACATCCAGGGCCTCAAGTCGTGCCGTGTATTCGGCCAGTTCACTTTGTGCTTTGAGCAGATGGTTATAGTAGTGGAGAGCGTAGATGTGATTTGTGTAGTCTTCCACTTGCTTGAAACCCTCTACGGCCTCCTCATACTCTACCCGGCCTTTTTCTTCCTCCATTTTAGCTGCATCGTAGTCCAGATGTTTGAGAAAGACGCGATGGCTGGCGATTTTCCAGTCTAGCTCTTCTGCCTGCTCCTGGTGTTCGTTGACCTCTAAAACAAGCCTTTCTGTTTGAAGTGTGGCTTCTTGTATATGATGTTCGAAGGTCCTAGCTAGAGCCACAAGTTCATGCTGAATACGGTATAGCTCCTTTTGCTCTTTGTCTAACATTTGCACCACTTGCACCACATCTTCTGCTTGGCTTTGGACGATGGCAAAATCGGCGATATTTTGTTTAATCACAGGAATCTGCAGTAGAGAGAGCTTGTACTCGTTGAAAGCATTCACCAGCTCCTGCTTCTTGCTTTCGTTACGAAAGATCACCTGCTCCACACTGGGAATAAGAAGGTTGTCCATGAGCTGGGCGGTTGTTTTACAGCGCTCAAAAAACCTGTCAACTCCACCTTCAGAGTTGTTAGTGTCACGGATATTCTTCCACTCTTCAGGGAGGATGTGATAGTGACGCAAACGCTCCTGGTAGCTTTGGACCTGATCAAAGATCTGCACCTGGTGTTCAGCTTCGCTGCGAAACCAATCACGAAGTTCCTGGTAACGGATGGGTTGCCTCCGACCATCTCCCAGATCGGTGACAAGGGGTAGAGAGGCTAGAGTTAATCCTTCTTCGCCATCTAAGAGAGACTCGTGATAATCAAAGAGGTAGTTGAAATAACGGAATTGATCATCTGCTCCACTACTAAAGCAAAAGCCTGTACAGACATAGTCCTTCTGGGCCCCAGTACTGTCTAAAAGCCATTCTACCGCCACATGCCCGGTGTATTTCGAGCTCTGTAGCAGTTCTATAATTCTCCGTCCCTGGAGTCTTTCATTAGGAAGAACAACCTGCATAAGTAGCTGCAAGAGCAGAGTCTTTCCTCCGCCATTGGTGAGGAGAACCAGAGCATCCCTTTGGGAAAAATCAAGGAGAAGATCGGGAAACTGTTTCTTTCCATAGTCGTATTGAATGTTCGTTACCCGAACGCGGCTCATACGGGGCATTAAAGTTCCTCCTCTCCATGGTCTGCAGTGGCAAAATCTAGGGGCTGGGCTAGCAGTTGCAGCAAATAGTCCTTGCGCTGGCTATGGAAGTAGTACTTGACCACAAGGTGTTCTAGTTTGGGCAAAAGTCGAATCTCCGAATCATCTAGAACTTGCACCAAACCTTCATTCTCTAAGAAACTGAGTACCCTGAGAAGAAAACTGATCCGGTTATTGCGTCCCCTCCGCTGGTGCTTTAAGGTCTCGTTAAAGGCGGGAAGTTCAGTCCACAGTGAGGCCACACTAGAAAGATTGACTTGGAGTTCTTCTTCCAAGGCCTCGATCTGTTCAGCTTGAGCTGCTTGAATTTCTGCGACGTGTCCTGTCATGATCGCTTCCAATTCTTCCAAAGGGAGAAACTGCCTAGAGGTAAGTACCTGGTCATCACTGTTATAAAACTGGGCCAAAAGGCAGAGCATGGCAAAGTAGGCCAGATAGAGCTCACTATTGTTCTCCAGTTTCATCAGCGTCCTGAGCTGCTCATTGGAATATCCGAAGTAGCGATTGTTTACTCCCGGCGAAAGATAAAGAAAGCCGCCCATGGAAAAGATCTTCACGTCGGCCTCTTTTTCGACAATCTCTTCTAGGATGAAGCGGACATTGGGGTTTTGTTCATAATGGTATAAATACTCTTGATCTTCGATGCGACCCGTGGGTAGAAGTTGCAGAAAGATCCGAAAGGCCAGGCGAACATCTTCTTGACTCCATTCCATCAGTCTATCCTCCGTACTAGAAAATCGGTCATCACATAACCGCTTGCTAACCGTACTACGTCTTCGGTGGCAACAACTTCCAAAGCCAAAAGCTCTGCTAAATGCTGTTTTTCAGACACTAGATTCACAAAGGCCCTGGGAATGTCGTCTAAAACGATGGTATCCACTTCTTCATCAGAGAGGAGAGGAATTCTCCCTAATTGGTGCAGTTGCACTAAGAAACTGTAAAAGTCCAGGCGTGCTGTGATTGCATCATACTGGGCTTTGTCTCTTTTCTGCAGTTCACCCAGGACTTCACCAATTCGAAATTCGTTTTTCTCCATCAAGGGCTCCACCACGATCTGAACATACTGCTCCAAAAAGCGAGCCCTTTCTAGTTGATTAGCTCTTTCCCTTTCTTCTTCCTCCCGCAAACGCTCTTCTTCAAGCTGCCAAAGCTCTTCTTGCGATGTTTCTTCTTCATCTTGCCGCTTGAGGGGTTGTCCTAAATAGATGCGATTGGGATTGAACTGAGGGTTCATGTACACAGGAAAGATGGGATCGAGAATTTGCTTGATCCGATGGAGGTCCACATTGCGCTGTACTACAGGGCGCAAAAACTCGGTGTCAAAATTGGCCTTGGTGGCAAAGGCGGTAAGAATCATCTGTTCAATGGAGGCAATCATCACGTTGTGAACCCTGATCTTATCTTTAAACAACGATTCGTGATCGTGAATGACATCATGGAGTTTGCGCCTAACCATGGTCACAGCCTGCAAGGCCTTTTCTTCTTTAGGAGTAATCGTTCCACTACGCAGATCTTCAAGGGTTTCATTGACTAAATGGGCTAATTCTCTGAACACTTCTTGTTCCCTCTGGAGCTGTTCATCAATCCTCTTAAGCTGGGCTTCTATTTCTCTTTCTCTGGCAACCTGGAGCACATCTCGAATGATCCTTTCTTCGAGCTCGCGCACCTTTTGTTTCTCATTTCTCACAGCTAATGCCAATTCTTCTACGGAGCGCAGGGCACCATCGAAGACCCCTTTTTGAATCTGTTGTCGCAAATAGAGCTGGGTGATGGAAACCTGGAGTTCATTGTACATTTCTTTGGTCTTAAAGAGCATCTCCAGCCCCGCGGTGGAGAGCCTTAAACGCACCACTTTGCTTTGGATCTCATAATCGTCAATCTCTACGAGCAAGAATCGATAGGTCTTCTCCTCTTTGCTCTCCCAATCAGGATAGGTGTAGCTATGATAGCGTCCCTGATTCATCAGTCCATCCCGGACCAAGTAATAGGTTAAATCTAGTGCTTCTTGGTAGGTTAACGTATCTCCATAGTACTGGAGTATGATCCCCTGGAGAAAACGGGCCAGGTTTTCGTAGGTACAGTTTTCTTCCAAACGGATCATATCTTCCATAATGTAGAGTAAGGCGGCCAAGCCCAAGGCGGGAAGTGAATAGGGGTACTTTGTCTTTTGACTCAACTCTAAGAGTGGCGAAAAAACCAGGATATTGTTCATCCGCTCCTCAAAGCCACGTAAGATCTCAACACTCCAGTTCAGGATCCTTCACCTCCGTTGCCAGTTCGTAGAGAAGGGCGGCACTTAAGCCCTCCTGGGGTAGATAGTTTCCGCTTTGTAACAAATCCCGGAGAGCCTCCCTTAAAGAGGACTCAAACTGTAGAACAAAACGTTCAATGGCCTCCAAGTGTCGCCTCTGCGAGCTACGCAAAGGTGGAGCCTCCCTACCATGGCGTTTAAGGAGCTCAACATAAAAAAAGCAAGCTGCCACTATCTTGAGTCCCTGGGGCCGGTAGGTTTGGACTAATTCATCCCAAATAGCTACACCTTCAGGATCCAGGTCACCAAAGTAGTGACAGATAACACCGGAGGGAATCGTGCCGAAAAAGAGTTCGCCTAAAAAACTCAGGCTACGCAAAATTTTGCGTCCCTCTCCATAGATTAGGAGCTGAAAGCTAACACCATTCCACGTGGTAATTTGCTCTTGAAAGAGACTCTTGAACGAGAAAAACGTGTCCTTATTCTCTACGATGAGAATATGTAAGGGACGCTCTTGCGTTGACTGTTCAAGTGAGCCTACCTGATAATAAAAGAAGGGTTCGTAGGTGTGATGGCAGTTTAAGTCTGATACGTCTAGTCCTACCGCCTCAAGCAGTGTTTGACCATGGGATGAAGCCAAAAACTTTTCATCATGGAAGATCTCAAAGGAACGTTCGTTAATCGTGACTGCTCTTCCTTTTTGCATATCTTGGGAATTCTTGAACTGGCGAAAGTATCGATCTAGGTCCGCCAAGTAGGGTTTATCCCGGCGGTAAGCTTCCTGACGCTGAAGATAGTAAGCGAGATCAAGTTTAGGATGGTAGAGTTTTAAAAGCTCTCGCTGTTCTTCCAGGGAGAAGCTCTCTTGTAGGGGGATGCTTTGATACCAATTGAACAAAGAAGGGTCCATGCCATTGGTTTTTCGGGCCTTGATGGGCTTTAAACGGTTTTCTTGTACTAATTGCGAGATTAGATCGGCAAAGGCTAGATAGCCTCCCCTTTGCCAGTAGTCCTGGATGCCCAGGTTTTTGATTACATGATCTTCGATTGCTTTGGTCTGAATTCTTTTGACGGGTGATGTGGCCAGAAAGCGCTCCACAAGGTCACGCATGTTTTGAGCAGCTTTGGGCTCTTTGTTCGTCAATTGAATTCGCCCCCAAATTGAAAAATCTGCCAGTGGCTTGTCCGGTCACCTGGCACTGTTATTCATTCAAGAAGAAACCATCATACCCTGCTTGTTAAGAAACAGTTGTTTAAAGAACCCTGGGGTGAAAAAATGGGGGTAGGCGTGCTCCGATTCTTGGTTGCTACAATTTACCCTCGCCGTCATCCTCGTGCTCATTTACCAAGTGATTAGAACCTCGTCAAACAGCTCTGTCTTGCGCACAAGCTGCTTATCCCCCCACTTACCCGGCTCCCTGGCCCGGCGTGTTTCTACCAACCCAAATTCTGCTAAGAACTGTTCCATGATCCACCGAAAGATGGCGTTGTTAAAGCGTTCTTTTTCTTTTTCTTCTGATTCATGTGGATCAAGTAGCAAGGGATAGATGCGCACCAGCTTGTCTGAGTAAAACTTGGATTCTCGTTCGACAGAACCATACCTTGCCAGTAAACCGATCAGATACCTGATCAGCCACGCCGGCAGCACTTCATAGCCCCCTTCGAACCCCATGTTATATGTAAACACGTAGTCGCGCAGGAGCCCAAGATAGTTTTCGGTGGCCGAAGACTCCAAAGCCTTTTCGCCCTTCTTAGTTAAGCCGATTTTTCCTTTGTATTTCTTAATCAAACCAGCCGACCGTCCGAGGGCATGCAATTCACTTATGAACCAGGCATCATCTTCTTTACGAACGCTTCTGGCTCGAAACGGAGCATACAAGTAGTCATAACCCTGGCCGAAGAGTTCCATGACTAGTTTTGCCGGCAAATTGCCCGTCGCTGTAGCTTTGACGGACCTACGTTCATCTAGAATGCGGAGAAATCCCAACATACAGTGAACAAGATGGACCCTTCCTGCTTTCTCGGGACTTAACTTTAGATTAAAGGCAATGGGCTCATTGAATAACAAAAGCCTTTGGTTGAGTTCCTTTCCAAACTGTTCTATGTTACTTTTCCCGAGGGGAAGTTTATGCTTCAAAAACTGGTTAACCTTCTCTAGATCAAATGTACCAGTAAAGCCTTGCGATTCTCCCCATACCACCATGCGGGCATGTTCCTCGTGGGCTGGATCATGCCATGCCTCCAAAAAATCCATGTAACCACCGGTTCCTCCCACATCTTCTGGAGGAGCAGCTTCTTTTCCACCCCTGCAAACCGCAAAAGAACTGGAGTAGTCCTTGATTACCTCTTCTAAGGTGATCGTTATTTCCCAGTGATCTCCATAATCATAGAGATAATCCAGCTTCTTAGCTCGTTTTAGAATCGGGTCTATTTGCGCAGAACTTGCCAGTACTTGCGGACTAGCTAGGATCTGTTCGTCCCAGTTATCCCGAACAAGACCGGGGTTCTCTCTTAAATACGCGTACTCCTCAATACCTTCGAGGTTGTTCGTATAACAGGTTGGTTCATCACTGGTGCTAAAATCATAAAGATGGTAATCATGCCAGCCCATGGCATATTGAATAACATGGTGTAGTGTTTCAAAGGAAATCTTCCCCGGTACTACAACACGCCTCCAGACCGTAGGCAACTCTGTCATTTCGATCCTCAGCTGATAAGCTTGCATTTTCTACGCCCCCCTACCATCGGTCACTTCTTCGGCATTCTTCCCATTAATCCTGTATTGAAGCTTAGCCCGTCTAAGGGTTCTCCCAAAATACTCCATATCCTCGCGAATAGCCTTCAAATAGCGATGCTCATTCTCCTTGTTGACCGACTGCCTAGTCACCAAGTCCACTAACTAACCCATTGCCCATTGATGCTTCTTAAGTTTTCACCAAATTTTCGTTATTTTTTTATCATATTAGTGAAGGAGTTCTCAAGCATGACTTGAATAGACTGGTAGAACTCAATAAAGGTCGTGACACAGTGTTTAAAATCGGACTTCGTAACATTAAGACTGCCATCTCTGTGGCCATCTGCATTTTGGTACTGGGTCTTCTAGGGGTACGACAACCCTTTTTCGCCTGTATGACCGCGGTATTTACCATGCAAGCTAACGTGAAAACCTCTTTTGAGGCTGGCTTTAGTCGTTTCTTAGGAACCTTAGCTGGAGCCATTACCGGCACCACGTTCGCAGCCCTATGTAAGTTGCTTCCCATGCAGTATTTGCTGGTTCGAGCCGCGGTGATTCCCCTTGGTACCGTTTTTGTCATTCACGTCTTGCATCTTCTAGAACGCAAAGATTCTGTATTCATAGCCTGCATCGTCTACTTTGCCCTGATGATGAAGGTTGAACAGGTCTCAGTATTGCAATACGCCGTTTCTCGAACAGCTTTGACAGGTTTTGGAGCCATTGTGGCGCTTTTGGTCAACCGCTATGTATTTCCGCTACGCGCTGCGGAACAAAGTCTCCCTGGGACTGCCGTTGGTCCCATCAATCCTAGCCGATTCTTCTAGACTTGGGAAGCACTAAAAAAACTGCTTCATGATAAAGACCGAACGTCTAAGGTGACTTCTGCTAAATCGGTCCCTGAGACCGGCATCTGTCAAACGTCATTTTCGGATGAGATTGAAATATGACCGCACATACAATCCGCCGAGGCGAGTATTACGACGCTCAACTTCGATACTTTACTTGAGAGGGTATGGTTCACTCCTTCCACATCACCAACCGAAAGGTGACAGTAATGGTTTTGCGCAACCTGTCTAAACCGACCCAACCCGCCGACCAAGGTTTTTACAAAAAATATCCCCTGTAGCGCATCTCCATAGACGTCTTTATACTCAAATAGCAGTTCTCACAAAAGCTAAAACCATTCCTCTTTCGTCGATGCCGTCTGACCGCTTGCATCTTCAAACCACATGCTTTCCCGTTTCCAAACAAAAGACACAAATTGCTCCCGGGCTGCCCCATTAATGAGTAGATGTCTTCTCCCATCTGTCGGCTCCGCTCAATCGCATCGAAAAGCTTGTCCGCGTATTGTTCGAAGTTAACCCGTTTATTCGTCCTGGAAATACGCGATAATTCCCCGCTTACAAAGGAATGATTCCGACTTACAGGTCTATTCTCAAATAACTCCCGCATGTCATATTCTTGACTGACATCAACAAAGTACATGCCTTGAAAATACCGTCTTATAGTGGAGTGCTCATATTTCTTCAAGAACACTGGTGGAAAGACATGATCATACCGTTCGTGTCGCAAAGCGAGGTACTCTTCTAACAAAGCTATGACACTACCAGGATCGGAGTTGTGGTCCTCCTTTTTCAGCACCTTGATGACACGCC
>ENA-UOOH01000951-UOOH01000951.1-fermentation-metagenome-genome-assembly--contig:-NODE-951-length-30234-cov-11.959674_pt1 | contig 30234 bp, 23 predicted proteins | sample MGYA00245778_ERZ724025 | MGnify/ENA primary metagenome ERZ724025 (study PRJEB28704, sample SAMN03018313) | fermentation metagenome | biome: anthropogenic terrestrial biome; feature: soil; material... | reverse complement strand
ACTCTCAAACTCAAAAGCAAAAAGAAAGGTGCGGAACTATTCGTATTGCTTATTAAGGGCTGAAGGTTCACCACAAACCTAGTAACACTAATAAGCACGAATAGTCCACACCCAATGAATGTGAACTTTCGCGACTTATTATTCTCGTGTTACTTTTAAATGTGGTGATTTACAGTCCTGAGAATAAGAGCCTAAAGCTCAATATTTTTATTTTATTATATCCTTATTTTTTCTATAAGTCTATTTGAATTGGTTAAACATTTTTTATCATTGCAAAGGTATGATTTTTTATCTTTAATAATGCAATAAAACAATAGATAAAATTCATTAGTTAGAGTATATGGTAAATAATCCCTATTATTTCAAATTTATATAGGGAATAATTCTCTCTAAACGGCGTATAAATCTAAAAAGTCCTTATAAAAAACTTTTTAATCAAGGACTTTTCACCCCAAAGATGTACATCTTTCATACCAAAAGATGCACATCTTTCACTATAAAAGATGTGCATCTTTTTTTTGATATATTTTAGGGATTGGAATTTGCTCTCCTGAAATTGAATTTAGGATAAATAGTCCTAAATAAACCAAATGAGAGGTTTACATCTGCAAATATACGAAATTATTTTGAATATAGTGTTGTGTTTTATATTAATTATTTACCCAAAATAGAAAGTTAAAAAGAGGGAAATAATAGTTGATATTATTTTATTCTGTAATTGAAGTTTAAAATATTGTTTCAGGGGAAAAAAACAAGTAGACATAAACAAAGCTAAAAGAGTTTAAGGACTTTAATGTCCTTAAGGTCGTTAAAGTCCTTCGACATTTTTGATATAAATATAGTTTAATTGGAATTGGAGAAGAAAAAGAATAAAGCATATAAATAAGAAATAAGCCGATTTAAGTATTTTGGAAGGGAAGAATGCCAAAAGCATGGAAAGAGCTCATAAAATTTAAAGAAATCGTGCAAATAAAGGATAATTGAATTCAAGGTGATGAAGCAAATTCACCAATTAAGTTTATACTCATACTTATTAAAGGAGAATAGAAAGAAAAAAGAGAGTAAAAATAGTCAATACAATGTAAAAAGGCTGTGAGTTAACAAACTACAGCCTTTTTCTAATATAAAGTTTAGTAATAAATTTCTTGTTCTACTTTAAATATGAGATAATATTTTTAGCTATTTCCTCAAACTCTTCTTTTGAAAGTTCCAATTTAGGTCTTTTAAAGTCTAAATCTCCAACATTGTTTAGTGGCACAAGATGTATGTGTGCATGTGGAACCTCAAGTCCAATCACTGCAATCCCTACTTTTGGGCAAGGATATGCTTTTTGAATGGCTTTTGCTATTTGTTTTGCAAAAATATTCAGCTCCGACAATAGCTCATCTTCAATATCAAAGATATAATCAACTTCCTTTTTGGGGATTACTAATGTATGTCCCTTTGCAAGTGGTGAAATATCTAAGAAAGCAAAACAATTTTCTGTTTCAGCTATCTTATAACATGGTATTTCTCCTGCAATGATTTTTGAAAATATTGTTGCCATTTAATCTCGCGTTATTTTAGTTATTTTAAACTTCATTACCCCTGCCGGAACTTGAATCTCTGCTGTATCCCCTACCTTTTTTCCTAATAGTCCTTTTGCTATAGGCGAGGTTACTGATATTTTTCCTTCTCTAAGATTTGCCTCGCTTTCAGGAACTATTTCATAAACTTGTGTTTGATTGTTAGCAAGATTTATGAATTCTACTTTTGAAAGCAATAATACTTTTGAAAGATCGAGTTTGCTTTCATCCAAAAGTCTTGCATTGCTTATTAGTGCTTGTAGTTTAGCTATTTTTGCTTCCAAATGTCCTTGTGCATCTTTTGCCGCATCGTATTCAGCATTTTCGGATAAGTCTCCCTTATCTCTTGCTTCAGCTATTGCAGCTATTATTGCTGGGCGTTCCACAGCAATCATGTGTTGTAGCTTGTCTTTAAGTTGTTGCAAGCCTTCTTGTGAATAATACTTTATTCCTGACATAATTTTTGTGTTTTGGATTAAAAAGAATCGAAGACCCTTAATAAAAGGTCTTCGATCTTATTATTAAATTAATTAATTATACTATAGGGATAGAACCAATCCTATTGTGTGGATACCACCACCTACCTTAGTTAGTCTGTAAGCGTAGTCAAAAGAAAGGTTTACTCCACTTTCATCTTCTGATTTAGCTTTCTTTAAAGGTGCGATTATTGATGCTCCAGCAGCGAAACCTGTGTAAAGGGTTGTGGAACCATTATCAGCATCAAAAACACTCTTTGTTATTGCATCTTCGTAAGTGTATGAGGTACGTAGCATAAAGATTTTTGCAAATCCGTATTCAAGTCCTAAGGTGTATTGGTCTTTAGAGAAAGCCATTGCAGCAAAGTTTCCTGCTAAGGTTAAACGATGTACGTTTTCAGAGAAAAGGAAGTCATAAGAAGCACCGATATTTAAGCTTGAAGGCATTTCAAAGCTTGCAGAACGTTGTTCTAATGACATTTGACGACCATAGAATGAAGCTACTGTTGACAAACCGTCTCCGCTATAGCTCATTGAAGGTCCCCAATTCTTTAAAGTAATACCGAATTTAATCTCATAGTTTGCTCCTGTAACATATTGGATACCTGCATCAATTGCAAATCCAGTTGCAGTAACATTGTCGATTCCCTCATTAACTAATTTAACTGAGGCTCCCCCATAGATTGAAGATGAAAAAGCTTTCGCATAAGAAAGTGCAATGTTCATATTGTTCATTGAGAAAGTTCCATTATTAAATTCAGGGCTACCTTCTTTTGTTCTATCAATTAAACCAAAGCTCATTGAGGTTACGGAAAGTCCAAGAACTCCCATATCGCCTAAGCTTTGTCCAACTCCAAATGCACTTACGCCTACTCCAGAGTTTTGCAACCAAAAATTGTATGATGCATAGGCTTCTGTTCCAGGTGTTCTTCCCAATCCTGCAACGTTAGAAAACAAAGCATCTATTCCTGTACCATTGGCTGTATTAACTCCTCCCCAGCCAGCACTTCTTACCCAAGGGTTAATCAAAAGTGAGCCTGCTCCTGCAGTTCCTCTTCTGTCATCATTCCCTGCTTTAACGTTCGTGGTAGAAATTAACATGATTCCTAACATGAACAAAGCAAATATTCTATATATATCTTTCATAATATCTCTTATTTAAAATATTCTATTTTGTGCTGTTAATTACTTTGGAAAGAGTTTAAGTCAACTGGACGTAATGCTCCAAACCATTTTACTATCTTTTCTCCTACTCCATCAGCTTTAACATGAATAATGTATGCGCCTCCAGATATTGGTAATCCTTTATGGTTTTTCAAATCCCAATCAACTGATGTAAGAGCTGTTCCTGTTCCTGAGGACAAATTCTTAGAAGGTCCACGTAATTTTCTAATAACTGTACCATCAACTGAATAAATGGTTACGTAGGAATCAGGAGGTAAATTACAAATCCTAACAAGATTTTCAACTTGGTCTCCTTCATAAGTTGAAGCAGCAAAATAAGGATTAGGAACAACAGTTATTTGATCTAAAGCAGTTTTAGCAACATCTAAATTACCTACTGAAGTAGCAATATCCTTAGTTATTGAGAATTGATACATTGGATAGTTGTCATTTTGAGGTGCTGCAGCAGTTCCATTAGCATTATTTATGTAGTTTTTCTTGTATTGTTGACGAACTCTTAATGAAACAGTAACGTCAGTTGGGATTTCAGCTTTTGGATCAGAATTGAATGCTGTTGCTAACGGCATACCTACCCACATAACTGATGCGAAAAGTTCTGTTACATCTGTTAAGTTAGCATTGTTATAGTCGTTATAATGGTTATTGCTTGTTATTGTCAATACATCTAATTTTCTTAGTTTATTGTATGCCCAAGTACCCATATCCATATTCCCGCTTCCATCTCTATCATAATAAGAAGGAGGGAATACATCTCTCATATCCTTATTTGGTTCAAGTCCGTTAGGAGTATATAGTTTGAATTGTGAAGCACCCAATACATATATATAGTGCATACCTCCATAAACTATTCCACCACCATCACTTGTTGTTGATGTAGGGTTCCAGATTAAATCTCTACCATTTCCAGGTTGTCCAACACCTAATTGAGAGTTTTCACCAAACATCATGTTTAATCTTTGACCTGTTTCAAGATTAATTGCATATCCTGGGAACCAACCCCAACCTTCAGTACCATCATTAAGAGGGTTACCGTTCTTATCAACTGATGCATGTTTTCTAATTTGGAAACGTTTAGCCTTACCTTCTGTTTGTTCTTGGTCGTGTCCCATTTCAATAACAGGGCAACGTGTCCATTTGGTTTTATCGCTTGTGAAAACAATATCAACTGAAGATAAGTTATTCATGTTATTAGATGCTGTTGAATAAACAAACGCAGGGTCTAATCTGTATTTTTTATTTAAAGCAGGTGTAAGATCTGAGCTAAAATGATAGTAAGAAAATCCTGGGTGAGGAATAACAGTTCCATCATAGTTAGCATAAAGTGAAGTTAATCTATAAGGTGCCCACCATCCACTTGCGAATGTTTCGTAATCTTGAGCCTTATCAATTGAGTGATTAAATTCTACAGTATCCTTGCCTCCATTAATAACAGACATTGTTGTGTAGTAATGGTCTTGAGATAAGTAGTCAAATACAGCATTAGGGTCATCATTAGTACCAAATTCTCTGATAACAGTTTCAGAAGAAATTTTACTTCCTGATTTAATCCAGTTAGTAAGGTCGCTACCATCATTATCAGCAACACCATACAACCATGTTTTGTTAGGGTCTTTTGCAACAATACTCGAATACAAGGCTGTTCCTTCTCTAAGGTCACCACCAAATACTCTTTTTTGTTTAGTTTTTGAATCAACACCAATATATTGATCAACTACAGTTGATAAAGGATTAGTTAATGAAATTGATAATCCTAATGGGAAAATAATTTGCTCATTAATATCTCCAATTACTCTGTCTGAAGTTATTGAATAAACATCAGTTGTTGTTCCATTTATTTTTTCAGAGTAAATAGGTAGATTAGTGTCAGCATTTTGAAGTTTCCATTTAGCATACATTAAATTTGTTGATGTATCAGATGGAATAATCTTAATATTATAAGAACCTGCTCTCAATTTAACTGGGTCAATAACCTTAATATTAAGTGGACCAAAGTTCTTTTCATAGTTTAGCTCTGGAACGAAAGAAACTCCAATAGGTTCTTCATTTGGTTTACCCATAAGTTGTTCTAAAGTTTCTTTCTTGAAGTTAATTATCATTCCTCCATTTCCATTACCTTCAATTCTTGTAATCTCAGGGCTATTGCCATAAGCTGATTGAACTAAGGTACCATTTTGTTCTGGTTCTAACATGTGAGGAATTGCAATCACTGGCGCAATACTTCTACCAAACCCTGTTTTTCTACTTGCTAAATAAGTTATTTTTTGACCATCAAGCTTTGTAGCATCTTCTGGGTTGTATTGTTTATAGTTATTGTATGCATAAGCTATTGCAACATAGTAATATTTTTTATTGTTTACAATAGTTTTATCGTTGGTTGTTGCAAACATATCTTCAGTTATTCTAAATGTATGTTGAATGCCTTTATTTAGTCCATCAACCATTACCTTTGGAACCAAACCACCGATATTATCATCTTTTGTGTAGTTAATCAATTTTGCAATTGGTGCATCGTTTTGCTTGCTATCAAAATTCCTAATGTCACATTGTGCAACTAATCTTGATTTATCTTCATCATATAGGTCAGCAACAGAAACTGTTCTGTCTTTTAATTGGAAGATTTGATAACCTTCAAATTTATAGAATTGGTCGTAGTATATTGAAGATGTATCATCATCATAAGTATGAATGTAAGGGTTACCAGAACCATCATATAAAATAGTGTCTTTTAGGTTAGTATTTTCATACTTAATAGGAATAGAAACATCAATCTTATTATATGATTCATTAATGTTGTTTGAAGAAGGTGCGTCATTGGTTAGGAAAAGAATTAATTCTCTATTAAGTTCTTTAATAGTTAAGTCTGGAGCATCAGGTCCTTCTAATAGGTTAAAGCAATTATCAAATAATGCTTGACATTTATCATCTATTTGTCTTAGTAATGTTACAGATGCGTAAGGTCCTCCAGTTGTTGCTTGAGCAAAAGGAATACCAACAGTAATATAGTTAATTGCTCCTGGTTGAAGTTCGAAAGGACCAGCTGATTGCATAAAACGTCTATCGCCAGCTGAGTTATTTGAAGATTCTTCAGTCCAACCTCTTGTGTCAGTAATTGTAGGAATAATTCCCTTTGTTCCCCAATTCCATGGGTCAGTATTTCCTGGGAACATAAAATCACATTCAACAGTTCCTGAAGTTCCGTCTCCTCCAAATGTCATCTTAACACCAGTTTTCCACATACCTCTCAAGTAGTTGTAATAGTCAGTTGCTTTATCAGGTTCACCTTTAGTTGTGTGTCCACTATTTTCATAATAAACGAATCTTCTCATACCGAAACGTTCATCATCAATAATTCCATTACCAAAGTTTACACCATTAATGTTAGCACCATTAGTGATTTTATCATTAACATTATACCAATAATCAATGAATTCTTCAGCGTTAGCAGTAATTAATAATGTATCATAATCTCCAGGAATAGGTTGACCATTAGCATCTTTCTTCAAATATTTATCTAATTTTTCTGGTTCTTTACCTAAAACTAAATCAATATAAACCTTTGGATTATCTAAACCATCTGGGTCTAAATATGGTCCTTGGAAGAAGTCAATACCAACAGCAGGTGGGTTACCTGAATATGCACCAGTTCCTGGTCCATCGGTTGCTTTTCCATTATAGCAATATCCTAAACCTCTCTTAACATCACAACCAACAAAGTCATCATGAGAATAACCTAAATCTGGGTCAACCCATTGACTAAAATAAGTATTTTGAAGAGTAAAAGTGGAACGGTTAATAATTTCATATGAATAGAAAGTCATATTATTTATTTCGTCATTCATACTAAATGCGAATGCTTGAGCACGAATTTCTAATCCGATTGGGTTTTGAGATTTTGATTCAGTGTGTGCATTTCCTTTATCATTAAACACCCACCAAAGAGTTTCGTCACCTTTTAAAACTTGGTCAACTAAAATACCACCATGAACTGGTTCTCCACCAGTTCCAATTGAGTCTTCCATTGTTCTAATTGGATTATATCTTTGACCACTTTGTTTTGCAACAACAGGACAAAGGTCTCCATTAAAATCATAGTATGGATAATCTCCTTTTGAATAATTATATTCTCCGTCACCATCAACGTCCTTAAAAGGAGCTAAATATTTTGATTGTTTTAAATCAGCATAATTTTCTGGATGAGCAGGCCATGTTTTGATTGCCTCAGTAATCAAACTTGGATCTGTTGGACCACCAATAATTTGACCTTGAGCATTCTTAGGACATGCAGCAACAAAAGCTTCAACTTCAGCTTTTGTAATTCGGAAATGTTTATCCCATTTTTCACAAACTGACTTGTTAACTGCAGCATTTTTATCAACTGTCAAAGGACCAGGCCAAAAGTCATCACCATCTTGACCAAAACGTAAAGCAGCAACTCTTAATTGTTTGTTTTCGTCTTGTCCTCCAATCCATAATGCAGCACAGAACATGGCAGTACTACTACCATCTTTAGGAACATAATACCTAGCAGTATTTCCATCAAACCACATATTACCTCCTGTATTGATACGAGCTCTAACATTATTAATACTTAATTCAGCCGAACCTTGAGCTCTTCTACATCTTTCAACCCCAGTTTCTGCTTTTGCAGATTTTGTGGCTCTTTTAGTCGCTCCCATGTATTCTCTTGCAAAAAGAGAATTTTGCAATAAAAGGCAGACTAAAACTAACGTTGTTATTTTAAATATATGTTTCATCTTGCAAAATTTTTCTATTTAATTTTTAACTAAAATGTATAAGTTACTCCTAAGTAAACCATTCTAGGACGTTGATAATTATATTCATAATTATTTAGATACATCATATAATAATCTCTAAATGAATTCTCATCCAATTGGTTTGCAATAATAGTTTGAGTTTCTGGGTCAGTTAAGTAACCGTTATCATCTGGGTCACCTGTTACAGCGAATACACTTGCAACATTCTTTATATTTAGGATGTTACTAATTCTAGCAAAGAAATTTAATTGGGTTACTTTCTTACCAACTTTTACATTATAAGTCTTATCAATATTCATATCTACACGGAAAATCCATGGTAAACGTGCTCCATTAAAGCTACCTACGATAGTTCTTTGAGTATTGCTGAAATGTCTAGTATAAGGACGACCTGATTGAGCAACTCCTGTTATGTTAACACCGAAGTTTTGTAACCAATTAATAACTTGAGATCTGTCTTCGCCTGTTTCTTTATCCTTTACAACTCTTTTTGTTGTAGGTCCATTATAGTCATTTCCTCCAAAATAACGGAAGTCTAATTGAAGTTTGAATTCGTGACGTCTATCATCGTTAATTGGGTAAAGCATTTTAATGTTAGGATATCCTGCTTGAATTAAGGATACAACTGTAGATCTTGGAAGTCCTGTGGTTCCTTCAGCATATTGTAGAGTATAGTTAGCGTTTAAACGGACATTACTTGAACGTTTCAATTCATAAGTAATAGTTAGACCTTTTGTAGTTCTAAAATCTTGATTACCGAATGAATAATAAAGTGATGTTGGATCGGCTCCTACATATTGAACATAAGCAATTAAATCTCTTGTTTCTTTATAGTAGGCTGACATAACTAACACTGAAGATTTTGACAAAACTTGAGTAAAACCAAGTTCGTAGTTAGTAATTTTTTCAGGTTCTAAGTTAGGATTATTTAATGTTTGACCAGATTGTCTTTCCATAAATAAGTAGTTAACATAATTTGCCATCCAAGCGGTTTGAGGACGACGAGCAATCACATCATAAGATGCTTTAAATTCTGATTCATCTGAAACAGGGAATGAAAATGCAATACGAGGCATTGGAATGATGATTGGTTTATAATCTTCAAACGCATCTGTTGAGATTTCAAATGGAAGTCCTGTATCATTTAATTTTCCTTTTCTGAAAGGAAGTGGTTGACCAGATGCTCCTGCAATTGCACTTGGATTTGAGACAATTTCTCCATTAGCATTATACCAAGTATTTCCATTTCTATAACCTCTAATAAAACCATCGTTATTTACATCAGAAGGAGATGAGTTTCCGCTTAGACTACCAACATATACAACGTAGTCGTCTCCAATATTTGCTGGACGATTTGGAATAGCAAGTTCTCCTGCAGTGTATGATGAATAAAGTAAATATGGATCTTTAAGTCCCATTTGATTTCCATCAAACCTATCAACACGTAAACCAATGTTGAAAATCAAATCTCTGAAAAAGAATTGGTCTTGAATATATCCAGCCATATAAATTGGTTGCCAAGCACCCAAGGTTCTGTTTGTTGGATCAGAGAAGAAGCTTTGTAGGTTTTGTTTACCTTTAATTTTATTTCCTCTATGGTCATAGCCATAATATGAAACTATAGAATTACCACTATTAAATAACTCGTCAGCAGAAAACATATCCATACTAAAAGTTGACGGGTCATAGCTATCAATATCAATAAAATCTGTACTATTTACGCTTAAACCTAATTTTTGTCTTAATGCTCTGTCAAAGAAAGTTTGACTTGCTGCATCATAAGACCTATTATAAGTAACATAAGGTATAGAACCAGAATTATCAATTATTGGGTTTGCTAAATCTCTATAAAGAATGTGAGAATTTGCTTCTTGCTTCATGATTGTCCATAAAGATCCTGCATTTAAGGAATATGAACGATAAGTGGATTGGTCATATTGGAATCCTAATTCTATAGAGTGCTTTCCTAAGTCAGCTGATACTTTTGCAGAAAAATAAATATCTTGTCTCTCACTCTTTGAAAAACTAGTATAAGGAGTTCCAACATTTGTCCACTGAAATGATTCTGTTGGATAAATTGAGTTTGGAAGATCTCCATTAGTTAATCCTAATAATGATCTTAAATTATCATAGTTAAACAACATAGGTCTAATTGATGCAAAATTTGGATCATTATATAGTTGCCAAGTGTATCTTGCAAGACCAGGATTTGCATCTGAAGGGGTGAAATCAACTTGATAGTCTAACCAACCGTTATGTTCCATAACATCTTGCATTACACCATTAATTTCCATTCTTGATAATTGGTAAGTGTTTCTTTTATGTGTGTTGAAAGTACCAACATGTCCATATTTAAATAAATCATTTCCATGATCTTTATTATATGTTTCAGAAAATGTTCTTGAGAATGAACCATTAATATTAAAGATAATGTTCTTTATTTTAGAAGCATCAGATGTGTTTGAGAACTTTTGAGTAAAGTCAGCCATAATTTGAAAACTATTTTGTTTGCTTTCAGAATTATTAGCATTATTTAAAAGCATTGATGCAGCAGAAGGATACTTCCCTAAACTATTATAATACTCTCCATTAATTAATAAAGTACTATTATCTGAAAGTCTAATATCTAATCCTCCTTCTATGTATAATGCATTTTGCCACATGTTTGGCTTTCTTCCCACTTGTTCAAAATCAGATAGTCTTAAAAAAGAAGCAGTATTATAAACAGCTCCAGAAACTGGATCAAAAGTCAATGGATTATCATCCAAGAAACTTTGCCTATCTTCTTTTAGCATATAAAATGCTCTATCGCTTGGACGACTATTTTGATCTTGTATGTAAGTGTTTAGTCCTGAAAGACGAAAACCTATTATACTTTTCTCAACTCCATCATCTGATTTCTTTTTATACACAGGTCCTGTCAAATAAAAGTCAAGTCTGTGATACCCTCTTGTATCCAAAGGCTCAGAAGTTTGATAACCAATCAATCCATTAAACTTGTTTGCAGGAGGTCTAAGAGTAATGTTTGTTGTACCCCCAATAGACTCTCCAAAACGAGCTGGAGTTCCTCCAAGGATAACTTGAACCTCTTGGATTGCTTGTTTTGGAATATTTACAGTTCCTTTTTTAGCAACACCATTAACATAAGTTACCATGTTTCCCTCTCCACGAGTTGAACCAGCTTCACCATCATTATCGGATACCCCTCCTACTGTTGCAATAATTCCTTCAACAGTATTTGCAGTCATCTTTTCAATGTCTTCATTGGTAATACGCTTACCGGTTTCTGCAGTTCCAGATTCTAACAATGGCACTGCATATTCAGTAATAATGATATCAGGCAACTGTTGTGAAGTTGGCTCTAAAGCAAGACTACCTCCAGTTGAATAACCAGATGCATTAACTTTTACGCCTGTTTTCATTGCTTTTTGATACCCAACAAAACTGGCAATTACATCATAATTACCTGCACTTAATGGTTTAATTTGGAATGTCCCATCTTCAGCAGTTTGGGCTCCACCTTTTTGTTGACCATTTTGTTGAACAATAACATTAACGAACGGTAATGGTTCGCCTGTCTTAGCATCTGTAATTGTACCCGTTAGTGTTCCTTGCGAGTACAATATTAAACTGGTTGTTAAAAACAAACCAAGAGTAAAGAATAATTTTCTCAACATATTTCTTTATTTATTATTTATGTAAAGAATGAAATTTAATATTACTAATTATTTAGTTAAGAATGGATTGTTTAATATTTCTGAATATATAACAGCCTTTCTTAAGTCAAATTCATTTTCTTCTTTTATTTCTATTTGTTTATGTTTATCAATATTTGTTTGATTAGTATTGGGAGTATATGAAGTATTATTACTATGTGTTTTTTCTTTTGAATTAACTTTTTTTATTGTTTCAAATCTTTCAAAAAAATCTTGATTATCGGTTTCATGATTATTTTTAGGCAGGTTTTCATTGGAAATTGGAGGAATATTCTCCAAGGTTTTCTCTCCTAAAATTGAAAACAACTTTTTGAAAACCAATATAAATCCTATTAAAGCGAGTACTAAATATATATTCATTTACACTAATTAATTTGCCACAAATTTATACAAAAATCTGATAAGAGCAAAATATAAATCTATTTTCTTAAAAAATTATCAAAATAAGCTTAGTTTGATTCGCACAAACCAAGCTTATTTTATTTTATCCAAACCTTATTTTGTCTTAGTCTTTGCTAATTCTATTTTCTTTTCTCTTCTAATTAATAAATATGCTATTGGGGAAGACATAAACAGAGTTGAAAATGATCCCGATACTGTTCCGATAGTCAATGCAAATGCAAATCCTCTTAAAACATCTCCTCCAAAAATTAATATAATAACAAGCGATATAAATACAGTAAAGACAGTGTTTATGGTTCTACTTAATGTTTGATTAATTGACATATTCATTACCTCACCATATTCACGATTTGGATAAAGTTTAATATTTTCACGAACACGGTCAAAGATAACCACTGTGTCATTAATTGAGAATCCGATAATTGTAAGGATTGCTGCAATAAAGTTCATATCTACTTCCATACTGAATGGTAAAACTCCATTGAGGGCAGAGAAGATTCCTATTGTAAAAAACGCATCAAATCCCAATGCTACTATACCACCCAAACTATATTTCCAATTACGGAAACGTATTGCTATATATATGAATATTGCAATCAATGAAACTATTACAGCAATTACTGCCGAAGTTTTAATATCTTCTGCAATTGTTGGTCCAACAATTTCTGAACTAATAATTCCAAGTGGTGATTTTTGAGTTGATTGGAAGTCATCTAAAGTAATACTCTTATTTTGATAATAAGTTTTTGTTCCATCATATAGTTTTTGAATAACCTCTCTCTTAACTGCTTCATTATCTTCTTTTACCTTATAGTCGGTAGTAATCTTTACTTGATATGAAGGACCAAATGTTTTAACCTCTGGGTCAGTACCAAACTCATTTCCTAATGATTCTCTAATATCATTTGCATTAACATCCTTGTCAAATCTAATAACATAGGTACGACCACCAGTAAAGTCAATTCCATAATTCAATCCTTTGAAAACAAGGAATCCAGCCAAAATTACAACAACTGAAGACATTATTATCAATTGTTTCTTAGCATTTTGAACGAAACGGAAATTAGGATTACCATAAATCTTTGCTGAAATATTATTGGTGAATTCTAATCTATCCTTAAATAGTTTACTGCTAACCATTGCTTCCATAACCAAACGAGAAACAAAGATACTAGTAAATAGTGAAGTTAAAATACCAATACATAAAGTGATTGCAAATCCTAGAACTGAACCTGCTCCAAAATATGCTAATATAATACCTGTTAATAGGGTTGTTACGTTACCGTCAATAATTGCTGAATAGGATGCTTTATAACCATCGGCTATTGCAGTAACAATATTTTTGCCATGTTTAAGTTCTTCCTTAATACGTTCATTAATAATAACGTTTGAGTCAACTGCCATAGCTAATGTTAGAACAATACCCGCAATACCTGATAATGTAAGTACTGCACCAATTGATGCCAAAACACCCATTAGGAAGAATAGGTTAACCAACAAAGCAACACATGCAGCAATTCCTGCCTCTCTGTAGAAGAATAACATAAATAGGAATACTGCCAATAATGAGAATAGGAATGAAATAAACCCAGCTCTGATTGATTCTTCTCCAAGAGAAGGACCAACAACAGATTCTTGAACCACTTTTGCAGGAGCTGTTAGTTTACCCGATTTTAAAATATTCGCTAAGTCTTTTGCCTCTTCAATTGTGAAACTTCCAGAAATTTCTGAATTTCCTCCTCTAATCTCACTATTTACTCTTGGAGCCGAATAAACAACATCATCAAGAACAATCGCAATACTATTACCAATATTTGATCCTGTTATTTTCTCCCATTTTCTTGCTGCCTCAGCTTTCATGGACATTGATACAACAGGATGACCAACTTGATTAAAATCTTGACGAGCATCATCAATCACGTCTCCATCCAATAGGGCTGTCTTTGCCTTATTAGTATATTGTATAACATATAATTCAAATTCATTAGTTTTTGGAATTGGCTGTGCTCCCCATAAGAATTTAACGTCAGCAGGTAGTACTTTTGAAGCTCTTTCTATTTGACGATTAATATCTTTCTTTGCAGAAGCTGTTGCAGTTCCAATAACTGAAGGTGCTAAATCTCCTTTATTAAGTCTTGTGAATAAGCTTTGTAATGGTCTAAGATTTTGTGTGTCTTTATTAGCAACGGGCGCAACTTGAAGTGTATCTATATTTAATGTATCTTTTTCTTCTCCAATATTTGCTAAAAATTCATCAGCTTTTCCAAAAGCTTGGAAAACTCTGCCAGCATCTCCTGCTAACCAAAATTCCAATTGAGCTGTACCTTCCAATAAACGACTAATACGCTCAGGGTCAGAAACACCAGGTAGCTCAATAAGAATTCTTTCAGAAGACTCTAATTTTTGAATTGTTGGTTCAGAAACCCCAAACTTATCAATACGCTTGCTCAATACTTGGAAAGTTCTATCAAAAGCATCAGTACATTCTTTTTTGATTGCAGCAAGAACTTCTTGATTTGTTGAATTGGTAGTAATTTTGCTTTCTTTTAATTTAACTCGGAAAAAAGCTGATAGATTAATCTTTCCGGTTGATTCTTCATTTAAAACCACTTCTTGGAATGAAGAGAAGAAATCCTTACCTGTATTTTTTTGTTGTTCAATTGCCTTATCGTAGATTTTCAAAAAAGCTGGGTCGTTTGGATTTGTGGCAAGATTCTTTACAACATCAGCTGTTGAAACCTCCATCTTAACGTTCATACCTCCCTTTAGGTCAAGACCTAACCCTACTTCTCTTGCCTTACATTGTTTATATGTAAATTGACGCATCCATAAAAAGTTATAGACTGGCTTTTCAGAAATTGAATCCAAATAGCTCAATTCTCTTTCGTTTGAAATAGAGTCTAAGATTTCTTGTTCTTTTAGTGCATTACCTTCGGCAAGAGTTTTTGCTTGACTTTTAACGTAACTATTTAAAGCATATTCCTTAGCATCCTTTTCTACTTTCTTAGTAAAATAAGTAAACGATAGTTGATACAAACAAACTAAAGAAAAGATAATTACAATAATTTTAATAGCTCCCTTGTTTTGCATATATTATAATGATTTATTTTGTAATAATACCCAAATTTTTGAATTTGCAAAGATAGGAGTTTATTTTAAAACTCCATAAAATCACTCCAAAAAAAACTAATTTTTATTTTATTACTCAACTATTTTTCACTTAATCAAAAGTTTAAAGCCTTTGATAAAATAAAATCCATATAAATAAAACTTGGTTTAATAAAAATATTATAGCTTTGCAATCGAAAAATAGCAAAATAGTAATACAAATATATAAATAATATGACAGAAAAAGTTACAAAATTATTAAAGGATAGTCCTTTGATTCGTTGGACAGCACTAGTCCTCATTGCATCTATGATGTTCTTTGCATACATGTTTGTAGATGTATTGTCTCCTTTGCAATCACTTTTAGAAACAAACATTAAATGGTCTGCTTCAACATACGGAACATTTGCAAGTAGTGAGTATTTCTTAAATGTTTTTGCATTCTTTTTGATTTTTGCAGGAATTATCTTAGATAAGATGGGAGTAAGATTTACTGCCATATTATCAGCAGTTGTTATGATAGTTGGAGCAAGCATAAAACTTTATGCAATTACTCCTGGCTTTGAAACAACATCACTTTTCAACTTCCTAAATTCTTTTTGGACAAGTTTTCCTGCAACAGCCAAACTTGCCTCAATTGGATTTATGATATTTGGTTGCGGAGTTGAAATGGCTGGAGTTACCGTATCAAAAGCAATTGTAAAATGGTTTAATGGAAAAGAATTAGCCTTAGCAATGGGAATTGAAATGGCAATAGCTCGTTTAGGAGTGTTTGCAGTATTTCGCATTTCTCCACGTATTGCAGAATACTTCAATTCAGTAAGCTCACCAGTACTTTTTTGCTTAATCCTTTTATTTATTGGATTAATAAGTTTCACAGTTTATTTCTTTATGGATAAGAAATTAGAAAAACAAATTGGCCAAAGCGGTGAAGAACCAGAAGAACCATTCAAAATTAGTGATATTGGGAAACTATTCACAAGCAGAACATTTTTAATTGTAGCAGGATTATGTGTTTTATATTATTCAGCAATATTCCCTTTCCAAAAATTTGCTGCCAATATGCTTGAAAGCCGATTAAACATCACCAATACAGAAGCAAGCGATATTTTCTCTTGGTTCCCAATAGGAGCAATGGTACTTACACCACTTTTAGGAGCATTTTTGGATAACAAAGGGAAAGGAGCTACAATGCTAATAATTGGAGCAATTCTAATGTGTTGTTGCCATTTAATATTTGCATTAGTTCCTGCCGAAAGCTTTACTCCCGTTATTGCCTATTCTGCAATTATAGTATTGGGAATTAGTTTCTCATTAGTTCCTGCTGCACTATGGCCTTCCGTTCCAAAATTAGTTGAAAACAGATACTTAGGCTCAGCCTATTCTGTAATTTTCTGGATACAGAATATTGGATTGATGGCTTTCCCAATAATTATTGGTTACGCCCTAACAGCAACCAATCAAGGTGTTACTGACCCACGACAATACAACTACACAATTCCAATGCTAATATTCGCATCCTTAGGAGTTCTTGCATTCTTTTTGGGATTATGGCTCAAGGTTGAAGACAAGAAGAAAGGCTATGGATTGGAATTACCAAACATTAAAAAGTAAATAACCTTACATCACTATATATTTAAAAAGGCTGAGACAAAAATTTCAGCCTTTTTTATTCTATTGAATTGAAGATTTAGAAAATTAAAATCAAGAGACATTTTCTAAAATCAAGTTTCTATTTTTTTTGATAATAAAATACTAATTCAGCAAAATGAAATCAAGTTTCAGTAAATTAAAATCAAGTTTCAGTAAAATGAAATCAAGTTTTAATTTACTAAAACAAGGAAATAATAAGATTATATAAATAGAATAATAAATCACATCGAATAGAAATAAACTACAACCTAAATTTAACAAATCTAAAGCACGAGAATCGCATTAATAAGGCTATTGCTAAGCTTGTGTTCAATTTTTAAATTCTCAGAGCGTTCAGGGAATAGTATTAAAATAAGAAAAACAAAAGAGCTTAGTTGCTTGCAAACAGGATAGTTAGCAAAAAAAGCATAATGTAATTAAATTAACTTCACCTTTAAAAATTATTCTTAAGAATATTATTCTAAAAAGTATAACTTATTTCCAGTCGCTCTCCTCTAAAGTGAAAATATCTTCAACCCTCTTGCCAAAAACAAATGCAATCTTCATAATAACTGTTGCCGATGGCACATATTTTTCTAATTCTATAGCATTAATCGTTTGACGAGAGACACCAATCCTATCAGCTAACTCATGCTGTGAGATTTTCATGATAGCCCTTTCAACTCTAATATTATTCTTCATCTTTCTTTGCGCTACGATTAAACCTAAAAATATCTATCCTAAACTTTATCACAAACAACAGCAAAAAGAAAAGGAAATCAAACCAAAAAACATAAAATGCAGACAAACCATAGATAAGCAGAATAGACAGAATAAGAACCACACAAGTAGCTAAAACCGACCAAACCAAAGCTCTCTCTCTAATTTTTGAAACATATTCATCTTCATTTCTTTCCCTTGAAAAAGCCATAAATACAAATCCAATAATCATCAATACTGGGAAAAGAGTTGTCGTAAATGAAGTTTCAGTAAAAACAAAATAAGCTGTTTCTGGAGAAAAATTAATGATTTCCCCAAGTGCAACAATTGCAGGCATAATAAATTTAAAGTCAAAATCATCTGCAAAGAAGATTAATCCAATTAGTAAATACAATAATGTAGTGATTGAAATTATCCAACCTATTTTTCTAAAATAAGATGGAAATAAAAAAGTCTTTTTCATACCTAAACATTTTAATTATTAATATTGTTTTAACGATGCAAAAGTATAAATTATTTTTCATTATGACAAATATATTTTACATTTTGTCTATAATTTTATTCTTTTAATCAAGAAAATCTTGGCTCAATACATTATTATTATACAGAATAACACTAGTATTTCTTCCCAAAAAACTTTTAAGTATCCAAATAGTCATTTTAGTAGCAAATTATAAAATATCTATCAACAAAAAAGTGCGACTTAACGAATATGAAAGTCACACTTTTTAATTTAAGATAAGGTATAAACCTAAGAATAGTATCTTTAAATCCCTAATCCTTTATTATAAGTTGTATATTTAGCTCGTCAAGTTGGGCTTGAGAAATTTTGGAAGGTGAGTTTATCATTGTGTCTCTTCCGTTATTGTTCTTTGGAAATGCAATAAAGTCTCTTATGGTTTCAACTCCTGCAAATATTGAACATAGACGGTCAAAGCCAAAAGCAATTCCTCCATGTGGTGGTGCTCCATATTCAAAAGCATCTAAAAGAAATCCAAATTGTTTTTGTGCTTCTTCTTCACTAAATCCCAACACCTTAAACATATCCTTTTGCATATTCTTATCATAAATACGAATTGAACCTCCTCCAATCTCTACTCCATTAATAACTAAGTCGTAAGCATTTGCTCTTACATCTTTTGTTTTGGTAAAGAGGTTTGGATAGTCTTCTGGTTTAGGTGCTGTGAATGGATGATGCTTTGCATAGAATCTGTCTGTTTCTTCATCCCATTCCAAAAGAGGGAAATCAACAACCCAAAGTGGAGAATATTTATTGGGGTCTCTAAGGTTTAATCTTTCTCCCATTTCCAAACGCAAAGAGCATAAAGCAATTTGAGTTTTTTCTTCTTTGCCTGCCATAATTAGAATAAGGTCTCCTTTTTCTGCATTAAACTTGGCTACTATTTCTCTTAGTTTATCTTCTGAAAAGAATTTATCAACTGAAGATTTTAAAGTTCCGTCTGTATTATATTTAATGTATACTAATCCGGTTGCTCCAACTTGTGGGCGTTTTACAAATTCTGTAAGTTCGTCCAATTGTTTTCTTGTGTATTCTGCACATCCCTTTGCACAAATTCCAACAACAAGTTCTGCATTATCAAATACTGAGAAACCATTTCCTTTTGCAACATCGTTAAGTTCTACAAACTTCATATCAAAACGAGTGTCTGGTTTGTCAGAACCATAGTATTTCATTGCATCAGCATAAGGCATTCTTGGGAAAGAGCCAAAGTTGATTCCTTTTATCTTATCGAAAAGATGGTTTATTAAGCCTTCAAATGTTTTTAGTATGTCTTCTTGTTCAACGAACGACATTTCGCAGTCTATTTGTGTAAATTCTGGTTGGCGGTCTGCCCGAAGGTCTTCATCTCTAAAGCAACGTACTATTTGGAAATAGCGATCGTAACCCGAAATCATAAGTAGTTGCTTGAAGGTTTGTGGAGATTGTGGAAGTGCATAGAATTCATTTGGATTCATTCTTGAAGGAACAACAAAATCCCTTGCTCCTTCAGGTGTTGAGCCAATCAGATAAGGAGTTTCTATTTCCATAAAGTCCAAATCATTCATATAATTTCTTACCAAAATGGAAAGCTTATGACGAAGATACATATTTTGCTTAACTGTATTTCGTCTTAGGTCTAAGTAGCGATACTTCATTCTTAATTCATCGCCTCCATCAGTGTTATCTTCAATTGTAAATGGTGGAGTTTTGGAAGGATTAAGAATAATAATCTCTTCAACTATTATTTCAATATCCCCTGTTGGTATTTTCTTATTCTTACTACTTCTTTCCTCAACTCTTCCCCTTACTTGTATAACATATTCCCTACCAAGTTTTCTTGCCCTAAGACAAAGCTCCGAATTGGTTTCCATATTGAAGGCAAGTTGAGTTATACCATAACGGTCCCTTAGGTCAATAAAGGTCATGCCGCCCAAATCCCTCGAACGTTGCACCCAGCCACTAAGTATTACCTCCTGACCAGTATTATTTATGTTTAATTCGCCACAAGTATGTGTTCTTAACATATAAAATATTTATTTATTTTTGATTCTCTTTGCTCAAATTAAAGTTCTCAGGAAATTTTGCAACCTTATCCTTATAGAATTCTTCTATTTCCATTATATCTTTCTCATAATCTCCTGTTGGATAGAATATTCTTCCAGCCCCACCTTCCTTCTTTTCATAATTAAGATAGGCTAAATAGATTGGAACATTTGCTTTTGTGGCAATATGATAAAATCCTTTCTTCCAATGATGGGTAAGTTTCCGTGTCCCTTCAGGAGTTATGACTAAGGAAAACCTTTCTCTTTGGTTAAACATATCAACAACCTGCTCTACCATATTGGAACTCTTACCCCTATTGACAGGTATTCCGCCCAAAGCTCTTAGAAGTCCACCTATTGGGAAGACAAATAATTCTTTTTTGATAAGGAAATTGGGCTTAACCTTTAGCTTCCACAACCCAAGACAGCCCCAAACAAAATCCCACATTGAGGTGTGAGGAGCTTCAATAAAAATACATTTTTGCATTTGGGGTTCTGGTTTGCCAATAAGCTTCCAGCCCCCCATCCACAAAAGAAAACTTGCAATCTGTCTTCTCATTATTTCTTTGCTAAAGAATAGGTATCTTGAGCAATAACATATTCTTCATTTGTAGAAACCATCATTACCTTAACCTTTGAAGATGGTCTTGAAAGCATTAAATCATAGCCTCTTTGACCTTTATTTGCATCTTTGTCAAAGTCAACTCCCAAGAATTCCAATCTCTCACAAATCTTTTCGCGAATATCATCAGCATTTTCTCCAATTCCACCTGTAAATAGGATTAAATCAACTCCTCCCATAGTTGCAGCATAAGCTCCAATATATTTTCTTACCCTATTGCAGAACAAATCAAAAGCAACAACATCTCTCTCAACTCCATTATCCTTTCCTTGGCAAACCTCCCTCATGTCAGAATGTCCACTAAGACCTAAAAGTCCTGATTTCTTGTTGATTAGATTATTTGCTGCTGTAATATTCAATCCTTCTTTCTCACAAATATAAAGGAAAGCTCCAATATCCAAATCCCCTGCTCTTGTTCCCATAACCAATCCCTCAACTGGAGTAAAGCCCATTGAAGTATCAACACTCTTACCATCTTTCACAGCACAAATTGATGCACCGTTTCCAAGATGACAGCTGATTATCTTTGAATTATTTATATCTAAGCCCGCAAATTTGGCTGCCTTCTCAGCAACAAACTTATGGCTTGTTCCGTGGAAACCATAACGGCGGATTTTATCATCAGTATAATATTTGTAATCAATAGCATACATATAAGATTCCTTAGGCATGGTTTGATGGAAAGAAGTATCAAAAACAGCTACCTGAGGAACTTTTGGTAATAAAGCCTCCATTGCCTCAATACCTTCCAAGTTTGCAGGGTTATGTAATGGAGCTAATGCACAAAGTTCTTTAATTTTAGCTTTTTCATTTATGCCCACAAGAACAGAAGTCTTAAACACTTCACCTCCATGAGCTACTCTATGACCACAAGCATTGATTTCATCCAAAGACTTAATTACTCCAATCTTCTCATCAATTAGAGCGTTAAGCATAAGATCAATACCTACCTTATGAGTTGGAATTGGAGACTTAACATAATACTTATCCTTTCCCTCTGGTCTATGGGTAAATTCTCCCATCTCCAAACCAATTCTTTCAATTAAACCCTTTGCCAACACAGCAGCATCATTATTCATATCAACTAATTGATATTTAATTGAAGAACTTCCACAGTTCAACACTAATACATTCATGATTTTTTATTTTTAGATTATATATTTATATTTGAGCTTGCAAATTTAGAAATAATTAATGAATGCTCAAAATTATTATTTTATTTGCTTGAAGAATAAGTAAGAAAAAATAAGTCCATATTTATTTCTCCTAAGAATTGATTTCTTTTTTTATAATAGCGTTTTAATAAAATAGAATCAAGTTTTAATTTTCTCTTTCTTCGTTTTAATTTATTCTTTCTTCGTTTTAATTTATTAAAATCAAGTTTTAGAAAATTAGAATCAAATTGACTAATATGCTTTCTATTTTATCTATTTTTGCTAAAAAGAAAAAGGGATACAATAAATTGCATCCCTTTTAGGCTTTTAAGAATTTAGTTTAGAAAAACTAACGTCTATAGTTTTCTTCTGCTCTCTTCCAATCAACCAAATTCCAAAATGCTTCCACGTAGGCGGCTCTTTTGTTTTTTTGGTCAATATAGTATGCATGTTCCCATACATCGCAAACCAAGATTGGAGTCTTGCCTTGACGCATTGGATTTTCAGCATTGGAGGTTTGTACAATTTCTAATTTTCCATCCTTATCCTTTACTAACCAAGCCCAACCTGAACCAAAGAGGCTGGTTGAAGCTGCAGTAAACTTAGCTTTAAAGTTCTCAAAGCTGCCAAACTCTTTATCGATTGCTTCTTTGAGTTTGCCCATTGGTTTTTGAGAAGATTTTGGAGTTAGACCATTCCAATAGAAGGTGTGATTCCAAACCTGAGCAGCATTATTGAAGATTGCTCCCTTAGATTTTAGAACAATATCTTCCAGTTTAACATTCTCAAATTCAGTTCCTTCAATCAATTTATTAAGATTATCCACGTAGGATTGGTGGTGTTTTCCATAATGAAACTCTAAGGTAGCTTTAGAAATATGAGGCTCGAGTGCATCCATTGAGTATGGGAGCTTCTCTAAGCTATGCTTCTTAATGTTGCCTACCTTCATTTGATTGCCATCAATTTTTTGTGCCTTAAGGTTTGAAAAAGGCATAACCAATGATAAGACAAACAATACAGCTAAAAATCTTTTCATAAGGCAATTAGAATCTTTCTTCAACTTTTTTCCAATCTACCAAACTCCAAAACGATTCCAAATATGCTGGACGACGGTTTTGCTTGTCAATATAATATGCATGTTCCCAAACATCACATACTAAAAGAGGAGTCTTGCCTTGACGCATTGGATTTTCAGCATTGGAGGTTTGTACAATTTCTAATTTTCCATCCTTATCCTTTACTAACCATGCCCAACCTGAACCGAATAGGGTAACAGATGCAGCTGTGAATTTTTCTTTAAATTGGTCGAAACTTCCAAATTCCTTTTCTATTGCTTCCATTAATCTTCCTTCTGGCTTCAATGAAGATTTTGGATTAAGACAATTCCAATAGAAAGTGTGATTCCATACTTGAGCAGCATTATTGAAAATTCCACCACTTGATTTTAGAACAATTTCTTCTAATGTTGAGTTTTCAAATTCTGTTCCTACTATTAGCTTATTTAGATTATCAACATAGGTTTGATGGTGCTTTCCGTAGTGAAATTCAATTGTTTTTTTTGAAATGTGCGGCTCTAATGCATCTTGTGCAAAAGGAAACGCTGGTAAAGTAAATTTTGACATAATTTCTTTGTTTTTAAATTAATAAATTAAATATACAATAAATTAACGCTATCATTAGTTTTATATTGCATCGAATATTAAATTAAGGTGAAATATTTGTGGTAATGAAAAATAAGTTATAATTTTGAAGGCTGAAAATGACTAAAAACAAAATATTAATAAATTAAAAAAATAAAAAGACAATGGCAGTAAAAGGAACAGTTGTAATTGATAAAGAGCGTTGTAAAGGCTGTGGAGTTTGCGTTGTAGCATGTCCTAAGAGCGTACTCGCTTTAGCAAAAAACGTAAATGGTAAAGGATATAATTATTCAGAAGCAATCATTGATGAGTGTATCGGTTGTGCATCTTGTGCAATGGTATGTCCTGACGGAGTAATCACTGTTTACAAAGAAAAAAAATAACGAATAAAACATTATAGAAAATGGCAAAAGAGCTAAAATTAATGAAAGGCAACGAAGCAATTGCAGAAGCTGCAATTCGCTCTGGTTGTGATGGATACTTTGGCTATCCTATCACTCCTCAATCTGAAGTTATGGAATATCTTATGGCAGAAAAGCCTTGGGAAAGAACAGGCATGGTGGTACTTCAGGCAGAGAGTGAAACATCTTCAATTAACATGGTATATGGAGGAGCTGGAGTTGGAAAGAAAGTTATGACTTCATCTTCATCTCCTGGTATAAGTCTAATGGCAGAAGGATTAACATATCTTGCTGGTGCAGAACTTCCTGCATTGGTTGTAAACGTTGTACGTGGAGGTCCTGGCTTAGGAACAATTCAGCCTTCACAAGCAGACTATTTCCAAGCAACAAAGGGTGGTGGTCACGGAGACTATCAACTATTTGTACTTGCTCCTGCAACAGTTCAAGAAATGTATGACTTTGTATTTCTTGGTTGGGAAATAGCATTTAAGTATCGTAACCCTGTTATGATTTTGTCTGATGGTGCAATTGGACAAGTTATGGAAAAACTTTATGTTGGGGACTATGTTCCTCGTTGGACCGATGAAGAATTGAGAAAGAATGCTCCTTGGGCAAGTTTTGGAAAGCCTGCTGACAGAGATCATCATATTATTACTTCATTGGAACTTGATTCTGCAAAACAAGAACAACATAATCACAAATTACAAGCAAAATACAGAGAAATGGAAGAGAAAGAAGTTCGTTTCGAAGCCATTAACTGCGATGATGCTGATTATATTTTTGTTGCTTATGGTTCAAGTGCACGTATTGCAGAAAAAGCTATGCAGTTAGGAAAAGAAAAAGGATATAAGATTGGTATTCTAAGACTTATCACCCTATTCCCTTTCCCAAAAAAGAAAATTGCAGAACTTTCAACCAAAGTAAAAGGTATGCTTGCTGTTGAAATGAGTGCAGGTCAGATGGTAGAAGATGTTCGTTTAGCAGCACAGTTCCGTTGTCCAGTTGAACATTTCGGCCGTTATGGAGGAATTATTCATACTCCTCAAGAAGTATTGGAAGCATTAGAAGAAAAAATCATTAAAAGAAAATAGTATATGTTTAATCAAGATATAGTTAAACCAGAAAACTTGGTTTACAAGAAAACAGATGTGCTAACTGACAAGATTATGCACTATTGTCCTGGTTGTGGACACGGAACCACACACCGTATTATTGCTGAAGTAATTGAAGAGATGGGTATTCAAGATAAGGCTATTTGCATTGCACCAGTAGGCTGCTCAGTATTAGCTTATAATTATTTTGAAGTTGACTCACTTGGAGCAGCTCACGGAAGAGCTCCAGCTTTGGCAACAGCAATTCAAAGATTGAATCCAGATCATCATACATTCACTTATCAAGGAGATGGAGACTTAGCAGCTATCGGAACAGCAGAAACAATTCATGCTTGTAATCGTGGTGAGAATATTGTTATCATCTTCATTAATAATGGTATTTATGGTATGACCGGTGGTCAAATGGCTCCAACAACCCTAATTGGAATGCAAACAGCAACCTCTCCTTATGGACGTACGGTTGAGTTAAATGGTTATCCATTACAAATTACTGAACTATTGGCACAATTGCCAGGAACATATTTTGTTACTCGTCAATCTGTTCATACTTCTGCAGCAGTTAGAAAAGCCAAGAAAGCAGTTCGTCAAGCATTTGAAAACCAAAAGAACAAAAAAGGAACATCATTTGTTGAAGTAGTTTCAAATTGTAATTCAGGTTGGAAAATGACTGCACCAAAAGCTAATGAGTGGATGGTAGAAAATATGTTTGTTAAGTATCCTATTGGCGATATTAAGGTTGATGGAGAAATAGTTCAAAAATAATTAAAATAATAAAGCAATGACAGAAGAAATCATTATAGCCGGATTTGGTGGACAAGGAGTTCTATCAATGGGCAAAATACTTGCTTATTCAGGTGCAATGCAAGATAAAGAAGTTAGCTGGATGCCTTCCTATGGTCCAGAAATGCGTGGAGGTACTGCAAACGTATCAGTAATTATTTCTGACGAAAGAATCAGTTCTCCAATCATAAGTCAATTCGATACAGCTATCATTCTTAATCAGCAATCACTTGATAAGTTTGAAAAGAGTGTAAAACCTGGTGGATTATTATTATATGATCCAAACGGAATACATACACCTCCAACACGTACTGATATTAATATCTTTAAGGTTGCAGCAACTGAAAAGGCAGCAGAACTTGGCTTAGCAAAAGTTTTCAACATGATTGTTCTTGGTGGATTCCTAAAGGTAAAACCTGTGGTTACAGAAGAATTTATTGAAAAAGGACTTATGAAATCACTTCCTGAACGTCATCATAAGATGATTCCAGAAAATCTTAAAGCCGTTCAAACAGGAAAAGAAATTGTTGAAGCAGTTCGTACTCTGTAAAAATATAAATGAAATTTCTATCAAAAAGGTTACTTGTAAACAATAAGTAACCTTTTTTTTGTTTCTCAATCTATAAATGAAATGTCAATTTATTTATAACCAAACCAAGAGTTAGAAAATTAGAATAAAGATTTAAGAAATTGAAATAAAGATTCAAAGAAACAGAATAATAATGTTAAGTTAATGCAAGAAAAAAACCTTATACATTATTATATATAGTAGTTATTTTCTTATAAAATTGTTCATAAGAAAGTTCTTTGTCAAAATACTCTTTGCCTTTTTGCCCAATGCTTTCTCTTAAATCTTTATTTGTCAATAATAATTCAATTGAATTTGTAAGCTCCATAACATTGTTTGGCTGGATAAGTATTCCTGTTTCTTTGTCTTTTATATACTCTTTCTGAGCCCCATTATTAGTGGTTATTACAGCTTTGCCATTAAGCATAAACTCCACAACCGATAATCCAAAGCTCTCTCTACCAATTGAAGGACAAACTCCAAAGTCTGATTCTTTGATTATTGGACTCACATTATTTAGAAAACCCATAAAGAAAACCTTGTCTTTTATGCCTAAATGGTTAATCTTTTCTTTTAATTCCGCTTTATAATCTTCCTTACCATCTCCGGCAATAAGCAAAACACAATCCTTGTCTTTGAGATTGTAGATAGATTCTATTAAAACATCTAATCCTTTCTCCTTATGTATTCTTCCCGTAAAAAGAACTATTTGCGTTTGGTCAGAAAGAGATAGACTTTCCCTAATTCCGATAGTATTGGCTTGTGAAGGGTTAGGCATAACACTATTATGTATAACTTTGAGCTTAGTTTTGTCTATCTTTGGCTTTGATATAAGAAATTCTTCAAGAGCTAAGTCCGAAACAAATAAAATATAATCTATATGTTTATATAACCAATTATGAATGAAATCGGTTTTGGCTTTCTTTACCAAATGCCTTGAAACAATTATCTTAATATTCTTGTTTAAGAACATTTTGGCATAGACTGCGGTTATAGATGTTTTGAAGTTGTGAGTGTGAATAATGTCAATATTATGCTTTTGTACAATGCGTTTTAGTTTTAGAGCCGACAAGAAATCAAATACCCCTTTTAGTTTTAGCTGATAGTACTCAATGTCTTTAGATTTTATTTTCTCCGAAATAACCTTGCTCTTACGCAATATGCAAACGACTTTATAATTGTCTTCAATTAAGCAATTGGTTAGGTCAAAGACAAATAACTCTCCTCCTCCCCAAGTGTTTGATGCAAATATTTGAATTATGTTTTTCTTTTTCATAACCCAGATACTTATTTATTGCTTTCTTTAATCTTGGCGTATTTTAGAAAGGTTGCAAAGGCAGACATCTTACATACTTGATAACCTGCACTACCATCAAGAAAGCCTCGTTTTATTATGTAATCTCTGAAAAACTTCCATTTAGGACGAAACCATAAATCAAAACTTTTTGCCTTCTTTCCTTTCTCAAGGGCTTGCTTTGCTAATAAGGTTGTGAATTTATCTATTTGTTTGATGTGTTCTGAGGAGTTATAAACGGTATAATGATATAAATCTCCTTGAAGGAGTTGAGTTTTGGTTGAGGGCTGATAAAGTAATTCCTCATGAATATCACCAACCCATTGAATGGACTTATTGAATATTCTTTTCTTTTTGTCGGGATACCAGCCTGAGTGTTTTATCCAAGAACCACAATAGTTTGTCAGTCTTTTTACCTCAAAGATTGTGTTGGGCATCGTATCATACTGGGCCTTTATAGCTAAAATGTTTTGTTTGAGTTCGGCAGAAAGCACCTCATCGGCATCAATTGAAAGTATAGCCTCATTGGAAGCTAATTTATTTGCATAATTCTTTTGTGAGGAATAGCCTAACCACTCTTGAGAATAGAATTTAACTAATTCGTATTTAGTACAAATCTCCTTTGTTCTGTCTGTTGATAAAGAATCAACAATAATAACCTCATCAACAACACCCACAAGAGAAGAGATACACCTATCTATGTTTCTTTCCTCATTAAATGTTATGATTACAGCCGAAATTTGCATCTATTATTTTGAATAAAGAAGTAATTGTTTTTCAAAAAGAAACCCTCCTAAATCTTAGCTTAAGAGTTTGGTAAATTATATCTTAACTAATCCAGCAAAGCCCATAAATGCCATAGCCAAAATACCTGCTGTTACAAGAACAATTGGCATTTTTTGCATTCCCTTTGGAACTCCAACTAAATCCATCTTCTCTCTAATTCCAGCAAAAAGAACCATTGCAAGGGTAAAGCCTAACGCCATTCCAATTGTATATACAAGTGCAGTTAGTAGGTTAAAATCTTTTTGTATAACTAATATTGCGACACCAAGCACAGCGCAGTTGGTTGTTATTAGGGGAAGAAAAACTCCAAGAGCTTGATAAAGAGCAGGACTAACCTTCTTTAATATAATTTCAACCATTTGAACCAAGGCAGCAATAACCAAAATAAAGACTATGGTTTGTAAGAATCCAATATTAAAAGGATCAAGGATAGAAATCTGAATTAAAAAAGTTACAAGAGTTGCCAAAGTCATAACAAAAACAACTGCTGCACCCATCCCTATTGCAGTCGAAACCTTATTTGAAACTCCAAGGAAAGGGCATATTCCTAAGAATTGTGAAAGAATAACGTTGTTTACAAATACTGCAAAGATAATAATTGCTACATATTCCATAGTTCAATACTTTTATGTTTTAACATGCAAAACTATAAAAATTCTGCAACCTATCAAAAGAATAATCCATTTATTTTATATTTTTGCATACAGATATATAGAATTACTACTTAAAAATTAATCTCCAAAAGATGGATTTCTTCTTTCGTCAATATGGTCAAGGCACACCCATTATTATTCTTCACGGTTGGTTGGGAGTAAGCGACAATTGGATATCAATTGGTAAATTTCTCTCCTCGCAAGGCTTTGATGTAATAATTCCCGACTTACCTAATCATGGTAAAAGTTTTCATACCGAAGAGTTTTCCTATAAGGAAATGGCTGAAGTCATATATGGATTTTGCAACATAAAGGATTTGGAGAAACCAATTATTATAGGTCATTCTATGGGAGGGAAAATTGCAATGGAAATGATGAATATTGATAAGGATTATTTTAAAGCTCTGATTGTTGTTGACATTCATTTTAAAGAATACAACACAAACACCATTAATTCCTTGCTTGCCTCAACCCTTATTCAAACCAATATATCTCAATTCCAAAATATAACACAAGTAAAAGAACATATAGCAAAGGAAAATATCCCATCCGACTTGATTGGGATAATATTAAAAAATGTAGATTACTCAAGAAATAATCTAAGCTGGAAATCTAATATACCTGTTCTTGCAAAAGACTATCCAAAGGTTTTGGAAAAAATTACAGTACAAGAAAATAATATACCTACCCTCCTACTTAGAGGAGAAAACTCCAATTATGTATTGGACGAAGATATAATTAGCTTTCAAGAAGTCTTTAAAAACTCCAAAGTAAAGACAATCCCAAATTCAGGACACTGGGTTTTGGTCGATAACCCTACAATGCTGATAAAAGAGATTGTAGACTTTATAAAATAAACCTCATCCTAAATTTTCTCAAAACAAATTTAGAGTAAAATTTTCATCAAAACTAAGGGATAAAATCATTAAACCAAGAGATTAATCCCTTAATTTTTTATTGAGAATTACTACTTAATTTATTTTTATTTGATATAAGTTCATCAAACCCTTATTATAGTTTACTAATATAAGGATTAAATTTTACATCCTGCCACCTTGCACACTACATCCTGCCACCTTACACATAGCAACCTGCCACCTT
>ENA-UOOH01000950-UOOH01000950.1-fermentation-metagenome-genome-assembly--contig:-NODE-950-length-30251-cov-23.017983_pt1 | contig 30251 bp, 29 predicted proteins | sample MGYA00245778_ERZ724025 | MGnify/ENA primary metagenome ERZ724025 (study PRJEB28704, sample SAMN03018313) | fermentation metagenome | biome: anthropogenic terrestrial biome; feature: soil; material... | reverse complement strand
GAGGAAGTGGATGTCTGGGTAGGATACAAAGGCAGAACAACCGTCGATACTGATACGGTACTTTTTAGCGTCACTTATAATAGCTATGATGATAAATTTGCGAATCCACTACCGCCCGAATATGTTATTCACCGGGGTCAATATCGCTATGGTATGTTTACAACCATAGATGCGCAATTTGAAGTAACCGTTAAAATGGGCGAACCAGTTTATCTGTTTGTTGCTCACGGCATGAGTATGCTTGTTCACTTAAGAAACAGTACCAGCTTTACCGAAAACGGACAATCTTGTTATATTACTGGAGTTTAACCTATAAGCAATACGGAGCCGGGGCCTAAAGCCCCGGCAGAAATATGAATAGCGGAGGTTAAATCGTGAAAAGTATCGGGGTTGTGCGGCAGGTGGACAGCCTGGGACGGATCGTGCTGCCGGCAGAAGTAAGAAAAACGTTCGGCATCATGGAGAAATCTCCCTTAGAAATATGGGTTGACGTGGAACACAGGCTAATTTTCCTGCAACCGTACATCCGCGGTTGCATCTTCTGCGGGTCTGGAAATGACCTGGCCAGCATCCAAGGCAAGGATGTTTGCCGGGAATGTGTCAGGGAGGCTCAAAACGAAGCCCAGAATTGGCGCAGAAGCGACTTTTAAGAGTAGGGTAAGGTGATAGGGCCTTGCCCTGCTGGATATGTGGACATGTGGACAGCTAACGACTTGCAGATGGGCTGAAAGAAACGCAAGCGCCTACCTGACCACATGCCCACAAACTCTCGCCCTTCGGGTCCACAGGGCCGACCAGGAATACGCCAGTTACGTTTCCAGAAGTTACTTTCCAATATCAGGCAGGAATGTTAAATGGAATATCGAAAATGTTACGATGATGTCAAACAGCAAAAATATTAAGTTAAAATTACACGGGGGCAATGACTTTGAAAAAATACAAAGGTTTTATTTTCCTTATTTTAGTCACCTGTGCCTTTCTTATTTGTAGCGTGAAAGGGGATGCCTATTGGGGCTTGGATTGGACTGAAATCCCAATTAAATTAGTTTTTCCTTCTTTCGTTGACTCTACTGGCGCAGATATGGCTTTTGAAACTAATTCAATATCTACAAGGGAACAGGACAGCCTAAAAGGCCCTGTTAAACTAATTAAATACGGAGAAGTAAACGAACGAAGTATGGGTAAATTGGTTATCAATGAGGATAAACTACGCGTCGCAGCTCAATATAATAAAAATGGTCAAAAGATCTCCTTGTGGGACATGCACTATATTTATGATAATGGACGTTTAATAGAAAAAAGGAGTAGCGACGAACCCGAATCTGTCGATTTTTTACAGACTAAATATTCATACGATAAAGGCCAACTTGTATTTATAGAAGATTATCGTCATCCGCACACAAAGACAGCAACAATAACGTATGATGACAAAGGGCGAGTAAAAGAAATAAAAAGAGCGTTTTTATCAGATTTCAATACTTTCGTTTTCCTATATGATAATAAGGGACGTATTTCAAAGATATATCATCAAAATTCCGATGGTATAGATACGGGTTTGACGGAGTTCACATATGATGCCAACGGTTTTCTCTATAATTCAGATAGCAAATTTGATAAATATGGACGGATCCTTCGTGATGCAAAGAACACGTATGAATACGACTCCAAAGGATATCTAGTTAAGAAAACTACTAAATCGTATAGCGGAACCGATGTACTTACATACACCTATAAATATGATTCAAAAGGCAACTGGACTCAAAGAGATACGCTCAGAGACGGAAAATCGATTATAGTGGAAGCCAGGTTTATTTACTATTACGAATAAGACTTGATTAGGAACATAGCTGCAAATTATGGGAAAACCAGGTGGTAATAAAGACTTCCTCCAGTTCAGAAATAAGGTGACGCAAGCCGGGGCCTTCAGCCCCGGCTAAACATTTGGGATGCGTTTTTTGTGGGTCAGGAGATGACCTGTTAAGTATCCAAGGAAAAGATATTTGCCAAGGATGTCTCCAGGAAGCGAAAACTCGCTTCGAAAACGAGGGCTAAAATTGGCGCAGGAGCGACTTTCAAGAGTGGGGTAAGGTAATTGGTCCTTGCCCTGCTGGATTTGTGGACATGTGGACAGCTAACGGCTTACAGAAGAACTGAAAGAAACGCAAGCGCCTACCTGACCACATGCCCACAAACTCTCGCCCTTCGGGTCCACAGGGCCTACCGGGTACGATTATATATATCAATTGCGGAATAGAAGGTACTATATATAGTTGTTTTAACTGCTGTCATATGCCAAATATAGGAACGTTTAGATAATTGGCGATAATAGGCGTGATGTTAACACAATTCACCGAAATGAAGTGGAGAAGCGTTTGATCCGAACGTATGTTTGGGGTAAACTTAATATGGCGAAGACCCAAGGAACACAAACATCATTAGGCACAAGGTATGGATGAGTTTGCTTGACTAACCGAGTTCTAATAAACCACGCGAACATACCAAGTGTTGATGATGCGAGTGCAATGAAAGGGGTAGTCATATTGGGCTGTGGAACAGGAAGCTATGCACAAAGGGTAATGGCCGAGGCAACGGGGATTATCGACTTTGAAAAAGCTAGAATGGGCTGGGAATTATCCGAGGTTCGAGAGAATGAGGACAAAAATTTTTCTGACCGTTGCGATCTGTGTAATCAGTCCGGACTTACAAAAAACTATGTGATCGAGCACGAAAATACTCGTTATCGTCTAAGCGTAGGAAGCAAGTGCATTCGGAAATTTGTTTTGTTTAAAGGAATTGGTAATCAACAGGACTCAAACCGGTATTTCGACCATAAATCAAGAGAATTATACGCTGTTAAGAGTATTGGACAGCTTCTTACAAGTATTATGGGACAGGCTATTGAATACTCAACTGTGTACCAATTCAGGAAAAGATGCGCTGACATACTTGACTGCAATATTTCGGATATAAAAAGCGTGTGTTTTGCTTCAAAAAAGGATTGGGAAAAGTTGATTAAAGCACTCGGTAGCACTGTATCAGGCGGCAAACTTTCTGAAGGACAATTAGACCGCGTCCGTTTAGCTTTATTTAACCCGAGGGAATTACCTTTTGTTAAAAAGAAAATTCGGGGAGACAAGTACGAAGGATTCCAAAAGAAACGCACCAGGGCTACAACAACTTTGGCCAAATCGTCGGCTTACGAGAATCCTGAAAATAAGTACAAATAGGAAATCACATATAAGGGCTTCGAAAAGAGGTCCTTATTTTACATACATGATGTCCGCTAATTAATATTATCGGCAGGAGAAATTTCGGGGGAACGCGAATTATTACATGGAGCAAGGCCTTAACTGATGCGGGTTAAAAGTGTTTATGAGACTCTAAAATGGCTGTTGGAACATTGGCCGATAATATGGCGTTAAGAGGTGTTTTTGATGTCCGATAATACGGAAATAAACTCGGGGAGTTATGCTGATATAGTAGATCGGTTTATTGACTGGTTACAAACGTATGCCGATTTGGGAGAAGCGACTCTCAGAAATTACCGAAGTGATCTGCGGGATTTTATCACCTGGTGGGAAAGCGGCGAGGGGGGAGGGGTTCCTTTCGACCCGGCTGCTGTGGCCACGCCTACTCTGACTCAGTACCGAGCGCATCTGCAGACCGTCCAAAAAAAGGCGCCGGCGACTATCAACCGGCGGCTGGTTTCTCTGAAGCGCTTTTTCACCTGGTGCGCGGAAGAGGAGTTGATTGCCCGGGATCCTGCCCGGGTTGTCCGCAGTGTTCCTACGCAGCGCTCTGCCCCCCGGCAACTCTCCGATAAGGAAGAAGCCCGGCTTGTTGCCGCGGTGGACCGGTATGGCACTCCGCGTGATCGGGCGCTCATTTACCTGCTGCTCCATACCGGGCTTCGCTCGTGTGAAGCGTGCCGGCTGCGCTGGGGTGACATTGAGATTAATCCGCGCAGCGGCTGGCTGATTGTTCGTTCCGGTAAACGCGGGAAGCAGCGCCGCGTTCCGCTAAACATCACTGTCCGCAAAGTTTTGGAAGGGTATCGGACCGAGCTGGCCGGTAATTCCGAAGAGGCCGCCTCCGGGCAATTCGTGTTTCGGTCAGAGAAAGGCGGAGGACTAACCGAAAGGGGCCTGCGCTATGTCATCGCCCGTTATGTCCAAATTGCACGGCTCGATGATGTCAGCGCGCATGACCTGCGGCACCGTTTTGGTTACCGCCTGGCCAAGACCGGAACGCCCCTGCAGGAAATTGCCCAGCTTATGGGGCATGACAGTACTGATACGACGCTGCTGTATACCAAAGCTACCGGGGCTGACCTGGAGGCCCGGGTTGAAAAGCTGGCGTGGGAGTAGAAGGTTTATTGGAGGGATTGGAGTACGCTATTAATTATCTTGATTTGTTCTAAAGCTCTTTGTCGTACTTCTCCTGAACCGGTTAACAAGGCATTCTCATAACATGCCTTAGCCTTCTTTAAGTTGGCTACGCACTCCTCTGTCGTCTCCGCTGAAAGTTCTCTATAAGCATTCCCCAGATTGCTCTGAGTCATGGCAAAGCCTTCAGGATAACGATCCTGCTGATAGATCTCCAAAGCCTTGAAGTAACATTCAAGCGCTTTTCTTAGATTAGCCGCCCGCTCTTCCGGCATCTCCTCCGACAGAGCTCTATAAACATTCCCCAGATTATTTTGAGTCATGGCGTACTTTTCTGGATAGCGATCCTTACGCCGGATCTCCAAAGCCGCATGATAACACCGAATGGCCTTCTGAAAATTAGACTTTTTTTCTTCCAGCATTTCCGCCGGCAGGTTTCCATAAACGTTTCCTAGGTTGTTCTGAATCATCGCATATTCTTCAGAGTAGTGATCCTTCTGGTAAATTTCCAAAGCCTTCATGAAACATCCAACCGCCTTTTTTAGATTGACCGCTCGCTCCTCCGGCATCTCTGTCGGCAGGTCTTGATAAACACTACCCAGATTGTTCTGAATCCCGGCATATTCTTCAGGATAACGATCCTTCTGGTAGAACTCCAAAGCCTTCATGAAACATTCAAATGCCCTTTTTAGATTGACCGCTCGCTCCTCCACCGTCTCCGCTGATAATTCTTCGTAAACGATCCCCAGATTATTCTGACTCCCGGCATATTCTTCAGGATAGTGATCCTTCTGGTAAATTTCCAAAGCCTTCATGAAACATCCAACCGCCTTTTTTAGATTGACCGTCCGTTCATCCGCCGTCTCCGCTGGCAGGTCTTTATAAACAATACCCAGGTTGTTCTGAGTGCCGGCATATTCTTTAGGATAACGATCCTTCTGGTATATCTCCAAAGCCTTAATGTAGCATTCAGCCGCTTTTTTTAGATTAGCCGCCCGCTCTTCCGGAGATTCCGCCGGCAATCCCTGGTATGTATTCCCCAGATTGTTATGAGTCATGGCATCTTCTTTTGGAAACCTACGGGCAAGTTTTAACGCCATTTCAAAGTCGCCTAAGATATCACTTTGGGAGGCATTATTTTTTAGACGCTGAAAAGCCCGATGGTTTAACTCATGAATTTTACGTTTGGTAGCAAATGATCCGAAGAATAAAATTACAATACAAACTACAATAAGAAAAACAAGCACGGCGATTGCCCAGCGCCAAGACGAAGTAATAGTCGGCCAAATATTAGGTATCATTTCGTTTACCACATATGAAATAACTGCAGCACCAATTGCGCCAAGGACCCACTTTAATCCGGTAAATAAGGGAGACGGATTGTTGATTTGTGGCTGCACTGGGTTTACCCCTTCCGGTAAATAATTGCGTATAGTTGAATATACCAGAAAAGTTTATCTTTACCTGCTGGAAGCTACATTGCGAATTACTAATACTGCCGCTAAAACCAAGATGCCTTTTTCGGGAAATTGCCCAGCTCATGGGGCATGACAGTACTGATACGACGCTGCTGTATACCCGGGCCACCGGGGCTGACCTGGAGGCCCGGGTTGAAAAGCTGGCATGGGAGTAATTGATCTGGAAAGATCCACATTGATCCACATTGATCCGATACGATTCAAAAGACGGCAAGAAACCCTCAAAATGACGCAGAAATGCGTAAAACCGCACAAATTTTAATTCCAAGCAGGAATATGTGGCTTTGAAGTTAATAAATTTATAAACTATACTCATAATAGTAGTAATACTAATATGCGTCATCTAAAAAGGAGACCGCTGCTAACGATCTCCCTTTCGATTCCCGATCCGGATTACTTATGTTAGTGTCGTTTGTTTTGTTTTCTGGAGATGTTATCGGCGATAATCATAAAGATTATCAACATGCCGATGGTAATTGCGTCCATTGGCCATCCCCCCTTCCGGATTAAATCCGGTGGGGGCGTATAAGTTTGTTGCTTACACAAATGACCGTCTTGTTCCAATGCTTTCCACGGCTGAGAACGACAACGGTCATTCCCCACCGGAGCCGACAACGGCTCTTTTTTTGTTACAATAGGATCGGGTTCATTCATTATTTTACCAATGAGTTATTAATTTGTCATCAATTTATCAAATTTAATTTCAGGCCTATCATTACTGCGTTCTCAAATAATAATGAATCGCTGAACCGGCATTTACTTTTCAGAAAAACGGATGATATTTATGTTACCGCCTGGCCAAGACCGGAACGCCCCTGCAGGAAATTGCCCAGCTCATGGGACGTGGCAGTACTGATACGACGCTGCTGTATACCCGGGCCACCGGGACTGACCTGGAGGCCCGGGTTGAGAAGCTGGCGTGGGAGTAACGAGGAAAAGTCTATTTGAATAAACTAAAAGACTTCTTAAAAATATCGAAGGAACAATTTTTAAAAAAGAGAAGTCTATGTCTGGAAAACGGGCAATAAATTAAACCAAAAAGAAGCCTCCTGTTAAGGAGGCAACCTGAGAAAATTATTTTTTGACGATTTCATGTACTACAACTAAGATAACCACCAACATGATGAGGTATGACATCCTCATCCCCCCCTTTCATCAGTATGAAGGGGAACTACCAGTATAAGAGCGGCAGAAAAAGGACATAATTTTAACCGCGCTTGATGGCCGTCATAAATCCGAAAGCTTACCAGGCAAGAATTTATGCCGGTCTGATAGTCCCTGAGAGCACTAATTTGTGCTCTCTTTATATTATACGTACGTTTTCACCCCCTTAATGCTACCTGCACTGATGATTCCTAGTCGCACCTCCCTTTTCGCCTCACCAGCACTTCTCCATCTACCTATATTATATTTGCTAGGTTGAAAATCTTATCAGTTAAACAGAAAAGCTGAAACGATGGATGTACCATCTGCTTCAGCCTCCGAGTTGACGGTCAGCGTGTATATCTTGTTATATAGATGATTCCATTAAGTATTATGCCGTTCCTTCAAGAAATTGAATATCGCCATCACCTTTTTTCTTTAATTCTTCGGAGCTTCGAACTAGCCGGGAGGGAGGCGACCCTCCCGAGCCGCAAAATAGGTGGAAATAAACCTATTTATGAGCTGATGATGCTTAATTTCGAAAGCCAAGCTTAATACAGGCAAGAGCTTGAAAATAGGAACCTTCGGGGGGTGGGTGGTGGGAAAGTTTGCTGTGGGCGAAAAGAAGGAGGGAGGCGAGCCTCCCTCTTGGGATCTTACTTGTGAGCCTTCCGCTTTTTTTCGGCCCACAGCTTCACGAGTTCCGTAGCAAGCCTCACCAACTCGATCAGCAATCCCAGCACTTCTTTCACTCATTGTCACCTCCTTCAAACAAAAAAAACCGCCAAATGTTGTCGGACGGTCAAGGGTTAAGCCCGGTAAATAGAGTCCATACTTTCAGAACTACCTTTAAGGAGGGCGCTGCCCTTGGCCGCTCGGCGCATTGGTGGTACCTCATAACAAAGGGAAGGTGACAAGGAGTGAAAGAAGTGCTGGCAGGCTTGTGAAGGAAATCGTGAAATTCCTTGGTGGGCGGGATCCCTCTGGCCAGAAACAGCGACGCGACCGGCGAATCAAATCAAAAGAAAACGCGCAGCGTGTTCTATCATGGCACGACGGAGACAGGGCCGAGGGGTCGTTCTTGTCTGGCATAACAAAAAAGCCTCAGCTTGCGCCAAGGCCTTGAAAATAAATTTGTGTGGCATCTTTACAACAGGTTGCATGTATGCTACACTATAAACGGGTAGTACATTTGCTACATTATGCTATTGTATAGGCGGTGTTTATAATGAAAAATTATTTTTCTTTGTCACGCACGCTTGAATGGATCGGTGTAATTACTGCTCTTACCTATTTACTGATCGAATTCAATGTGAAGATGCTCCTTTTTTTGGTCGTTGGCGTTACAAATGTTGTTCTCGCGTCTGTAATTTATAGACGCGAAAAAGACGTTGTCGATGAAAGAAACGAACAGGTAATCTGTAAAAGCTATAAAGTTGGCTTTTCGTTCATGACAATAACAGCGCTTTTATTGTCTATCATAAATAACCCCATATTTGGCAGTCCTATTGCTAAACTGAATATCGGTGTGGTACTGATTGGATTATGGGCCATAGGCAATCTTGGCCGTAATATCTCTGAGTTTTTTTACCGCTACGGCAAATAAACGAGTTCCGTCACAAGACGGACTACCTCGATCAGCAGTCCCAGCAAGCGAAAGCCCCCGGCAAAGAACCGAGGACTTTCGCTATTTCGGGAGAAATTTGTTTATAAAAGCAGAGAGCATAGTAGTTTGCATGAAATTTTTTGTGGCATCTTTACAACAGGTTGCAAGTGTGCTACAATAGCCATAGTAGAAGGGTTGCTACATCGGAATAGAACCTGAACGTTGGAGTCAAAGTTTCAGAACCTCTATAAGAAGGTTCTGAAGGCTAAAATAAAGACAAGAGTCGGCATCTGAACACCTCAATTGGCCGGGAGGGAGGCGAACCTCCCGGCGCGCATTAAAACAAAGGTACCAAAAACGGGTGGGTTACCTTGTTGTCCATAAAAGTGAATGAAAAAAGGTGTGTTTGGCAATGAAAAAGTACTTTACTGGAATGCGTGTTTTCGAGTGGATAACTGCTATGATTCCGCTAATCTATCTAATATTTCGGTTTAATATAGTAATGCTCCTTTTCCTGGCAGCAGACATGATAAGTATTCTTGTCGGAATTGTGATTTACAGACGTGAGAAAGATGTTGTCGATGAAAGAAACCACCGCGCGATTACTCAAAGCTACGGTATCGGGTTTACTTGTATGGCGATAACGACGCTATTATTGTTCTGCCTAAATTCAGACCTTCTCGGCAGCCCCATCTCCAGACTGAGCACTGATGTATTACTAATAGGCATATGGGTCGTAGGCTCCCTATCCCGCAATATATCTGAATTTTATTATCGCTATAAATAAACTTGCCAGAACAGAACCCAAGAACTATATGTCGATCAGCGACTAAGTTAATCCTTGGAGGGGGTTATGGCTGATGAATCAAAAAGTGTTGCCGGTTTTACTTTTTGCGATGCTACTCCTTTCAGCTTGTGCTGCCCCTAAAGAAACTCCTGAACAACAAACGCTAAAGCAAATCGAAATAAGCGATGTTAGATTAACGCCCGGTGAACATCCCGACACGAAGGTAATAAAGGCCTCGATCAAAAATAATTCTTATAAGCCGATTGATACATTCAGCGTTACTATCCTGATAAAAGACGATAACGAATACCTGACAAATTACGATTCCAGAGATATTGAAATGCGGGTTGAACCCGGCAAACAAAAAGATTTCGAGGTTTTTATTCGGAATAAACCCGAATACAAAGCAGCGGAATTAAGGGTTAATAATGTTGAATTGGGAACATCTACTCCCAAACCTGTGGCAACGCCAAAACCTCTTGAACCGCCTCTAACAATTCAACCGGGGTGGAAATGGGTTGTTGAAGGAAATTACTGTTATGTCCGCGGGAGTGTCAAAAATACCGGAGGCAGAATCATTGACTATTTTAAGGTGACGGCCAAATTCCAAAACGACAAAGGACAAGTCGTCGATTCGGGCTACACCAACGACTTGCTTAATCTAAAGCCCGGAGAAGCTCAAAAGTTCGAGATCATGCATAAATACAGCGCAGAGATCAAATATGTTTCAGTTGAGATAACCGATATAGCGTTCAAGTAGAGCGGTTCCAATTCGTCGTACAGCCGGATATATCCAGGCTTCACGGAAGAAGGAAGATGGCCTCAAAGACGTATATCGGGATGATGCAGAAGAATACTAGGCGAACTACGAGCTGAACTGGCGCGCAAACCATGAACGATGGAAAGAGGAGTCAAAATGCTTAAGCCTCCCACTGAGAAAAGAAACCTAAGTCTTGAAGGGCTTGCAAATGAAAGACTAAATATCAACATGCTTAACGATGTATTGGGAGATATAGAGCTCACGCCCGCTGAGGAACGTACCCTCATATGGCTGTGTGGTTGGGAAACCTCAACGGTACAGAGCATCGTATCGGTCTTTGAAAAGGTAAGACTGCTAAAACACAATAGTTAATGCATAACTACAGCATGGACTGGAAAAAGGTGATTGCTTGGAGATCGTCAAAAACCGCGTTAAGGAGCTGCGTGAACAAAAGGGCCTGTCCCAGGAAGAGCTTGGTCAAAAACTTGAAGTCAGCAGATGGACAATTATTCGTATTGAACAGGAACGCTATGCACCTTCAGTCCAGCTTGCCCTGAAACTTGTTCGGGTTTTTGGTTTATCAAGAGTTGAGGACCTTTTTTGGCTCGAAGAAAACGATCTAGGCCAGGAAGATGGCGGGGTGGAACAATGAAGTATTTCACTGCATTGCGCTTGCTGGAATGGTTGGTAACTCTGTCGCTAATCGCCATTTCGTTCATGAAGTTCAATATTGTTACCTTGATCATAATTCTCATCCTTGCCATTAGTTTATGGCTCAGCGTTGTGATTTTTAGACGTGATAACATTGCCCAGGACGATAGAATCGAACGTATAAAGCTACGCAGCTGCGCTTTCTCATATACGGTTGTGATAATACTGATAATGATATTCTTCCTGTTAGCACGTTTCGTTAAGAGTTGGCCTAATACTCAGTTTACGCTGCTGATGCTGTGGGCCGGAGGTTCGCTGTCCCGCGAAATTGCGGAATACTATTATCGCTTTGGTAAATAAATCACACGGATCACGAGTTCCATAGCAAGCCCACTAACTCGATCAGCAATCCCACTAAGCGAAAGCCCCGGCAAAGAACCGGGGCTTTCGCTATTTCGGGAGGAATTTGTTATAGAATCAGAGAAAACCTTACTGTGCAGGATATGACGTCTCTTGCGCGTAGCGTATTTCTTTAATTTAAATAAGATAGGGCGGTTTAATTATGGCAGGAAATAGTAACCTATCCGCTTCAAGGGGCGATAGAGCCGACGAGTTTTATACTCAATTATCGCTTATTGAAGGCGAATTAAAGCATTATAAGGCGCATTTTAAGGGTAAAGTTGTATTTTGTAATTGTGACGACCCTTTTGAAAGCAATTTTTTCAAATATTTCGCAATGAACTTCAACTCATTAGGCTTGAAAAAGCTGATTGCGACCTGTTACGCAACGTCCCCAATTGTTTATACCCAGTTGGACTTATTCGGTGACGAAATTGTTGTGAGTAAAGAAGAAAACACTAAGAAACCTTATAAAATCGAAATTACCGCTGTTACAGACGAAAATCAGGACGGGCGCACAGACCTTGCCGACGTAGAATATCTTTTGCGAAACCGGAAAAACACCCTTGCCCTACTGAAGGGTGACGGTGACTTTCGGAGTGCGGAATGTGTCGAACTTTTGAAGCAAGCCGATATTGTTGTCACCAACCCTCCGTTTTCGTTATTCCGTGAATATATGGCGCAGCTTATGGAGTATCAAAAGGCTTTTCTAATAATCGGTAATCAGAACGCGATAACCTACCGTGAGATATTTCCGCTGATTCGTGATAACATAATATGGTTAGGCTATAACAATGGGCATTTTTGGTTTGCTGTACCCGATACATACGAGGAAAAGGCGACCGATTTTAAGATTGACGAAAACGGACAAAAATGGCGTCGCATGGGAAACATTTGTTGGTTTACAAATCTTGATATAGAAAAGCGTCACGAAGATATGACATTGTTTAGAACGTATACCCCCGAAGCATACCCTAAATATGATAATTACAACGCAATAAACGTCAATAGAACGCTTGACATACCTTGCGATTATTACGGTATTATGGGCGTTCCCATTACGTTTATGCAATACTATAATCCAAACCAATTTAAAATTGTTGGGTTAGATGACCACCGTGTTGAATGGGTAGGACATGGGCCAAGTCTAAACGGAAAAACATTATATCGTCGTGTAATTATACAACGAACGCAGCAGGAAAGTGGGGCTAACGTATGAAAATCAAACTACACGAAATCCCCATCCGCGAAGTCGTTAAGGGCTACATAGACAGCGCGGAAAATGGCGTGACGGGTTATAACGGGCGCTTGAATATTCGCCCTGCTTTCCAGCGCGAATTTATCTATAAGGACAAGCAGCGTGATGAAGTCGTTCGCACGGTACAGAAAAACTTTCCGCTCAATGTTATGTATTGGGTACTTTCCGACGACGGCAATTTTGAAGTGCTCGACGGACAACAACGCACAATCAGCCTTTGCCAATACGTTAACGGCGATTATTCGATTGACCATATGGGTTTTGATAACCTAACAAAGACCGAGCAAGAGCAGATTTTAGACTATCCTCTTATGATTTATATTTGTGAGGGGACGGACAAGGAAAAATTAGACTGGTTCAAAATCATAAACATAGCTGGCGAGCAGTTGACCGCGCAGGAATTACGCAACGCCATTTATACCGGGGAATGGCTGACAGAAGCAAAGAAATATTTCAGTAAAACAGCTTGCCCCGCATACGCCATAGCAAGCGATTATTTAAACGGCTCACCCATACGCCAAAATTACCTTGAAACCGCTATCCGCTGGATTGCGGCGCGTGACGACAAGGAAATTGAAGATTATATGGCAAAACACCAACACGATACGAATTGCAATGAACTATGGCTTTACTTCCAGACCGTCATAAATTGGATAAAGGCGACATTCCCTAATTACCGCAAGGAAATGAAAGGGCTTGAATGGGGCGTTTTCTATAACAAGTACGGCGCGGGCCAGTATGACCCGAAACAGCTTGAAGCGCGTATTGTTGACCTTATGGATAATGAAGATGTAACAAAGTCTTCCGGTATATATGAATATCTGCTTGACGGTGACGAACGGCATTTAAGCATAAGGGCGTTTACCCCGAAAATGGCACGGGCGGCATATGAACGGCAAAAAGGCATTTGTGCCAAATGCAAAAAACACTTTGAAATTGATGATATGCAGGCAGACCACATAACCCCATGGAGCAAGGGCGGCAAAACAATAACTGAAAACTGCCAAATGCTATGCGCTGATTGCAACAGACGTAAGTCTGATATATGAACAATTAAAAGCAGCACCCTCGGCCGTGGCCAAGGGTGTTTAGTTAGTGCTTTGGATCTTTTTCGACTGGGTGAATGGTAGCGATTAGAGCTCCGGCTCCGATCGGAACGGGAGGCAACCATTTGAGAATTATTTGTCGCGGTCCTGGGCGTGGGCCGGTCCAGTATGCGTGCCAATGGGCACGCCGTATATGCGGCCTTGGCGCAGCATGATTAAGTGCGGCGGCAGCATCAACTTCCGGAGAAACATCTGGGGTATATCCTCTGCGCAGAGCCGCCCCAATCCGATAACCCACTTGCCAGGCAGTATTGTTGCCAGCCGAAAAAATACGGCTGCCGGACTTGGTTTTAGTTGGCTGCGGCTTTTCGGGTTTTTCTTTGCGTCCGTGACGATCCGTAATATCCGGAGAGTCTGCGCAAAGATAAAGCAGTACAGAAAGAAAGGGATTAATCTGTTCTACGAATACCTGTGTGGCCAACGAAGGATCTAATCCCTGATAGACCATATTTTTGCGAGACACCTCAAGCGCAGCAAAAACACATTCTTGCAGCTGTGTATATTCCAGATGCAAAGGAAACGCAATCAGCTGCCCTGCTTTTGTATCGAACAAAAACCTTAATTCCGCACGCTTCGCCTGTACGTCCCATTCAAGGTGAGCAAACCATCCTAAAACATGTTCGCCAAACCATTTACAGTTCTCTCCTTCAGGCACTGCAATATACACGCACCATTCCGGCAGCCGATAAAGTATTTCTATCGGCAGATTACCTTCTAAAGGTGTGTTCCATAATGCTTGAAATAAATCACTATCATATCTATATATGCCACGGGTCATACGCCAGGCGGCCAACGCACCAAGTGGGGCGACATCGGCAACGTATTCAGTCGGTAAACGCGGTTGTTTAATATGGTTGCTGATAATCGCATACGCCCCAGACAACGGACACCAGCACCAATCCGGCCATGTCGGAAGCTCGATACCGCGATCCTGACGAAAATCATCAACTGTACGCCAGACGCTTGGGTATTTAGCCGCGTATTGATTAAGATAGTTTTGTAGGCGTACAGAGGTAATATGCTCTTTAACCATCGTTGAGCTCCGATCGTTTTAATATCAGAGATTTACTTCGATGCTCGTTCTTCCGGATTGATCATTTTGCTCCTTGAATAAATTTTTTAATTGCCTTGCTTCTGCTACTTTTTGGGTAACATCAAACGTAATATATTTGATATCATCATCTTTTTGATAGGTAAATACTAAATAAAAAGTCACATTCTCAGACATTTGTTTCTTGGGGCGACCGCCGATCATTGCGCCCAGCGGCCCGAATAACAAAGCTCCACCAACCGCCCCACCAATACTGCTGGTGTAATGTTTTTGAATCTCAACATCGGTAATAACTGATATATCTGTAATACGATCAGTCGGCAATGAAAAATTCGCGGCTCCGCTTTCAATTACCAATTTATCAGGCAAGTAATAAACTGAACAAACCACTTTTTCAGCCACGGGTAATCCTGTAGTATGGGGTAACTGATTACCCCAAATACAATCCATTTGTGCCATTTTTTCTTTTTCTGCAAGCGCTGCTTTGCGTTCAGGTGCTTTACTCATCCAATCCGCAAATACCAATGTAATGAAAAACAGTCCTAATAGCAATAAAAACCAGCCGAATTTATCCCCGTCAATGACAAGCACTAACCCTAAAACCGCAAAGATGATACCAAGTACTAAAACACATATCCTTTCCAACATATGCCCACCCGCCTTTACTCAAATATTCCGTCCGTGTACTTTCAATTCTTCCTTATCGCGATTACGCTCCAGACGCGGGGATGCTTTCCCTTTTGCCGTGGTTTTCTTGGACATGGTATGGCCACAGCCATTACACTTTAGAAACGGGCTGAATTTGCCGGTTAGTTCAATCATAAGTTCTTTTTTACAGTCGGGACATTTCTGCTTTGATACCTTTTGCATCGGCTGGGTATGGCCGCAGCTTTCCCGATCCGGACAGGCCAGGAATTTCCTCCCCCGCTTGTTACCGTCGAACCGTACGACGCTTTTTGTAACGTCGCCCGTTCTTTCGGCCTACCGCCAAGGGTGCGAAAAGAGTGCCATTATAACATTCTGTCCATGTACTTTCTTTAAAAGGTTATAAGAACTGGAGTATATTTTTCAGTATAGGTCCCATCGCCAAGCTGGCCAAATTCATTGTCACCCCAAGCCCAAACCGTGCCGTCGCCCTTTAAGGCAACAGTATGACAATCTCCTGCGGCGATGGCTTTTACGTTACTCAAACCGCTGACTTGATCGGGTATCTTGCTATAGAGTGCATCGTCGCGACCAAGCTGGCCGTATTCATTATCACCCCAGGCCCAGACCGTACCATCCTTCTTTAGAGCAACTGTATGAGTTCTTGCGGCAATAGCAGTTACATCACTCAAGCCGCTGACTTGAACAGGCCTATAACGATTAATTGTTGTTCCATCCCCGAGTTCGCCGTATTCATTACTCCCCCACGCCCAGACCGTACCATCCTTCTTAAGTGCTACAGTGTAGCCACCTGCTCCGGCGACAGCAATAACATCATCCAGACCATCAACCTGTACCGGGGCGTTCTTTCTAACTGTAGTGCCATCCCCATGTTGACCATACCCATTACTACCCCAAACCCAGATCGTGCCGTCGCTCTTAAGAGCGACGGTGTGACTATAACCTAGGGAAACGGCAGTAACGTTTGACAAGCCACTAACCTGTAACGGAGTGTTTCTATTAGTATTAGTTTTATCGCCAAGCTGACCGTAATAATTGTCACCCCAGGCCCAGACCGTACCACCCTTCTTAAGTGCCACAGTATGATCTCCGCCTGCGGCGATAGCAATAACATCATCCAGACCGTCAACCTGCACTGGGAAATTTCTATCAGTATAGGTCCCATCACCAAGCTGCCCGCAAGCATTCTCACCCCACGTCCAGACCGTACCATCCTTCTTAAGTGCTACAGTTTGAAAGCCGTATGCGGCAATGGCAGTCACATCACTTAGGCCGCGGACAAGGACGGGCGTATTACGATGGGTTTTTGTCCCATCACCAAGTTGGCCGTAATAATTGCGACCCCAAGCCCAGACCGTACCATCCTTCTTAAGTGCTACAGTATGAATAGCACCGCAGGATACTTTTATCACATCAGTGTTGGAGGCTTTTGCAAAAACCGTGATGTCATTACCTGATGTAGTAATTATGAAAACTAATATGAGCAAGCTGAGCATTTTTTTACTAGTCATCTTTATGTTCATTTCAGACAAAGCTCCTTTCATACGTTCCGTCCGTGTACTTTTAGGGCTTCCCTTTCACGTTCGCGATCCGAATTCGGGGATGCTTTTCCCTTGGCCGTGGTTTTCTTGGACATGGTATGGCCGCAGCCATTGCACTTTAAAAACGGTCCGAATTTTCCTTTTAGTTCAATCATGAGTTCCTGCTTGCAGTTGGGACATTTCTGCTTTGATACCTTTTGTATCGGCTGGGTATGACCGCAGCTTTCCCGATCCGGACAGGCCAGGAATTTGCCATGAGGACCTTTCTTTTCGACCAAATTCTTGCTGCAGCGGGGACAGATTATATCGGACACTTTGTCCTTTTGTATATCGCGGGTTTCGCTCTTGGCTTGCACTACAATCTGCGCGGTAAATTGTCGAATGGCTTTTAAAAACGGCTGCGCCTCAGCCTGGCCTGATTCAATGCGCGTTAAAGCCTGTTCCCATTTGGCCGTCATTTCCGCACTCGTTAATAGTTCCGGGAGGATACTCACCGTAGTGATCCCTTTGGGAGTCGGTTTCAAATACTTTCCCATCCGTGTGACATATTCCGTATCAATTAGCTTTTCAATTATAGCCGCTCTGGTCGCCGGGGTCCCCAGTCCCCGATCTTTCAGCTGCTCTTTCAGTTCTTCATCTTCGAGTAGCTTGCCGGCACCCTCCATGGCCGAAAGTAATGTCGCGTCATTATAACGTGTGGGCGGTTTGGTCTGATCCGCTTTGAGATTTACTCTTAATATCGGATAGCGCTCCCCTACCCGGATCGGCGGCAAGGAAGTTTCTTCTTTCCCTTCTTCGTCTTTAAGGCCCATATAAACAGCTGCCCAGCCTGCTTCTTTAATAACTGTTCCGGATGCCTCAAACACTTCGCCGTTCGCTTTTAATTCCACTTTGGTATTTACTTTGACTTCGACCGACAAGAATTGCGTCAAAAAACGTCTGACGACCAGATCGTAAACCTTGCCGGCATCGGCGGGTAAACCGGCCGCTGCTGGCTTGTTCGTAGGAATGATTGCATGGTGATCGCTGATTTTGGTGTCATCGACGGTGCGTTTATCAAGTGCCGGTGTTTGCTCGCATAGCTGCTGCGCTAACTGGCCATAAGGGCCGGCTGAAAGAACACGTAGCCGGTCAGGCAAAGTTGAGACCATATCATTAGATATATGGCGGCTGTCAGTACGCGGGTAAGTGATCAGTTTGTATTTCTCATAAAGGTCCTGGGCAAGACCAAGAGTTTTCTTGGCGGTGAATCCAAAATAGCGGTTGGCGTCTCTTTGCAGTTCGGTGAGGTCATACAGTAACGGATGCGGCCGCTGCTTTTCTTCTGAAGTTACATCCAGCACTTCAGCAACCGCTCCGCTAACCTGTTTTTGAATCCGCTCTGCCTGCTGCTTGTCCAGAATCTTGGTGTCTTTCGAAGTGGGATCAAACCATTTTGCCTGGAATTTGCCAAGGTCAATGGTTAAAATCCAAAAGGGCTTGGGAACGTGCGTTTCAATTTCCTTTTCCCGTTTGACGATCATGGCCAAAGTCGGAGTCTGGACACGGCCAACCGTTAAGAGAGTGCGGAATTTAGTCGTATAAGCCCGGGTGCCGTTCATCCCGACCAGCCAGTCAGCTTCTGACCGTGCGGCTGCCGCCTTGTACAAGCGGTCATATCCCTGGCCAGGACGCAGTGCCTTAAATCCATCGCGAATGGCTTCTTCAGTGAGAGACGAAATCCAAAGCCGGGTAAATGGCTTGCGCCAGCCGGCCAATGTCATGATATACCGGGCAATGAGCTCCCCTTCCCGACCGGCATCTGTGGCAACCACCAGACTGCCAATATCGGGACGCTGCATCAGCTTTTTGATAATATAAAACTGCTCTTTGGTGCCCGGCAACACCACGAGACGCATTGTCTCCGGCATGATCGGCAAGTGCGCCGGATCCCAGGTTTTAAACTTCTCATCGTAGTGTTCCGGATCGGCTAGTCCGACCAGATGCCCTATCGCCCAGGTAACAATATAATCTGATCCTTCAAGGTATCCCTTCCCTGCTTCGCTGCATCCGAGCACGGCGGCTAAGTCACGACCGACCGAAGGTTTTTCAGCGAGGACGAGAGTTGCCACATTTCTTTCCTCCCTTTATACTTACCGGCCATTGTCTTTGAATGCTTTCTCCATTCTGGAAAATCGCAGCAAAATCCGGATCTATAATGCTTTTACGCAACGAAAGTCTCAAAACTTCCTCCATTTTATTTAAAAGTGGTAGCTTTTTTTCACCGACCCCGCCCATGCTGTTTCCGTGAACAATACCACATCGCATTTCATACATTTCTTCAGCGTCTTTTTCTGGGAGATTGCCAGATCCAACAGCCTGGGACAGTTGTTGAATCCGATCTACAAACTGCTTCCTGGAATAACCTTTGCAGGTATGAATCAAACTTTCTAATCCAGTAACAGCCAAAGAGCATCTCACAGAGCTATGTTGTAAATACGAAAGATACTCGTGATACCACAAAGCATTACCAAGGCGACCAGTTAGTGGAAGTTTCCAATAACTCTCGCATACTATCTTTAGATCCTCCATCTCTTTGTTGGTCAAAAAGTCTCGATTCTCTCCACAAAAGGCGTTTGTGCCAAGCCCACTATTACGAGGGTAGATATTCTGTCTAGCACCTTCAGTTTCAATGTAACAATAGAAATCAGTAGATAAACTTGTTGGGAAAACCAATCGTGATAAAGCCATACATTGAATTAACCGTTTGTCCCCTTCGCGCTTGAAAAAACAAGGGAAAATATCAATAAAACTATATATCTGCTCGCGTTTGTTGACATGCTCTTTTTCCATGTTAACTCCAGGAGCAATGCACCCTTTTAATATTGCTTGAAATGTTTCCTCAGACAATTGCCCAACCTGAACACATTCGCCAATGTTTATAACCCCACGAAATGGTCTGGGTTCTTCTACATCTTCTTCTGAACCGTTTGCTACTTTAGTAAAAACGAGAGCCTCAAATGCCTTTGGTTCTTTCAAGAGCATACTATTCAATCCTTCACTAAGATTTAAGCGTTCTTTTCGCAACTATTTCAAACGGCAATTTCTTTATCTTCAAAATTCGGACGTGACATCAAGGAATACCATCTTTTTTGAATAAGGGCCTCTCCCAAATTTCAATGTGGGAACTTGATCATCACCTCTGCGTTTTTCGGCTTCTGACATATTAACATCTTCAATAAGGAATATGGAAAATTGGTGCTGCTTTGCTACCAAATTGGTGTCTTCCGTATAGCAAATCACTTCGAGCTCTTGGTCGCATTCACTAAGCTTCTTAATAAGCTCTTTCACTTTCACTACTCGCATCCCCCATTCTCTCAAGACATCATTTATCCCAAAAGTCATCAAACTCTCGTTCAATTTCTTCATGCTTTTTGGGCGTTCCGCCTTCCGGCTTCGGTTTAAGCGTTTGTTCGCCCTCCGGGCCAAGGCCAGGTTCTATTTCAGAACTAAATACAACAGGAGTAATTTCAACGGGTTCAGTGAATTCTTTCGATACGTCTTGGCTGTTATCGAATTCAGCTTCTTTTTGTTCCAGTTCCCGTTCCGGTTCTTTAAGTTCTTTTTCAACGGTGCGCTCTGGCGGACCAGCAACAGAAGATTTGATTGTTGCATCCTCTTGTGCAGCTGCCGCTGTTTTATCGCTAACTGAACCTTTTGCATCACGATGCAGTGCTTTGATGGGTTTCAGTGGCAGCTGGTCGTAAGGGATTAAGTGTAGTACCGAACAATGAATGTCTTGCTCGATTGAACCAATCGGATTGCCTAAATAGTAAAAGGCCACGCCAGTTAAAATCCGCAGCTGCTGCCGGAAGAAATCATACGGAAAGACGAAATCTTCAACTGTCTGGTAATTAACCGACTTAGTAAGGTTTGAATCGGAGGCTGTGCTGCGCCCAAAAGTCCAAGAATAACTAGAGTTTTTACCACTCTCACTAATAGACTCGGACCGGCGACTTTTTTCAATTCTACCCGTGGCTTTTTGCGCTGATTCAATGGTGAGATCATCGTCGCTGCGCAGCCAAACCTTATTGACCAGGTTCTGCAATATTGCCTGTACGGAAGTCTTGTCCCCTATGCTCTGGATCAAGGACGTAAAACTCTGTGTGGCAACAATATTCACGCAATCGGCTTCGCGGCAGACTGAGAAAAACTTTCCGTCTGTACGGCTGGCCATGAAATGATATTCGTCGTTGATAAAGACTAATGGACGTTTGCGGTTTGCTCCCGGCCGCGTTAGCCTAGTCATGACGGAGGATTGGAAATCCAGCTTCAGATAGGTACTCATAATCTTCGCCAAGTTCTGAAATTCTTCAGAGTTCATCCGCAAAATTACGATCTTACCTTTATCGACCAGCTCATCAAAACCGAAAAAGTTGAGTTCTTCACGGGGCGGGCAGAAGGTTTCAATGATGGACGGGTCGGTAATAAAAGCTGAAGTCATACGGGTAACTTCCGATTCAATGATTGACCGGATTTTTTGATCGTAACCCTCGTATTCTAGGTTAAAGTAGTCCGTTACCGTGCTAAACATAGCTATCTCATCGGGAGTGAGCATCCCTTTTTCTTTCTTTTGACGCAGCCCCTCGATCATTTGCTTGTACTGTTTTTTGCGAATGATATTATCAATAATCGTGAATGAAACATATCCGTACTCCGCCAGCCGAGCCAATTTTATCGCTTCCGAAATCATCGTTTCGGCCTTGTCCAGCCAGTAACTATCACCCGTGCCGGCCGAAAAGGTTTCCAAAATTACTCTGAGCCGATTGGCCAAAACCTGCGCCCGAATGTTCGGCTTATGCAGCGGATTATATTTGTACCGGCCGCCGAGTTCGATGATAATCACGTCATCGCGGCGGCCAACTTCATCGATAAAATCCAAAACCTTATCGCAGTAATTACCCTTCACGTCTAAAATTAACATCCCAGGTTTCCGTTCCGGATCCTGCGGCCTGAAATACAATGCCTGGCGGGTATAGCTGTATAGTGCGCCGTAGGTTTTTCCGGTTCCGGTCGTACCAGTGACAATAACGCCCGTACGTAGCGAGTTCAGAGGAATCTTTATAATGCGCGGTTTTTTCACAATTGATAAATCCCGGGGATTATGCTGCACTCCAAGCACCAATGAAAATTTCTCTTGATCGGGCTGCCAAACTGGCATCTCCACATCTTCCCAGGCAACGTCGCTTTTTTGTCTGAGGCGGATCGGCCTGACAATTAGGTTATAAACGAATTGGGCAATGATCGCAAAAGCCCCGGCCCCGGCCACAAAAAATAGCCATAAATAAGAAACATAGATCGCCGGGTTCTGAAAACCGATGCGCAGTATGTTTTGCTGTTTGGCACTAAGTGTAGCAACATCAACAGGCAGCGTCAAAATAGACTCCTTCAAATCCACGAGACCAAACATATCCCGGACCGTATTTACAAAGGGCTGCCTGGCCTCAGCCGGCCAATACCTATACGACAGTTCCGGTAAAAGCATCGTACAATATACTATTAGGGCTATAAGAGTCAACATAAGGACAAATCCACCAGGCGAAAGTAAGAACCTTTTAAGACTTTCAAATATGCCCTTCATCGGTCCCTTCCCCCTCACCATCCGCGGGCTGTTCAGCGGTCATGTGCTGGGCGTCTTTAATGTACTTCTTGAAGTCTTTATCACGCCGGAAAATCAGCTCCAGAGACTGTTCAACGAGATAACTAAAGTCATCGTCGTTAATAAATTGCATATACAATTCTGCCTGCCTGAATGTCTTCTCCGGAAGTGTTATCCTGCGCGTAATTTTGCCTGCGCCCTTGCCTTGACTGCGTCCCTCTATTAAGGCCATTATTAATCATCCCCCATATCTTAATTGGTGCAATGTTTCGTATATAATAGTGGCATTCTTCATTAACCGCTGTTATTCCTTTATTCAGCCTCTCTTTCGTCCACCCGTCGGCCCTTTTGTATCCCATGGAAGGGATGCAATAAGGGCTCTTTCCTTCAGGCAAGCGCACTGCCATTTAGTATTCTAATATGGCAGTGTTGCGGCCATTATTGGCGCCCCGATGGAGGCCGATGAAGCGATAGCGAATCGTGACGGAATCGTGGGCGCCAATATCCACCGAAGCACGTCTGGCAACATCCATGGATGGATGCGTCTTTTCGTTTTATTTTCAGCGTGTTCGTGCGTTCATATTACGCAATAACAGTATAGCAACACCTAACACCCTGGGTCTTGCTGTTATCTCTATCAAAATACGCTCATATCTGACTGGAATAGGAACGATTCTTCTCTGAGAAAACAGTTGTGTTAATCTGGTATACTTTTAGATTTACATTCTTTAGTTGACTCAGTGGGCCAAGCTGACCATGGGCATAAAATTGAAACATCCTGTCAAACGTTTTCTTGATTTGGTTCATACGGTCTTCCCCGCCAGTCTGCAGCAATTCTTTGACAAGAATTGCTGCGCCGTTATCAGGTTCGTTCGCGAGTATTTGCAGCATCTTTTTGTCTCTTTCTGAGACGGTTCCGAGCGGCGTATTCTTCGCTATCTCAAAGGTATTTTTCTTAAATTCCGCGTCCATCGTGCGCTGTTTGAAATTTTCATGTTCATCTTCGAGACGGTTATTCTTGTAGTAACTGTTCCAAAAACCAATGTATGTATCAAATAGTGTTTGCGGTATCGCGGTCACGCCAAAACCGTCGCTCATCTCTGATAATAGTTCGGCGTTTTTAGCGTACCTTTTCGCCCTGGCCTCGTTGTCAGTGACAACTACAAAATTGAGCGATGCAGGACCGTCCATCAAACTCAAATAGCGCTTCAAAAACATTTGGATCTGGTATCTGACATTACTTATTTGGGGTTTATCGAAGTAGATCATAATCAGTTTTTTGTCTTTATCATCAAAAAGCACGCGGCCGTCATCCTGTAGCTTTAAACCCCGGTTATTCGTGAAGTCTAAAGCCAATTCCTCAAAATGAACGGTATAGCCGTTACGGTCCTTTTTAGTCGGAAAACACCTGGCGTTAAAACCGCTCTCCGTAAAAAAGCGCAGTCGGTCATCGTGGTGGAACAAAAAAGCCGGCTGCAATACCCGCTGCTCCGTAACGAACCACGCCTTCATCAGTGCGCGGCAAATATACAGATGGTCGTGCCTTTTGCGATAATACGAATCGCGGTTCAGAAAAAGGCTGCAAGTCGAAGCCGTAACCTGATACACATCAGGATCTATGTGTCTTTCTCCGTAATGTACCTTCAAAAATCCCATTCCGACCAGCTTCTGCAGCCGTCTGTAATTCCAAGTGGTATCTTTACCGGTATAACCATCAACGTGTTTACGCATGACGTAGCCGCCGCAGTTATAAACAAAGCGCAGCAAGTCCTGGTCATTATCGGAAAGCTGTTCAATTCGGCTTTTAATTAGTGCCATGTTATGCCCTCCAAGGCCGCTATAGATCATCTATGCGAATTGAATTACCTGAGCGCCCGGTAGGACGCGCCTGATACGGCTGGCCTGCGCTGCGCCCGGAGTGTACCATAAACAGTTGGCAATACTGCTTTTCTTAGCTATTTCATGGTCTTTATAATTAACGGCAACCTCGAGATTAAGCGTTCCAATTTCACCAGTCTGTCGGTCTTTATAAACGATTTTTAGGTCCGCATAAGCCTCATCTTGTCGGCCCTGTTCCCGCATACCAATAGATTTAGATTGCCGGTCCGAATATACAATAGTCACGTCTTTACCGGCAGCTTCTAATCGGCCTTTCGCATCCTGGTAAGCATCAAATATCAGCAAATCATGCGCCATTTCGGCCGGCCTGGTATTCACTTTAGATTCAGTCAGGATTTGATCGTCACCGATCCGATAGCCGGCCACCTGCCGGCCGAGTTTTGATAAACCAAGCACCTGCTGCTCTCCGTAATTTTTGACGTGAACAATCACTGTATCGATTAGGCTGCGCCGTTTCAGATCGGCCAGATCCAGTTCGAACAATGGCACCCGGCCGCCATAAATATACTGCAAGGCCTGTTCCTGTGTCACATTTGCGAAAACACCCAAGGAGCGTATTAACTCATCTTGTTCATGGGACAACGCAATTTCTTTAGGCTTACGTGAACGCTCCAATGCTACGCGGGATCTATCAGCTAAAAAGTCGCTGCATTGCACGGTATCGGGACCGGTACGTTCGGCCAGGCTCGCCTTTTGCAGCTGCAAAAGGCGGCGGTTAATAACCAATAGCTCATGTTCAATCAGATCATTTTCTATTTCGGGTTCTTCCTGTCGCCGCAGTTGCCGATAAACTTCCCCCGAGAAAACCCCGTCCCGCGTATATTGCATAATACGGGCATCTTGTTTGGAGACCGTAAAGGTACTTGTTTCGGATACATCAGCAGTTGTCTGTTTCGGAAAGGATTTAAAGGATTCTAAGGCCTCCTGGCCCCGTTCAGAAATAGAAAGAAAGCCATGTTCGTCAAGGCTTACCATTCCCGCAGCAATGTTCTTATCAAGGCGTTTTTCGAAAATCGTCCATTGCCGGTCAAAAGTGGCCTGATTCGGATATTTCTCTACGAAGACTTCGCGGAGAGCATCACGGCTAATGGGTTCTTGCAGGCGCGGCATAATCTGCTGCGCATCGTATTTGCTGAAGTCAAACGGTTTATCAGGAGGATTGGTTAATGCGCGGCCCTGATCGGAAAGGCGCACCTGGTCGTTTTCGATAATCACATTTCCCGCTGCCGCGTGTTTTTCGATGCGCCGGAAGACCATCAGCCATTGCCGGTCAGCCTCTGAACCGGAATAACGTCTCCGAATCTCAGTTTCCCAATCAGCAAGACTTTTAGGAACCACTGCGACTAGTCCAAGTATGTTTTTATGGTCCCAAGTACCAACTTTAAAATCTTTTAAATCACGTAACCTGTTAAGTTCGTTCAGTTCTGCCAGTTTCGAACGGCCCCGGTCCGTTAACGCGAAAAAATCCTCATTGACATATATCAAACCAGCTTTTTGAAGCTTGTTTAAAGACCGATCAAATGCACGTAGTTTCTGTTCTACCTCGGTCGCCGGCCCGGTTGACTCAATACGGCGGCGTTCCTCTGCCGGATCAAACTTTAGAACGCTGGATTGAGCGCATTTGTTGATACTATTCATGATTTTGCGATCCGTGTTATATAAGGTAATCTCGTCGGCTGCCTTCCGTGCATTCAAATGCGCTCGGCCGCTGCCTGCAGGCAGATTACCAGGCTCAGCTTTGCGACATTCATAAACAAGATGTTTTTCGAAAAAAAGCGTGGTAACATTATAGACCCCGCTATTCGGTAAAGTCTCACTCAACATTTTCGCGTGGCAGAGTTGCCGCAAGTGCACAGTCATACTCTGCATGAATTTCACCTTATCCCCTTCTGACATCCGCGCACACAAGCCCTCAATGACTCCGCTATGCACTACACCGCCATTAACCTGCGAAGCCCGCCAAAGCATCTCATCACGTTCATTAAAGCGTATTGCTCTGCCTTGGCTGTAATAATACAAACTACGTGGATCCAAGTCACGCGAGGCCGATTCACGTGCGGCCTCAAAACGAGCTTCTTCGCTAAAGATGGCTTTGTGTGAAGAAATCAGTGTTTTTAGACTCATCGCAACGGTCAGAGGATTATCTGCATGAATCAGAGCCTTCGTAGCATTAACGACCGTTTTAAAATTCCGCACATTACGCAGCGTTTTAGCCATCTCGGGCGCGGCAACATATAGCCCTTTGTTTGCCAGGCTGGATAGTTCTTGCTTGATCCTTTGCCCAGGATCAAAATCGCGCTGCTGTCCGGAAGCTAATTCCTGTGTGCGACGAGCGCCGCTAGTGGCCGTTTGCTTGGCTATCCTTTTAACGAGTTGAGCTCTGACCTCACTTTGAGAGACCAGAGCTGTCGCGGCTAGGGACTGATTTTTGATGGATTCTCTAACGGCCGTCTTTACCAAGGTAGACAAAAGATCCGCCATTATTTATTCAGCTCCTGCCGATGCCGTTCCTCATATCGTATTTTCGCCCCGGACCAGTCTTGACTAGCGAACCGTACGATCAGAATTCCGACATAGCTAATACAAATCAGCAGCGTTACTACAAGTGAAACCTGAAGTGCAAGTGGAAGTGACAAAAACATTAGTACTATCGGATGTTTTTGCGCTCCCGGCGTAGTTAAAACCAAAGCAAAAGCCGCAGCAATAATCAGCAGCACAATGGATGCATCCTTCAATGTCTTCACCCCCGCTCGCTAAAATTGACTGTTCAACAGATCCGCGGCCAGTTCATCCGTGAGCTGTTTTGCTACTTCCGTGTTTACTTTTTCGACGGTACCAGAAGCTTGCGTAGCGGCCGGCTGCATTCCGCTGAACATCTGTGACACGATGGCTTTTTGAATTTCTGGAATCATTTCCTGAATCGAATTTACAACGATTTCTTTAACCTGCTGCGGATTAACAGTGCTGCTATCTGATTCATTCAGGGTTTGTCGAATCAAACGAACCAGGTCATCTTGGCTAACACTTCCGTCCGCAGTTTGCCTGGCCGGGGCCGCCGACGCGGCCCCGGCTAACGCCTCAATTCCCGCAATAATTAAGTCCCGTACGGCCTGAGACTCGTTGAACCGCATCCCTTTGGATTTTGCTTCGAGTTTTGCTTTTGCCAAATGCGTTACAATGCAGTTATCCTGCGGATTCTGCGGGTTTAGTCTTACTTGTAGTTTTACAAAGCTTTCAGGGGACATATTTCTCACCCCATTTTCCCAGGTGCCATACTAGTTAGTAGCTACATTAATCAATCCGCGTTTTTCAAGATCCTGCATCTCGAGCAAGTGCCGCTTGCGCATCCCGATCACGTCCGACCAGAGCGGTTGCGGCGACACAAGGAACCGGCTGCGATCCGTCAGAGACTTAATGTCGCCAAATACCTGCCTGAATGCCGGCAGTAAGTCTTTCGCACCGCCGCCGTACAGTACCAGGTATTCCAAAGAATCAAACACGTCCCGCCAGTAATCACGTGTGACTATATCATAAATCTGCGTGGCCAAAACACCAAAAACCTGTTCTTTGATTGGATCCAGATTAATCGTGTTTCCGGCGTAATAATATTCCGTATATTGCACGGCTGCCAGCGTTTCGGCCATGGTCAGGCTTTTGCCGGTCATATCCCGCAGCTTGATTCGGATTTGCTCATAAGCCGTGTTCACGCCAAGATCGTTAATGCTGTATAACGTCGAGCCTTGGGGTACTCCTTTAAGGAATGTAGCTAAGTTAACCGTGTGGCCGCCTACGCCGATAATCCCGACTCGGACCGGCCGATGCTTTTTGATGTCTCCGGGATCTGTCGTGGCCATTAACTTGGTAGACTCCATGCGAATTGCCGGTCTCTCGGCATCCGTGAGTAGCACGTCATAGAAGGCTGAGACAGCTTCGCAACGGATTTTCACGCTGTCAACCACCACAGTAAATGCCGGCCGTTCGGCATAAGGACCATTCAAGAATTTGACCGTATAGGGCCTACGTAGCTTGTTTTCAATTTCTGTACGCAGCTCTATGTTCTTGAAAGGATCCGGCGGCAGCGTGATGTCAACATGGATCCGACCAGTTCCGCGCCGACCAAGAAACGCAATAACAGCAGCAAACATGGCCATATAATTAGCATCATCAAATTTAACATCCATGCGCCCTGGCACATCCACGCGGTTATTACGCATGTCCCCGCCGTAATAGGTGTAAACCTCATCACCAATTCCATATACGTTACCCTCGAATTCAAAAAGCAGAATCGGCGGAAAGTGCGTGATGTCGGCACTATCTGAATCACGAAATGCTTTTGAAGTAACCACTTCCATGTCAAGATCACCTAAACCAATGGCATTCGGCAATAAATACTGCACCTTATCGCCGGTGATGATTTTCCAGTTAGAACGGCCCCCGTCAATAAACAACATGTCCTTTTGATCAAAGCCGTATGGGGTCATTGTATTACCTCCAATATTATATTTAGCTGGGCGTTATTACAATTGTAGTACAATTATACTACATCGGAGTATAACGGAGTACAATTTTATTACATTTGTAGTACAAATGTAATAAAAGCCTGTTAGAGGGTATTTTTGCTTGTATTATCCTCAATTAATTCTGGCTGCACGGAAATCTCAGCATCCTCCTGTGCAGCTGGCTCCGGCTCCCCCAGCAAAAACCTTTGGAACCGTTGAATCAGGGTCAATTTGCGCTCATTAAAACTCTTATCACGCAGCTGCCGCACTTCGGCTGTCAGCGATTCGATCTTGGCGGCATTCTCCAGGTTAAGCCGTACTATTACTTCCGTCAGCTTGTCGATCTTCTTTTCGATTTCCTCAAGCCTCGGATCGGCCGCCGGCACAACTGATAATTCGTGTATTGCTTGTCTGACTGACTTTCCTTCATCATGCAACAGCTGCTGTATATAGCGCAGCTGGGCCACATCATGATCGTCATAGCGCCTGGCCCCGCCTTGCGTTCGGCTGATGCGCAGAAAATTAGCGAAGGTATCGGACCAGTACGTAATCGTGCTGTTCGGTACCCCAAGCATTTTCGCAACTTCTCCAACCGAATAAGGTTTCTCCAAAACATTCCCCTCCCGGTGCGTTCTTCGGGTTTCACTTAGGCCAATCCATGTAATCTAAGCCTGATAAGGGTTCCCAAGAACGCAAGTTAAAGTAGTTGCTTAGGGTGTTCTTGCTGTGCAAAGTGAATACCTGCAAAATAACTGAGGATTTACTTTGAATATTACTTCGAGATATAACCATAAACGGTATAACGGCAACGTAAATTAACTTTCACTGTTGGTTTCGTTATTACTGCGACTTTTCCGCGGTACTCTACGCTCCGCCAAATATGTCTGCAAGTCCTGCTCAGAAATCCGATACCGCGGACTCCGACCGCTGCCAAAATTCAGATCAACAGCGAGCAGCTTCCCGGCTGTAATCTCCCTGCGAATATAGGATGGATGCACGTTTAACCGATTCGCAACTTCAACCGGCGTCATGCTCCGATCGCTGCTTGGAAATATCAAACGTTCTTCAGTCTCCGGATACTCCACTTTCTTCTCCCCCTTTTCCATATATTCTGCGGCCAAAAGCGTTGAACTACCAAACACGGCCGTCAACATCCCGGCCAAACCATTTTCACGATAATCTTCTGCCACTAAATCACGAATTCGTACATTCAGTTTTTTCGCCAGCCATTGAATTGCTCTGGCAGCATTCTCACGGCCCTTCTCACCCTTCCAATAACCTCTGGGAACATTGGCCAGCTCCCACGTTTCATAACGTCCCGGCCAAAATTTATTAATAACCGCATGAATTGAACCATCGTAACTATTGGTGATATGCGAAACGA
>ENA-UOOH01000943-UOOH01000943.1-fermentation-metagenome-genome-assembly--contig:-NODE-943-length-30444-cov-12.008391_pt1 | contig 30444 bp, 23 predicted proteins | sample MGYA00245778_ERZ724025 | MGnify/ENA primary metagenome ERZ724025 (study PRJEB28704, sample SAMN03018313) | fermentation metagenome | biome: anthropogenic terrestrial biome; feature: soil; material... | reverse complement strand
TAAAATTTTGTTTTTAAAAGCAATTGAAATAAGTATAAGTACAATACCGAAGATCATACCTGCAAAGAAAAGTTTGAAATTAAATCCGGTTGTTGGGGTGATTTTCTCTTTAAGAGAATGGTTTTCCTCTTTTAAAGCTTCAAGGGTGTAGTCAAGGTTTTGGTTCTCCCGGGTAAGTTTAAAAATTTCATTGTTGTACTCCTGTTGCAGGATTTCAAATTCTTTGATCGTTTTATCGATTTGACTTTTGGTTTGGGTGATCGTTTCACTTGCAATGGGATATTTACCCGTGTGTGGAGAATACGTCGTGATTGATTTGAAAAAAAAGGAAATAAAAAAAGGGTAAGCTACTTACATCGCACCGCTACAACCTAATTACCTTGCTGCATTCCTGCCCTGGGGAGATTCAAAGGGAGCTGGTCGTGTAAGACTTACCCAATTGCAAAAGTACAACTTTTTTCAATATTAGCAACACTTTCCTATTAAGTTTTTCATTTCTTAAGTTTTTTTGTATTTGTCTTTTCTCTTCCTTTTATTTTTATCTTTGCAAATCGTTAGTTATGTAATATCATTACTATAACTTACGTTAGTAGTTAGAAATAAATTAGTTTGAAATGAATTTAGATAATATATTAAATCAAAAAGACTTTACTAAGGAAGAGCTTGTTTTCTTGCTTTCTTTGGAAAATGAAGATATGAAAAAGCTCTTAGATAAGGCTTTGGAAGTTAAATTAAGAGAAATTGGGAATGAGGTGTATTTTAGGGGATTAATTGAATACTCCAATCGTTGTTCTAAGAGTTGTTTGTATTGTGGTGTTCGCTTGCCAAATGAAAAAGTTGTTCGCTATACTATGAAAGACGAGGAGGTTTTGAATTGTGCTAAAATGGCTTTAGATATGGATTATGGTTCTTTGGCAATTCAGAGTGGGGAAAGAAATGATAGGGCTTTCACAAGCAAAATTACTTATTTGCTTAATGAGATAAATAAACTTTCTAATGGTAAGCTTGGAATTACTCTTTCTTGTGGAGAACAAAGTGAGGAAGTTTATAGGGAATGGTTTGAGGCTGGTGCTCATCGTTATCTTTTAAGAATTGAATCTTCCAATAAGGATTTATATTATAAGATTCATCCAAATGATGATATTCATTCTTTTGATACTCGTCTTAATGCTTTAAAGTCATTAATAAATATTGGTTATCAAGCTGGAACTGGTGTTATGATTGGACTTCCTTTTCAAACAATTGAAGATTTGGCAAATGATTTGCTATTTTTTAAGGGATTGAATGTTGCAATGGTTGGAATGGGTCCTTTTATTGCTCATGGTGATACTCCTTTGTATCAATTTAAGGATTTGATTGGTGATGACCAAACAAGGTTTAATATGACAATGAAAATGATTGCTTGTTTGAGGCTTTTAATGCCAAGAATAAATATGGTTGCTGCAACTGCCAATCAAACTCTTTTTGAAAAGGGTAGGGAGGAAGCTGTTATGGCTGGTGCAAATATTATTATGCCTAACCTGACTCCAACTAAATATAGAGAAGAATATATGATTTATCCTAACAAGGCTTGTGTTGGTGACCAACCTCAAGAATGTCAGGGTTGTCTTGCACAAAGAATGCAATCAATTAATCACAAAATTGGTTATGGTAAGTGGGGAGATTCAAAAGCTTTTACTAATCCTTAAACCTATCATAATAAATATTAATCAACTCTCCATTTCTATTTAGGGTTTGCAGTTTCATGAAATATGCGTTAATATATGAGATATGATAAACTTGAGTCGTGTAGTCTTTTACATAAAGAATTTTCATTGTGTCTTCAGTAATTGTATAGTAGCCCAATAGTTCAGTGTGAGGAACTTGCTCAATAGTATCGCCTTCGAGATTAATCACAAAATCACAAGCATGATATCTATTAACTGTTCTTTTGTTCATATCAATTTGATATTCTGAAAACTCAAGATAAGATTTCTTTACACAAGGTGCAGTTGTGGAATCAGGAAGCAGCCTTGTACTTTCTTCTATCCATTTTCCTGTGATTATATCATTATCTACTATTTTTTCGCAACTCATCATTGAAAAAAATGAAACAAGAATTGTTAAGCCAAAAATAATGCGTAATGTGTTTTTCATGATTTATTTTATTTTTTGTGATAGATTTTTTAATGTAATTGTATCAAATGCAAGATAAAGGACATAGAGACTAAGGTAGGTTATGGTAAAAGCTAAGAGATTTTCTTTCTTTAGGAATACAATAATGAGGAAAACAATAATATAAATAAATAGTTTCCCAAATTTTGTTATCATAAATATATTCTCAAATCTCATTTTCTTTTTCTTAATTGAAATATAGGTGAAGATGAAGGAAATTCCTGTGCAAAGATAAAATAATAGAATGTAATATGGAAGATTTAAAGAGATATAATTTTTAAAAAACAATAGAGCGATAAATCCAATAAAGCTAATTGCTATTGAAAATAAAGAAAGCTTAACTATGTAGGCACTTAGAGGATTGCGTTGCATTTTGAGATAATTTAATTAGTTAATTTCGGTTGGACGTGGTTGCTCAATAGTAGGCTTACTTATGTTTGAAGTCATGCTACATTTTCCCGTAAAGGACGCTCCTGGTTCAATTGAAAGCTTGCCAATTGAAATATCACCATTGATTGATGAGTTGTTTTGGAGCGATAGGAGTTCCTTAACCATAATATTGCCTTCAACTCTTCCAGATATATCAGCATTTTGACAAGTAATATTACCAACTATCTTTCCACTATTTCCAATAATTAATTTCCCTTTAATATTCAACGACCCTTCAACATTTCCATCAATCTTCAAATCACCATCAGAGATAACATCACCCTTAATAGTGGTTCTGTTGCTAATAATATTGCTTATGTTGGTGTTTTCTTGCTCGTAACTTAATTTTGCCATAATTTTTTGTTTTAATAGTTAATAAATACTTTACGTTTATATTAGTAAATAGTTTGTTTTTGACGCTATTTATCTGTTTCTTCAAGTGGTTTAAGGTAGAATATCCTAAAGAATTTCAAATAAGCAGGGATATTCTTTTTGTTGTAGAAGGTAGGGTAGTTCTGACTTGAAATCACAAAATGTTTATAAAGGTTTGGATCAACATCATTTAGTATCCCATTTGAAATTACTGACTGATAATACTCCATCGCTTTGTCAATGGTACTGAAACGATTAATTGTAATCATTTGTTGATTAATTGTAAAGAGTAGGCTTGTGAGTTTAAGCTGCTCCTCTGGGAAGAATGTTGAGTTAAAATTAGAGAATCTTATCCTAATTTCGGAAGAATTAAGTTTGTCATCATCAAATAGTAACACATAGAAATGATCCATATTCCTATATCTGTATATCAAGCTTTCAGCATCCAAAATATCTTCATCATTAACTACTGTATGGTCAACAAGTTCTTCTGTTGTTGTTGTATCACTTGAAGAAGTAGAGTTTGAAGTATTTTGAGAATTATTACTACTGCTTGCACTTCTCTTAGTTTCTTTATATGCTAAGTTTTGACTTGCAATATTGTAATTAGCATATAAGTACTTTAGCTGATTCTCAATTGTAGGTGTTATCTGGTGTTCTGGATAATTATAAACAATTAGGTTAAGGTTTTGCATCAAAGAATCAATTCCATAAATCTTACCTTTTGCCAAAGCCTCAAGATAAAGAAGTTTTGGTACATATTCGCCAATATGAATACTGTCAATTGCTTGATGTGCCTTAGTAATTGTAGTTTGATAATCCTTTGAAATGTAAGTATTGTAAACCTTTTGGTAAATCAGTTCAGCCTTTGAATTAATCTGTGAAGCCTCTTTCCAATAGTCAGGGTTTTGAATCATTAGGGCAAATTCACTTTCAGGATACTCATTCAACACCTTATTCTTATAGTAATTTGAATTTGGAGTTTGACCAATCTTGTCATATATCCTATAAAGATGATAGGACGAAGGAAGGGTGGTAGGGTAGGTTGGGTATCTTTTATGCAAATCCAAAAAGGTTTCAATTGCTTTACCATTATTGGTAAGTCCTTGATAATATATGTATCCAGCTGTAAGAAGGGATTTTGAAATTTCCAGATGAGCAGTGTCTTTCTGTCCTTGTCTTCTTGGAATATCCTTGGTGTAGAACTCTTTTGACTCTGGATTTTTATTTGCTGCAAGGATTGGTTTGCTTGGCATTCCATCGGCATCCAAAGAATCAGTTGATTCAACATCAAGTGTATCTTCATCCATATCTCCAAAATCAAAGGTTGATTGTTTATCGCTCAACCTCCAATTATCCTCATATTTTCTTGGTCCCCAAACCCTCATAAATTCAGTTTTACCTGTTTGAACGGTTGTGTTATTGTAGAAATACCAAGAACTTTGTTGACGATGTTGGTCATAAGGATTATGTCTTGAAGTGCTTGCAAGCAATAATCTTTGTGCCTCTTGAGCCTTTCTGATTTCCTCTTGCTTTTTCTTGTATTCTTTTATCCAACCATCAATCTTTTTGTCCAAATCAGCTTCACTCAATTCGCTTAATGCAAGCAAGCTATCCCAACGAGTAACAACTCTTAGGTTGGTTACTAAATTCTTCAACACTATTTGCTTACTATTAATTTGATTATATCCAGGATAATCCTTCTTCATGATAAATAGGGCAGTATCGTAGTAGTCGTGGGCAGGCTCATATTTTTCAAGGATTTCGTAATTAATATCTGCAAAACGAAGTGAGGAGGCAATCTTTTGATTTTCGTTCTTGAAAGAAGAAGAAACAGATTTAGCCCAATTATCACATGCCTTGTCAACATTCTTATCCTTATAATATATTTCAGCAATTGCATAGTAGATTTGGTCTTTCAGATCAACGTTCTTCTCATCCTCCGCCATTTTATCCAATTTTGAAATAATCTTTTTACTATTATCTTTCTTTGGGTCATAACACATTGCTTGACGAAGCATTGCTGCAAATTGCATATCATAATCCTTTGAACGCAATGCAACCTTCCCAAACAACTTGCTTGCATACTCCAATTCATTTGCTTGTTGATAAAGCTGTGCTTCAATGAATAATAGACGAGTATTGAATGAACGTGATTTAGAATACTTTTTAGTGAGTTGAACATATTCCAAAGCTTTTGCGTATTTCCTTTGAGAAATAGCTGTTTCGGCATAAACAGAGTAAAGGAACTTATTAAGGCTCTTAGGTGCCTTCTTTTCTTGAATCTTATTCCTAACTTGGTCTAAAATACTCTCAGCTTGAGAATATTCCTTTTCCATACAATGTGTTAGGGCTTGCCAAATCATTGCCTCATACATAATATCTTGATTTGTCCAACCCGAAATAATATGTTTAAATGTTGCTTGGGCTACCTTATAATCCTTTTTATAGAAACTCGCTTTGCCAATAAGTAAATATGCCTTTTTGATTTCAGGATTTCTTTCCTTCTTATCAATAAACATTGAGTGCTTCTTAATCACTTTAGAGCTTTTCTCAATTGCTCTTTCCATATTCGGTTTTACGGATGCCGCCTGCTCTTGAGTGCCTGTTTTGAAAATAGGAAGTATTCTTGAAAAATCGTCAACTTGATTATCATTAACAAATTTTACTCCCTGTTTATAGGCATCATTCCCATTCCAATAGGCATTATAATGTGCTACGGTTGTATGATATGCCCTATTATACCATTTGTTTTTCTTTGTCGAACAAGATAAACTAACAATGATTAATAGAAATAAAACAAATAATTTCTTGTATGTTTTAAGTATTGGCTTCAAATTTTGATAAAATTCTTTTTAGGTGTCTATAATAACTACAAAAGTAATAATTATATTATTAGTAGAGGACAAAATAATTAAACTTCTATTTCTTTCTCTGGAATTTGGGTTTCATTTTCTGCTTTTGGTTCTTCCTTATTTACTTTAAATGGATTGTTATATCCAAAACCTGAATTAATTCCAAAGAATAAATTAAGACCAGTCATCTTTGCAGCATTATAAGAAGAGTTTAAGGAGCCCCCGAAGTAAATGTTTAAGATTAATAGATTGAAATTAAGAGCAATACTTGGATTAAAAGCTTTGATGTTATTAAAGCTATTTTCAAATGCGAAAGTATTTCCAACAGATAGATTCAAATATCTTTCAAGTTGAAGTGCGTAGAAAACTGACAGGTAGTTATCAAAATAATTGCTTCCAAAGCTCGCTTTGTAAAGCATATTCAAATGATGTCTTTTTGAGAAATTCCAATCGTAGCCTACATATACTTTTGTTGGAAGCATTGTTGTGTAAGTTTCACCTCTTCTAGTTGTGATGTCAAAGGCTTGAGTTAAACTGTCAACTATTTGATCGGATTGTTGAGAAAAACTTGAGTCAGAACTAATATTTTGAAATCCTGTAAAAGTATAAGTTCCATTAGGATTTTTAGAAACAATATCTGTTGTGTTTGCTGCCCATTTAATAAAACCTAAGTCTTGTATACTAAGACTAAGAATCATTTTGTCATTCAATTTATAGGTGCCACCTAAATCAATTCCAAAACCTTTGTTTTTCATAATATTTGCCATAATACTATCGGAGTTAATGTCAAATTCTATGGAATCACTTGAATTTAAGCCGGGTAATTTTAAACTCCCAATCAATGATGATGATCTAATTAAAAAATTACTTTGAGCAGTTATTCCTTGATCATTTTGAGTGATTTGTAGTTTTGATTCTTCTGTTGTTATGTTTGCTAATCCAAGAATAAACTTTGCTCTTAATCCAACATTCAATTTATCATTAACTGCTCTTGTGTATCCTAAATAGGTAGATACGTAAGAATTTAGAGATAAAATATCATTATCTATAACTGAAATTGATTCATTAGAAAATGTTTTATCACCAGATAGAACTCCAAATAAATCTCTTGAAAATCTTAAACGTGTATCAAAATTTAAATCAACACCAAATGAAATATAGTTTTTCTTCCCAGCATTGAAACCAAATCCAAAGAGTTCAAAATTTCCATTCATTTTAATGTAATTTGAATTGCTAAGAGAATTATAAAGACCTTTGAAATCAAAATATAAAGAATCATCATCTCTTCTTTTAATTAGGTCATTATAACTAAATCCAGAAGTCTTGAAATCAATATTAATTCCAGAAAGTATAGGTAAATTAATATAGAAAGTTGAAGTAGGTATTTGTGCTGGATTCATTTTGTATGAGAAAGGAGTGTTTCTCATAAAGTAAGATATATCTGAATATTGAGCTTTAATACTATTGTTCGAAAGCAAAAATAGATATAAAAAAACTATGGTTAATAATATCTTTTTCATATTCGTTATTTATTAAAAGGGTTAATTGAAATATTTGTTTTTAAGTTAACGCCTGCATTGATAATAATTTTGCTATCTTTTTTGAATCTAATGTATGGTTTTGTCCCATCATTAGTTGCAGAGGTGTTAAGTTTGAGCTTTAATATTATTTTCTTTGACTTTTTAAGTATTGCAATATTTGTTGAATTAGCAGATATTGTAGTTTTTTTCATAGATGGAGATGTAACATTTCCATTAATATCAACATTAGCCCCATTAATAATAACATCATTAGTTCCGTTGTTAATATTCAATATTTTACCAATTTCATTACCGCTTGTATCCACTCCATAAAGTTCTGCACCAATACTTATAGGGAAGTAGTTTGTCATATCTAAATATATTGTTGCATCCTTTATGTAATCAGCGTAATTGTCTTCAGTATTTTTACCCTCATACAAATCATTGTAAAATTCTACATCATAGTCCAAATCGTTAAGTTTACCTTTAAATGGAATATGTATGTCTGCTTGAACTTTTACATAAGGATCATTTACAACAAAACAATTTACATTATTAGGATTTAATGTAAGACTTGCATCAAATGAAAGTTTTTGAGGAGCAAGATTTAGTAAGTTTACATTAAATTGAACAGTTTTTGAGCTTGTCTCTGTAGTGTTTAGGCTTAAAGCAGGATTTACTGGGATTACTCTATCTGCAGGATTGATAATAGCATCATGAAAAACATCGTCTTTATCGTAAACACCAAATTGATTAATGTTTATAACAGATGGAATTCCATTATTTGTTTCAGTTTTAAAATCAATGAAAAGTTTTTCTAAGCTAAATTTTTCTCCTTCAAAAAATCTTGAAATAGATGACTCTTTAAAGAAATCAATATCAATATTATCAGAAAAATCAACATCAAACTTACCCATTTTACCAAAGGCAGCATCAAACTGAATATTGTTAATAGCAATGTTTAGTCCAACATTATAGTTGTGAAGTGCTCCATTTGCAGCAATATGAAGCCTGTATTTAAAATTGATTTTATTATTATTAACTATAATTTTATAGTCAGATAAATCTGTGGTATTTGTTCCTGTATTTTTTCTTTTAGACTGAGATAAATATATAGTATCATTAAATGATGAGTTATTATCCTTTCTGCGAATTTCATCACAAGAAATAATCATATAAGTTGTGTAGTCAATATTGGAATTGACATTTATTTGAAGTTCACCTCCTTTAAGATATATACTATCTAATTTTTGTTCGTGTTCAAGTTCAGGAAAATCAACTTCTGAATTAAACATACTCTGATTTAAATCAGGGAAATAGAAGTCACCAGTATAGCTTGTTCCTTCCAAATTAAGTGGAGGAAGAGAAATATTGGTTGGATTGACGTTAATTGTTGGAATATTTTGAATTATAGAAGTGTCAAAAGAATAAGTGAATTCCAGATATTCACCACCTTGGTCACTTTGAACAGTTAATACAACTCCTTCTATGCTATCAATATTAAAAAAGTCATTTAGTGAAATTTCTTCAGAAACTAACTTATTAAGTTGAACACTCGGGTTGATTGTTATGGGGGTCATTCTGTCAAAATCAAAATCTTTTTCATCAACACACGATGAAAATACTATTGAAAAGAGAATAATCCCAATCAAATGATAAAAGATATTTTTTTTCATACGCTAAAAGGTTTTAATTGTTTGTTAAAATTATTAATTGTTATATTTAAACCATTTCCAGATTTCTTTATATGTTATATTTTTCCCATACATTAATATTCCAGTTCTGTAAATCTTTGCAGCAAGCCACATGCAAAAAATTATAAATAAGATTATAAGCCCCATTGAAGTAGCAATTTCCCATACAGGAACTCCATAAGGAATTCTCATCATCATTACCATAGGAGAGGTAAGAGGTATCATAGAAAGCCAAAAAGCAACTCCACCAGAAGGAGCATTTATAACAATAGGGAAACATACCATGGCAATTATTAATGGTATTGTAATTGGCAGAGTAAATTGCTGGGCATCAGTGTCAACATCAATTAAGGCTCCAACAGCACCGAACAAAGCAGCATAAAGTAGGTATCCTGTAAGGAAATAGAAAATAAACATTAGAATGACTAATGTATAGTTAATGGAGAAAAGCCCTTGAATAACTTGATTAACTTGTGAAGAATCTGAAGCCATTTCACCAACTTTATCTACACTTATAACTCTTTCGTTAATTGTGATGTTTTCTTCTTGAGGTTCAGTGAAGGTTTGAGGAGAAATTGTTTTAAGACCACCAATAATAACTACCGAAAGAACTAACCACAATAATAATTGAGTTAAGCCAACCAATCCAACAGCAATAATTTTACCCATCAATAATTGAACTGGTTTAATGGATGAAACCAACACTTCAACAATTCTGCTTGTTTTTTCTTCCGAAACACTCTTCATTACTTGAGCTCCAAACATAAATATAAACATATAAATGCATATCCCTGAAATGATTGCTAAGAATGTTTTGATTTCCTTATAGGAGTCCTTACCCGAACGAATATCCTTTGAATAAAATCCAATCTTAGGATTATTGAACCACTCCAAATCCTCTCCACTCATTCCATAATCGTAAGTGAGCACATGATCTTTTAGAATATTGGAGAGTTGGGTCTGTATTTCGCTTTGTGCTGACAAGGAAGGCTCATTTTCACTAAAGAACAAAAAACCCTTGATAGGTGGCATGTCGGTTGTGCTAACAATCTCTAAAACTGCATCGTAATCTCCCTGAGAGAGCTTGTCTTGAGCCTCTTGAATATCATACCCATACTCAAAAATCAATTCTTTATTGTTTTTAAACTTATGAAGATAAAGCGAAGATTTAACTCCTTCTTTCTCCATAAGTGTTTCATCAACAACCAAAACTCTTGATTTAGTTTCGGAATTCATTGCTAAAAAGAAAGGAATTATCCATAATGAAGCAATAAGGATAGGTCCCAAAAAAGTCATTATTAAGAAAGATTTCTTCCTTACCCTAATAAAATACTCACGTTTAATTATAATCCCTGTCTTACTCATTGCTCACTGTATCTATAAAAATTTCATTCATTGTTGGCAAGATTTCCTTATAGGATATTATATCTGTGTTTTGGATAATCCTACTTAAAAGCTCTGCATTCCTGCCTTCTTCAATCTTGAGCTTGGAAACCTGAAAATTATTATTGGTTTCTTTGTCAATTAATTCAGTCCCTTCAAAAATATAGTTTGAAATATCTTCTTCTTTAGGGAGAATGATTTCAAATTCATGTTTTTTAAATCTTTGCTTAATCTCATCAACCCTTCCATCAAGAATCTTCTTTGACTTATTAATAAGAGCAATTGAATCGCAAATGGCTTCAACCGACTCCATATTATGTGTGGAAAAGATAATTGTTGCACCCTTATTTTTCAACGCCAAGATCTCTTCCTTAAGCAAATTAGCGTTAATTGGATCAAATCCACTAAAAGGCTCATCAAAAATAAGAAGTTTAGGTTCGTGCAAAATGGTTGTTATAAATTGAACCTTCTGTTGCATACCTTTAGAAAGCTCCTCAACCTTTCTGTTCCACCAAGAATAAATATCAAACCTATTAAACCAATATTCCAATCTCTTCTTAGCCTCTACTTTCTTAATCCCCTTGAGTTCTGCAAGATAAATCGCCTGCTCGCCAACCTTCATTTTCTTATATAATCCTCTTTCCTCAGGAAGGTAGCCAATGCTATAAACATGCTCTGAGCGAAGTTTTTCACCCATAAAAAAGATTTCTCCTTCATCAGGTGCAGTAATTTGATTAATGATTCTGATTAGTGTAGTCTTGCCAGCTCCATTAGGTCCCAAAAGTCCAAAAACCGATCCCTGTTCTACGTTGATAGAAACCTTATCCAATGCCTTATGGTTGGCATAGGTTTTTGAGACTTCATTTGTTGAAAATATTATCATTTAATCTATTAATTTTTTTGCTAATTAAACATTTTCTCTATTCGCTCCTAACACATCTAATGCTTCTTCCAAAGCATCTAAATCCAAAAATACTTATATTTGTTGTAAATTCTTCCTTATTAAAATCAATGCAACCTGAGGTACCTTTGTTGATTGCATCGCTTGCCCAATAGTATCCTCTTGTTCCAATATGTTGAAAATTGCCAGTGTAGGCACTTCTCAAACCTGCACATGGAAGAATTAGTTTTCCTCCGTCAATACTCAAATAGTAGTATCCACTTGGATTTAGCTTAACCTCATAGCCCAAATTCAAAACTGCTCTCCATTCCTTTTGGGTTGGCAAACGATAACCACAAGGGCATGGATTATTAACTCCATTTTGTCCCTGCCAAAGACTTTCTTCAGAATCAGTAAGCCAATCATTGCTTTTCTGTTCATCAACAATAAACTTGTTGTGTGGAACCTCTGCAATTGAGGATTTGGTTAGGGTTGTATCGGAATATCTTTTTTCATGCCCATCAGTATTTCGTCCCCATTGATATAAGTCGCCCCATGAATCGGAGGTTTCTGGATTTGTGGAAGTAGCACCGAGATTTCTATCCAAAAAGTATAGAACTCCAGCTTCTGTTTTAATTGGAGGAAGCTCAACATAAACAAATTGACCCCTCTGAGTGCTAATTGGTTTGTTAAAATTAGCGTCATAATTTTGAGCTTTTGTATCTTTGCAAATGAAAATAAAGCAAGTTACTACTACAATAATGCTTAATACGTGTCTATTGTTCATAAAAAAATATGTTAATCAAGGATACAAAGATATAAAAATTATTTATTTCTTGTTAGAAAATTAAAAATATCGCAACTAAAACATTTATAAAGGGTAAAAACCTAATATGAACCTAAAAAACTTAAGGCTATTTGAGTCACTTAAATATAGAAATTTCAAGCTCTATTTCTTAGGGCAGGTTGTTTCTATGGTGGGATCGTGGATTCAACAAATTGCAATGGGTTGGTTGGTTTACCGCCTAACAGGTTCGGTAGCACTTTTGGGGGTTATAGTTTTTCTCTCACAGTTTCCCACCTTTGTAGTAACTCCTTTTGTTTCAACATTAATTGACAAGATTAGCAAAAAGTCAATCTTGCTTTTCACACAGATATTTTTCATGATTCATGCACTAATACTAACAATATTGGTGCTTTCCTCAACCCTCAATTCAGCAAATGTTTGGATAGTTTTGGTTTTGAGTTTTTTGTTCGGAGTTGTGAATGCTTTGGATGGTCCAACGCGTCAAGCCTTCTATACGAGTCTTGTCCCAAAAGAAATGCTCACAAACGCCATTGCTCTTAACTCTGCAGTAATAAATGGTAGTAGATTGATTGGTCCAGCCGTTGGAGGAGTTGTGATAGGTTTGTTTGGGGAGGGGATTTGCTTCCTAATAGATACAATCAGTTTCCTTTTTGTGATTATTGCACTTTTGAAAATAAAACTACCACAAATTGAAACAATTTCACAGAAAATTCATCTCCTTGAAGATATAAAAGAAGGAGTTAACTACATACTCAAATGCCTTCCAATAAAAGTTCTACTAATTATAACCTTTTCAGTATCTTTCTTTGTGTTCCCCATAACTTCATTCCTTCCAGCCTATGTCAAGGACACCTTAGGAGGAGATAGTGAGTTGTTGGGAAGTCTAATGTCTTTTTTGGGAATAGGTTCATTTACAGGAGCATTGATTTTGGCATCAAGAAAAACGATAATTGGTTTGGAGAAAGTACAACAAATTGGCATGGTAATTTCCTCCCTTGCTCTAATGCCTTTTTTCTTCATTACTAACTCATTCCTTGCTCATATATTAATAATTATTATTGGTTTTAGTATGGTAAGTTCCATTGCCTCAACTAACACTATGATTCAAGCCCTAACCCACACATATATGAAAGGAAGAGTGATGGGCTACTACACAATTTGTTTCATTGGTGGTAGTTCTTTGGGTAATTTAGCAATTGGCTATTTGAGTAAGTTCTTTAGTCTTCAAATAGTAATGGCTTGTTGTGGCTTACTTTGTTTCTTATCATTGCTCATTTTTTACCCCTACAGAAAGGAAATTTCGCTCGAACAAAATAAGATCTATTCTGAGCATGGCATAATACCCGAAATTGTAGAGGGAATAAGCAAGAGCGACATTAAACCATAAAAAATACATAAGAATAACTAATATGGCTGAAAACATACTTACTGTTGAGAATTTAGGGAAATCATTTGGAGAAAAGATACTTTTTGAGGATTTGAGTTTTGGAGTAAACAAAGGGCAGAAGGTTGCACTTGTTGCCAAGAATGGGCAAGGTAAGAGTACTTTATTGAATATTATTGCTGGAAGATTGGATGCTGACAATGGTAAGGTATCGCTTAGGGGAGATATTCATTCAATTTATCTTGAACAAAACCCATTATTAGACAGCGAGTTGTCGGTTATTGATGTTGTTTTCACGTCCGATAATCCCAAAATGGCTGCAGTTAGAGAATATGAAGAGGCTTTGATTGCTGCAACAATGCATGGAAGCGAAGAAAATCAGATTCGATTAAGTGAGGCTATTGCACAAATGGACAGGTTTGAGGTTTGGGACTATGAGGCTAAGGCAAAAGAAATCCTGTCTAAGCTTGGGATAACCAACCTTCAACAAAGGGTCAGCACACTTTCGGGAGGCGAGAGAAAGAAGGTTGCACTAAGCAAGGTCTTAACGGAAAGTTCGGAGTTTCTTATCCTCGATGAGCCTACCAATCATCTCGATGTGTCTATGATTGAATGGCTTGAGGATTTTCTTAAAAGACAAAACCTAACCCTTTTGCTCGTTACTCACGATAGGTATTTTATAAATAATATTTGTACAGATGTTTATGAATTGGATAACTCAACAATTTATAAGTATAAGGGCGATTACAACTATTTTATTGAAAAGAAGGCAGAGAGGGAAGAGTTGCAAAGGATTGAAATTGAGAAGGCAAGGAGTTTGTATAAGAAGGAATTGGATTGGATGAGAAGGATGCCAAAGGCAAGAACAACAAAGGCAAAGGCAAGGATTGATGCTTTCTATGAGATTAAGGACAAGGCTTCACAAAAGATTGATTTTAGGCAAAACGAGCTAAGTGTTAAGGCACAAAGAATTGGAGGTAAGATTTTGGAGCTTAATAATGTTTCGAAAAGCTTTGATGGTAAGAAACTTATTGATGATTTTACCTATACCTTCAAACGTGGCGAAAAGATTGGGATTGTTGGTAGTAATGGAGTGGGTAAGAGTACTTTCCTAAATATAATTGCTGGCAACCTCAATGCCGATATGGGAAAGATAGTTACTGGTCAGACTATAAAATATGGTTATTATAGACAAGAAGGATTGGAAGAGAAGGATTCTTTGAGGGTGATTGATATTATTAAAGAAGTTGCTGAAAGCATTAAAATGGAGAATAATTCGGAGCTATCGGCAACCTTGTTCTTGTCATATTTCGGATTCTCAACCGACCTTCAATATAACTACTATGGCAACCTTTCCGGAGGAGAGAGAAGAAGGCTATACCTATTGAAAACCTTGATTTCCAACCCTAATTTCTTAATTTTGGACGAGCCTACAAACGATTTAGATATTTATAACCTTGCCATTTTGGAGAATTTCCTCAAGGAATATAAGGGTTGTTTGCTTTTAGTCTCGCACGATAGGAGTTTTATGGATAATTTGGTAGATCATCTCTTTGTTTTTGAGGGAGAAGGCAAAATTAGGGACTATCACAGCAACTATTCCGACTATTTGGAAGAAAAACAAATTAGGGAAAAAGAAGAGGCTAAGGAAACAAAACAATCAAACCCTAATCCACAACCACAAAAGCAAAGAACAGAAAAGGAAAGAAAGCTAAGCTTTAAGGAGCAGAAAGAATTTGAGGAATTGGAAATCCTTTTGCCAAAATTGGAGAAGGAAAAACAAGAGATAACTCACTCTTTGTCAAATGATAATCTTTCCAACGATGAGTTAATTTCTCTTTCCAACAGATTTCAAGAGCTTATGAATGAGATTGAGCATAAGGAGATGCGTTGGTTGGAGCTTTCGGAGTATAGATAAATTAAGTAAGGGGCTAAAGAATAATTAAACTTATTGCCATTACAGCCATCCCAGAGATTAGTCCATAAATCGAAACATGATGCTCACCATACTCACGAGCAGCAGGAAGGAGTTCGTCTAAGGAGATATAAACCATAATCCCAGCAACCACAGCAAACACATAAGCAAGCAAAATTGGGGATAAGAAAGGCATTAGAATCAAATATGCAATTATGGCACCAATTGGTTCAGCAAGTCCAGAAAGGAAAGAGAGCTTGAATGCCTTTTTCTTACTGCCTGTTGCTTGGTATATGGGTACAGAAACAGCAATCCCTTCAGGAATATTGTGAATGGCAACTGCAACAGCAATAGCAACACCTAAGGCAGGGTTCTGAATGGCAGCCACAAAGGTAGCCATACCTTCTGGAAAATTATGAATGCCAATTGCTAAGGCTGTCATAACTCCTGTACGCATTAACTTTGCGTCTTTCTTTGGTGTTTTGTTCATGCTTTCCAACGACCTTATTTCATGTGGATTTTCAGACGAAGGAACAAGCTTATCAATTATACCAATCAAAAGCACTCCAGCAAAAAAGAAGGTAATATTCTGTATCATTCCCAGCTTTTCACCAAATTCCATAATTAAAATCTCTTTTGAACTTGCAAAAAGCTCAACAAAAGAAATATAAATCATAACCCCTGCCGAAAACCCCAAGGAGTAGGAGAGGAATTTCTTATTTGTTTTGGTTGTGAAGAAGGCAATTATACTACCAATGCCGGTAGATAAACCAGCAAAAAGCGTTAGAAGAAAGGGAATTAAAATGTTTGTTTCCACTTTGTTGTTTTATATTAATTAACCGAGACTCATAATTATCAATATCTGTGCTGTCAAAACACGAAGGAACATGGTTAGTGGATATACTGTTGCATAGGCTACGGAAGGGGAGTCGTTGGGAGAAACATTATTGGCAAAGGCTAAGGCAGGAGGGTCTGTCATTGAGCCTGAGAGCAAGCCTAAAAGCGTGTAGTAGTCCATCTTAAACTTTAATCGTGCAAATAATCCAACCAAAATTAGTGGAAGAATTGTTATTATCAAACCATAAACCACCCAAATATAACCTCCTTCAACAATGGTTTTTATGAAATTCTCTCCAGCTCCCAAACCAACAGCTGCAAGGAAAAGTGAAATACCAATCTCCCTAATCATCATATTGGCACTTGTGGTTGTGAAGGTTACCATCTTATAGTATGGACCATATCTACCCATAAGAATTGCAACAATGAGTGGTCCTCCTGCAAGTCCAAGCTTAACAGGTTGTGGAAGCCCTGGAAATGCAAACGGAATGGAGCCAACAATTATTCCAAGAAAAACTCCAAGGAAAATTGGTATGAGGTTGGGATGATTAAGCCTATTCATAGAATTACCCAACAAATCAGCCACCTTTGCAATTGCCTCCTCAGAACCAACAACCGTAACCCTATCACCCATTTGGAGTTTTAGGTCATAGGTTGCAATTAGTTCTATCCCCGAACGATTAATCCTCGTAATATTTACTCCATACAAAGACCTTATCTTCAAATTACCAATCTTCTCACCATTGAGGTTAGGCTTGGTAACAACAATCCTTCTTGAAACCAAATTCTTCTTTTCGCCTTCCCACTCTTGCTCATCAACATTACAAACCTTCCCCAAAAACATAACAACCTTATCCACATTTGACGCCTCTGTAATAATTCTTAGGGTGTCGTTAATTTGAATTATACTACTATTTGTTGCAACTTCAACACTATTGTCCTGACGCTTAATTCTCGAAATAATCACATTCTTCCCCAGTATCTTAATAATCTCCTCAACATTATGCCCATCAACTCCCTGATTCTTAACAATAACAGATATTCTTTTGGTTGAATTTTCGTTAATCTGCTCCTGCTCCTTAACTGCTTCCTTCTCCAATTTAATCTTGCAGAAGAACTTAATAATCATTGGCGAAATAATTATCCCAATAACTCCCAAAGGATAGGCAACAGCATAACCTGAAGCAATGGAAGGGTTGTGTGAGCCATAAATATCGTTGTAGGTCTGTTGTGCCGCTCCCAAACCAGGAGTGTTGGTAACTGCACCCGAAAGCACACCTACCATTGTGGCAAGGTCAGTACCAGTAACAAGATGAATTATATAGGTTGTGATAACGCCCAAGAACACAATTAGAGATGCCAACATATTGAGCCTAAAGCCTCCTTTCTTAAGCGAAGAAAAGAAACCAGGACCAACTTGAAGACCAATCGAATAAACAAAGAGAATTAGTCCAAGTTCTTTGGTAAAATGAAGAATTTCCTCCTCAACCCTAAGTCCAAAATGACTTATGGCAATACCCACAAATAGAATCCAAGCAATACCAAATGAAATATTTGCAATCTTGAGCTTGCCCAAATGAATACCCAAAGCAATCGTAATTGCCAGAAGCATAATTGAATGAGCAACACTAGAATTTACAAAGAGATCAATAAACCATTCCATAGAAAAATTATTAAGTAATAATATTCTGCAAAGATAGTGCTTGTTTCACAAAGAAGAGTAGTTTTTATTAGATTTAATATATTTTAGATGAAAGAATTTGGAGTTTTTAACATTCTAATATCCTAAAAGAGCAGCAAAACTGAAACCAAGAATTAAATTTATATTATCAAAAGACAATATTTTAAAACAAGGAATTAATAAATTATTATGCGAAAATTTTTATAGTTTTTTCTTTTAGGAGATAAAAATCATTGTTTTTTATTATTTTTGCAAATTCAAACACATAACTCCAAATGATTATGATTATAGATTTTGCCTTAGATTTTAGACATATTTTTACAGCCTTCATGGTTCTTTTTGCCATTATTGACATAACTGGAGCTGTCCCAATCATAATTGATTTGAACTCAACTGGCAAGAAGGTGCATGCAGGGAAAGCCTCCATTATTTCCTTCTTTTTGATGGTGCTATTTATGTTTTTGGGAGAAGGATTATTGAATGTTTTTGGAGTTGATTTAGCATCTTTTGCAATTGCTGGAGGTTTGATACTCATTGCCTTGGGGGTAGAGATGACCTTCAATGTTGAGATTTTTAAGAACGATGGACCAAGCGGACACTCAACAATTGTCCCTATGGTTTTCCCTCTCATTGCAGGTGCTGGAACCCTAACCACAACCCTTTCCCTAAGAGCCGAAATATCAATTATTAATCTGATTATTGCAATTGCTCTCAACATGATTGTTGTCTATTTTGTGATTAAGAAAGTGCATCTTGTTGAAAGAATTTTGGGTAAGGCTGGAATTTATATCCTTAGAAAATTCTTCGGAGTAATCCTTCTGGCAATGAGTGTTAAACTAATCATAACCAACCTTTCAGCCCTACTTTAACCAATACCTTTCACTCTTACTATCCTTTAGTAATATTTGGTCATAGAGTCCAATAGCGAATGGATTAATGTTGGAAAAATAATAGAAAAAATCTACTATTCTATTTTGATTATGCAGTTTTTTACTACCTTTGCAAAATGAATTTTTATTTATTAATTATTTCTTTCAAATAGAGGATGCTTAACAGACATTTCATAAGAGCTAAAGTTCTTCAATCGCTTTATTCTTTCCACTTTAATGATTTCAATGGTGTTAATGAACACACAAAAAAACTTATTGATAGTTTTTACTCACTCCTTGACCTTCACACCTATTTTTTTTCGTCAATAATTTACATTCACACCCTTGCACAGGAGAGGATTGAGGATAATCGTATTAAACTTCTTCCCACTCCAGAGGATTTGAATCCCAACACTAAATTTGTTGACAATGAATTTATTAACATTTTGCTCAACGACCAAACCCTAAGGGCTAAGATGGATAAGATGAAGATAAATTGGAATGAGAGCAAGGATTTGTTTATGGGTATATTCAAGAAATTTTCCAATTCCAATTCCTACAAAAACTACATGAAAGCTCCAAAGGGAGATATTGAGAGTGAGAAGAATATAGTTGTGCAGCTCTTCAAAAACTATATTATTTCCAACGAACTATACTTCGACAATGTTTGCGAAATGAAGATAGAATGGGAGTCTGATTACGACACAATTGCACTTTGGTCGCTTTGGAAATTGAAGGAATATAGGGGCGATGTGAGTCAGTTTAGTGAAGGATTTATTGATGAAAACTACATTTCTAAGATTTTCAAGCATACGATTGAGAATAATGATGAGTTTATGGAGTTGATAAATTCAAAGATACATAATTGGGATATTGACAGAGTGGCACTTATGGATATTCTAATAATAAAAATGGGTCTTTCGGAGTTAATATATTGTCCAGAAATTCCAATCAACGTAACTTTGAACGAGTATGTTGAACTGAGCAAGGAGTTTTCCACCCCAAAAAGTAAGCTCTTTGTCAATGGGATATTGGATAAACTAATGGTAGAGTTAAGGGCAAAGGGAAGGATTAAGAAACTTAAGGATGAGAATGAGGAAGTTGATGAGAATGAGGATACTCAGTTATAAAAATAATTTTATGTTAAGAAATAGTGTTTTACTTTTTAGCATTCTAAGTCTAATTTTTTTGTCTTCATGTGGCAAAAAGGAGGATGCAATTAGTACTGATTTGATTGAAAAATCAACCACCATCAAGTTTGAGAAAGATATGATGGATTTTGGAACCCTAACCTCTGGAGAGGTAGTAACGAGTAGTTTCAAATTTAAGAATACAGGTAAGAATGATTTGATAATATCTTCTGTAACTGCCAATTGTGGATGTGCAATTGCCGATTATCCCAAAAATCCAATTAAACCCAACGGTGAAGGACAAATCACTGTGAGATACGACTCCGAAGGAAGTAGTGGGATTAGGATAATGAAAGAAATTTCGGTTTTAGCAAACACAACACCCTCAACAACAAGGCTTAGGATTACAGCAGATGTTAATTAGAATAGAAAAAATAATAATAATTTAAAACAAAGGAAAAATGAATTTAATGAACATTTTATTAATGGCTTCAGGACAACAAGGACAAGGCTCAGGTTGGAGTACAATGCTAATGTTGCTTGCTATCATAGTTATATTTTATTTCTTTATGATACGTCCACAAAGTGCAAGAGCAAAGAAAGAAAAACAATTTAGAGAAAGTCTTCAAAAAGGACAAAAAGTTATCACAATCAGCGGTATGCACGGAAAAATTGTTGAAGTGAAGGAAACTTCAATCATCCTTGAAATTGCCAATGGCGTTAATATTGAGGTTGAGAAAACAGCAATTGCGTTGGAAGTAGGAGCCACCCAAACAAAAAAATAATAATCTTGTTTTAGAGTTTTGGCGTGAAAAGCATTGCCCTAACAGGTTCAATTGGAAGCGGGAAGACCTTAATTTGTTCTGTCTTTGAACAATTAGGTATTCCTGTTTTCATTGCCGACAAGGAGGCATTGAAATGCTATAACAACATTAGATTTTTAGAAGAAATTGCATCAGAATTTGGCTCTGAGGTCTTGGACAACAAAAAACTTAACAAGAAAGCCTTAGCCAATATAGTTTTTAATGATAGCAATAAGTTGGACAAGCTCAACTCAATGATACACCCAAAGGTTTTGGAAATGTATTTAAGGCAGCAAGAGCAACATCACAACTCGCCCTATACCATAATGGAAAGTGCAATTATTTTTGAGATAGGATGGGAAAAGAAATTTGATGGGATAATTTGTATTGATTCTCCTAAAGAAGTGTCAATCCAAAGAGCCATGAATAGAGATAAAATGAGTTATGAGGAAGTGGAGCAACGATTTAGGAATCAGCTCACCAATGAAGAAAAGGTCAGAAGAAGCGATTTTGTGATTCATCACGACAACAAAACCATGCTCTTACCTCAAATACTCGAGATACACAAAATGATAACAACAGAATAAAAACAAAAATTATGATAAGAATATTTACCCTTAGTTTCATGCTTTTCTTAAGTATGGTTTCAATTGCACAAATAAGTATTGAAGGAGAGCCTAAAACATTTTCAAACAAAAACATAGGAGTTTTACTTACAGCAACACTTGAGATTGAAGAACCCGACCTAACTAAAGAAATAGAGTATAATAATAACCCAGATAATTTCTATAAGGTTAGAAAATTTGGAGTGATAATTCCGGTAAATGTAGATTTTTTCGATAAAGCTGACAAGATTGAACTCAAGGAAGGAAGCCTATGGCTTTTGAAGATAAGATCCAATAATGCAAAGGCATTAAACATTTATTCCAATAATTTCTATATTCCAAAAGGCGGAGAGTTATATATTTATAATTCAGATCATTCCCAACTAATTGGAGCCTTCACCTCAATCAATAACCATGAGAGCAAATCCTTTGCAACCGAAATGGTGGTTGGAGAAGAAATAATAATTGAGTATTTTCAACCAAAAGAAATAACCCAAAGAGCTGAAATCCAATTAAGCGACATAGGTTATGCCTATAGAGATTTTGGCTATGATATAACTAAATTCTCCGATGAATTTGGAGCATCAGGCTCTTGCAATGTAAATGTAAACTGCCCAGAAGGAAATAATTACAGAAATGCACAACGTGGAGTAGTTAGGATTTTGATGAGAATGGGTGATGGTTCATCAGGTTGGTGTACAGGCTCACTTGTCAACAACACATCTCGCGACCTTACACCCTATGTCCTCTCAGCAGCTCACTGCGTTGAAGATATGGTTTCATCCTACTACTATAACTACTTTGTATTCTATTTCAACTACGAATCCTCTGGCTGCACAACAGGAAACATAGAACCAACACCAAATACAATGACCGGAGCCTCTTTCAAAGCAGCTGGAACAGCATCCGACTTCCTACTTTTGCAACTCAATCAAAACGTACCAACGACCTATAATGCCTATTGGAACGCATGGTCAATATCAACATCAGCCTCAACAAGTGGGGTTTCGATTCATCATCCATCAGGAGATATTAAGAAAATTTCAACCTATAACACAGCCCTCCAAACAGCTAATTTGGGCTATGGCTCAACACATTGGCTTGCAAAATGGGTACAAACCCAAACCAATTATGGAATAACAGAAAAAGGCTCATCAGGGTGTCCACTTTTCAACGCTCAAAGTCAAATTGTTGGAACCCTAACGGGAGGAACCTCAGCCTGCAATGCAACAATTGGCAATAGAGTTGATTACTATGGCAAATTTTCCTACTCATGGGCTTCCAATGGAACAACCGATAACAAAATGCTTAAACCATGGTTAGACCCTTTAAACTTGGGAGTTACGACCTTTAGAGGAGATGATTATACAACCCTTTCAAATCTTTTGGTTGAATCACAAAGCCAATCATATTCTTTAATTTATCCAAACCCAACCAATGAAAACCTAAACATTTCCCTTTCAAAATTGGAATCACCAACCCAGTTGGAACTCTATGATGAATTGGGAAGGATGCTTATGAAAGACATAATTCCAGCCAACACTTCCACTCACTCACTCAACATTAAGGGCTTTAAATCTGGCAACTACATCCTAAAATTTGTATCTCAAGATAAGGCTTGGACAAATAAATTAATAGTTCAATAACCAACCACATTTCTACCAAAAAAGGAAATGGAGGAGGAGAAAATAATATCCAATAAGGAGCTCGAGCTTGCAAAGAAATATGTTGAATACACCAATACAAACATTTTCTTAACAGGAAAGGCAGGAACGGGCAAAACAACCTTTCTTAAGACTCTTAGGCAAAACACCTCCAAACGCATGGTAATTGTTGCTCCCACAGGGGTTGCAGCCATCAATGCTGGAGGGGTAACCATACATTCATTCTTTCAAGTTTCTTTCGGACCCTTTATTGAGGGAGGAGAAAATTCAAAAGAGGATGTTTTTAAGATTACAAGGGATAAGAAAGAGATAATCAGGAGTTTAGACCTATTAGTTATTGATGAAATTTCAATGGTTAGAGCCGACCTTTTGGACGCAATTGATTCTCGACTAAGGAAACTTCGCTATAATAAGAGAAATCAACCCTTTGGAGGCGTACAACTCTTGATGATTGGCGACCTTCAACAATTACCACCTGTTTGTAAGGAAGAGGAATGGAGGCTTTTGGAATTCGTCTATCGCACACCTTATTTCTTCTCCTCCAAAGCATTACAAAAAACTAACTTCATCACAATCAACCTCCAACAAGTCTTTCGCCAAAAGGATCAGAACTTCATCAATATCCTCAACAAGATTAGGAATAATCAGGTTGATGAAAAACTAATAGAGACCCTAAACGACAGAAATAACGTTGATTACGACCCCAATTCCGATGATGCCTACGTGATTCTTTGCACCCATAATTTCCAAGCAAATAGGATTAACGAAAACAAGCTAAAACAGATTGATAATGAGTCCTATACCTTCACTGCAATCGTTGAAGGCGACTTCCCCGAATCGTCCTATCCCAACGAATTTGAGCTCGAATTGAAGCTCGATGCACAGGTAATGTTTATTAAGAATGATATTGGAAGTCCCTCACAAAGAAAGTATTATAATGGAAAAATTGGAAGGATTGTAGAGATAAATGAGGATAGTATTTTTGTCAGGGGCAAGGGAGACACCCAAAATATTGAGGTGAAAAAGGACGTTTGGAACAATTATAAATACAAGATTAACGATGAAACCAACGCAATAGATGAGATTGTTATGGGAACATTTACGCAATATCCTATCAAACTTGCATGGGCAATAACCATTCACAAGAGTCAGGGCTTGACCTTCGAAAAGGTGATAATTGACTCCAATAAATCCTTTGCAGCAGGACAGGTCTATGTTGCTCTAAGTCGTTGTAAGAGTTTGGAAGGCATTATCTTAACTTCTCCATTTGAGCCATCATCCATAATCAAAGACCCCCTAATTGATGAGTTTGATTATGCTCAAGAGCAGTCTCCACCCACCGATGAGAAATTGGAGAAAGATAGGCTTGCATTTACCTTAGAAAACATTTTGGAACTATTCTCTTTCAGGGAGTTGAAATGGAAAATTGACGAACTTCAAACCCTCAATAACGATAGTTTTCACCAAACCTATGCCCAAACAAGCGATTTGATTAATGAGAAGATTAGGAGTTTTGAGACGGAAATCTATGAGGTTGGTCTAAGATTTGAAAGTCAGATTAAGAGCCTATTCATTAAAGAGTTAGATACTTTTATGATTGATCGCTTAATCAAGGCTAAGGACTATTTTGCTCAAAAATTTGAAATTTTGCAACAAATTATCAATTTGGCAGAAAGTTTGGAATTTGACAACAAACTAATTGAAACTGAGAAACAAGCAGCCATTCTAAACATATCCTACCAAACCTATTTCAAGCTCACACTCTTCGAAAGCATAAACCCCGATTTTTCAATTTCTCAGTTCAGAGAGCATAGAAGTAAAGCATTAATTAAGGAGCCTAAAGACTTTGTAAAAGAGTATATTAAGATACATAAAATATCCAAAGCCAAGAAGGTTGGGAGAGAGGACTCTGATGAAAACAATTCTCAACTCCCACAAGAGATAATGAATAAGGAACTATTTGAGGCATTGAACCATTGGAGGAAGGCAAAAGCCAATGAGATTGAAAAACCTGCCTTTACAATTCTACATCAAAAAACCTTGATTGAAATTGTCAACAAAGTCCCTAAAACCGAAAAAGAATTACTGAAAATCAAAGGATTTGGCAACAAGAAGATGGATGATTTTGGCAATGAAATATTAGAAATAATTGAGAGTTATGAGCTTGAGGATAATAAATAAGCATGAAAAAGAGTTATAAAACTTATAACCCACAAAAATAGATGAAAATAATTCAAAAACATATAAAATTAATCCTATCCACCTTAATTATAGTTTTGGTCTTATCTTCTTGTGCCTCAAACAAAAGGACAACCATGAAGCCCAGAAAGAAAAAGAAATGTAACTGCCCAACCTTCTCAATCAACACCCTCCAACTCACAAAAGACAAATCCTCAACCTATTTCGTTTAAGGACTGGAATAAAAGTTTGGAAAAATAAATCTAATTAAAGTGATAAACTATTGATAGTCCAAGCTTTGAAGGCATAACTAAGAAGTTTTTAAACGAGCCCCAAAAAGCTCCACAAACAGGGTGGAGATATTTGTCATAGGAGGTGTAATTAACTCCAACACCGATATTTGCCTCAAAGCTCAAATTCTTTGTTAAATTCCACAAATAACCATAGGAAACACCTGCTCCAGCCATCCAACCCTCATATCTATAATACGATGCATCTGCATAATAAGGCATTTTTAAGCCCCCAATATTATAGAAACCATAGTTCGCATTCACTCCAATATAATGCCCTTTCATGCTCATTAGAGTCCAATAGCGTAACTCTGTGATAAATATCATATTTTTCCACTTAATATTATCCTTTTGATTCCACGCATTATAAGTTGCAGAAACCTCTACCGAATGGTATCTCAATTGAAAGGTTAGGGGTTAGGGCAGCATTGAAAAGAATATTTGTCTTAATTGCAAATGGATAACCTGTTTTAACAAACTGAATTGGTGGTTCAAATTCTTGATTTTTAGTTAGAATAGGGTCTTGAGTCGATTCTTGAGTCGCTTCTTCTTTAGGAGTTATTATTTCCTTTAGCTCTTCTGGTATATCAACAATGGAAATAGTCTCATTTTTAGGTCTTTTCAAATCAAATTTCCTCCTATAATGATACATAACTATATTATTTCCTTGTTTATTTTTCCTAATCTTAAACTTTCTAATAGGGATATGGGAATACTTGAGATCAAAATAATCCCTGATTGCAAGGGCTCTCTTATAGGCTAAACTATTGGATGCAGGACTGCCTGAAGATGTTGAATAATCAATGAAAACCAATACACTATCAATTTCTTTTTGACCAACAAAGAATAGGAGTTCTTGAATTTGCTTAAGAGTAAAATCATTGTTTTTATATTGTCTTTCAACAACATGAGAGGAATCGGCAAACTCAATATTAAATGTTGCAACCTTTGGCACAAGTGTGTATTTTAGATTCTTCTGCGAAAAACCATATACTTGAATAAGTAGTAGAAATATCAGTATTTTAATGCACTTGTTCATAGGTGGAATTAAGTTAAAAATCATTATTTAAGCTCAATTTTGAAGTTTTTGAACCTGTCTTTGAATAGGCTCTAACAACATAAATACCCTTGCTTAAGCTCAATTTTGTTTGGAAATCATCACAATTCATTTCTCCCTCAAAAACCTTATTTCCAATAATATCATAAATCTCGTACTTAACAAGGTCTTTTCCCTTGATGTTCAACGTATTATTATAGTTCCAAACCCTAATCTCTGAATCCTTGACAGAACTGAAAAAATTTATTCATATCAATCTCATAATGACTAACATACACAAATAATCTATTAGAATTATCACCACTCTTAACTCTTGCCATGTATTCATGACTCTCATTCATATAGGAAATCTTATTTAATAGGCTATCTATTAGGTAAATATGCAGATAATCAGGGATGTTTGAAAAACTAATTCTAACATCGTTATCATCATAGCTCCTAAGGTTCAATGAATTGGTATATGGAAGTGTTGAAAAAGCATCTTTAATTAATTGAGTTGTTGAATCATTTATTTCAGGAGTTGGAATTGTAAAGAATGGCTCAACAGAATTATTATTATTCCCAAACAACATCAATCCATCTTCAAAGTCAAATTCATTATCAGCCTCTTCATTAAACTCAAGGAAGGATTCCCTTATATTATTATTTGCTATTGCTTGAACATAAATCAAATCACTCTTTATAGAATTCTTTGCTCCAGAGGTATTTTTTATTAGGTTCTTATTGAATTGAAAATTTCCTCCTGTATTACTTGCAGCAACAAAGAATCCTTCACCTGGCTTTATGGAAGTCACTTGAACATTAGTATTAAGATTATTATTCCATTTACCAGTGTCTGCATCATAAACATAAATCAATCTTCCTTGAATTAAAGAAGAATTTTTATTAATCAATAAAGCAGTATCTAAACTAGCTGGATAATTATTTGCTAAGGAAACAAATCTTGCGGAAGCAGTAGTTGGATTAGTAACTTGATAAGTTGTGTCGTTAAATAAAACTCCTTTTGAAACAATTTTTGATTTAGTTAGCAAACGAGAATCTAAGGAATAATTTGGCATAACCAAAATTCCTTCTCCATAATTAAATTGGGTGTTGATTGCGTCAATTGTGTTTATTGACCAATTATTGGTTGTATAGTTAAATCTCTTCACAAAGGTTTTGAAAGAAATACTATCAGTATAATTATAAAGACAAGAAAGAATTTTATTATATGTTGAAAGTCCAATCAAATTCCATTTCCCAACATAAAGTTCCCTATTAAATTCTCCAAATAACTTAATATTAGTAGTATTATTTAATTCTCCTCCATTTTCTATCTTCACATAAGCACATTTAGGGAAATTAGTAGTGTCAGCTTTTAATTGAACGCCACTTTTAATAATTACAACTTGAGAGGCAGTAGTTGTAGGCCATGACCCTGATAAATCTGGCTTTACAGCTTGAGGTTGATAAGTAAAAATTGGATAACCATCATTAATTCTATCGGCGTAATCTATTTTCCAAATGGCAGAGCCTAAAGTTGAAGTTGCAAAAGTTGGATTTCTTAAAGCAGCATTATTCAAAGATGTTCCATTATATCCAGTAGTATTACTATTAGTATAATTCACAAAGACACTATCACGAGAATAACAATTTGTATTGATTCCAAGATTATTTCCTTTTATCTTACCAAAATTGGTGTTCGTACCATATCTAATGATTTTTGATGCAGAATAAACATTGGTAAGGTTTGAGGTGTCCTTTGCCAGACCAATGATTCCTCCAACATAATCATTTGCAGAAGATGAAGAATATATTTCTGAATTGGAATAAACATTGGTCATCCTTCCTGTAAAATTCCCAGCAATTCCACCCACATTTGTTTGAGCATCAATGCTTACGTTGGAAAATGAACTATTGATCTTCGCATTATCATTGGCACCAACCCCAATAATTCCTCCAACATTATTCTTTCCCTTAATGAAGCCATAAACGAAGCATGAATCAATTAGGGTATTGTTCTCCACAAGTGCTGCAATGGCTCCAATTGTGTCCCTTGCATTAATATTTATGTTGGAAATACCCAAACGAATAATCGTAGCACCATTCAAATAGCTAAATATTGCAATATTATTGGAGTCTGGGTTTGAATAGTTATAGTTGGAAATCGAAAAGCCATTCCCATTAAAATTCCCACTAAAGCCTTTATTAGTTCTCTTATTGCCAATTGGGGTAAACAAAGCAGAGCTATCAATTTTCCCATTATTAAAGCAAATATCGTTCTCCATTCTTATGTAATATGGTGCTAAGCTCCTCAATTTGACAAGGTTGGAAAGGAAAATCAAATCCTCAACATACCTAACCCTAAATGGATCATCTATTGTGCCATTTCCATCATAAGGTCTAATCCACACAACCTTATACCCAATTGAGGATGGCAATCCATCATCTCCAGTAACCCAAATTATTGAGTCCTGTCCTTGATTCAAGGAGTCAATAAAAGAATCATCATACATTTGATCTATTGTTAATCCAGTCCCAACAGTAGTTGTGTCGACATTAGGACCAAATTTGATAGAATCACTAATCAAGTAATAACAATTATTAAAAGTGGTAGTACCACTACTATCAGCTGCTATTACTCCAGCAAATGGATAATCAGTAGTAAATGAGGTTGGGGCAGAGTAGGAGTTGCTTATGGAGGTGTTGGTTGCTAAGCCAATAAATCCTCCCATATATGCATTATTTTGCTCTGTATCGGTATAAATATTATTTCTCGAATAACAATTATTAATATAGCAATTGTCTGCTTGCCCAATCAAGCCTCCAATATAATTACCATTATTATCACCTGTAGAAGTTAAATAAATAGTAGAATATGAATTGGATAAGCTTACAGTACAATTTACTGCATGTCCAATCATTCCTCCAATAAAATTATTCTTTTTTAGATCATTTAATGAAATTGTTGTGCTATCTCCAACACTACAACTCGTTATTGTTGTGTTTTCTGCATTGGCAATTAGAAAACCAACAACAGTATTTTCCAAGTTATTAGAAGTATAAAGTATGGAATCCACATCCATTGAAACATTTAATATGCTTGCATCAAGAGTATATCCAAATAATCCAACCCTATTGCCTGTTGAGATTGGAAAATTTCCCATTCTGATTTCATAACCATTTCCATCAAAAATTCCTTGAAAACTATTTATTGCATTTCCAATTGGAGTAAAACTTTCTGATATATCTATATCATTCATCATTTTGAAATAAACTCCAGAATATGTCCTTGTACCATTATTTACACTATCTCCAAGAGCAATTAAATGAGCTTTAGTACTTATCTGGTATGGATTACCTTCTGTACCATCTCCTTCCCCATATTGCGCGAAGCAATTATTCCCCACCAAGGATAGTAGGGTTATAATTATAGGTATTAGTAGTTTGCTCATTTCTATATATTGATATTACTTATTTTCTTTTTTTGTGTGCTAAAAATTAGCAGTAACATTAACCGTATCCCACTTATCACTTGTTATCCCCATTCCTCCTTCGTTAGGATAGGTCTCATTAAAATTAATAACCACAGTTGTAAGTCTGCCTGGACGTACAACGGCGTTATTCTTAGCCTCATTTTTCTTAAGGATTTCATAATTATCCAAATAAATCTTAATCCTCGCCTCCCTATCACTAAGGGTTGGGAAAGTACTTATATATTCTGTAATAATTGTATCGTTATATTCTGAACGGATTGGAAGCCTATGGTTTGTCCAATTATGAGTGTAAAGTCCATCAAAACTAATGTCTTTAGGTGTCTCTCCAAAAAGAATGGTATATGGAGAATCTTTTATGCCCATTGGAATTCTTTGTTTGTTTAAGAATTCATTTAGGCCAATAACAATACATCTAATTGCTCCAACCTTTCTCTCAACATAAATATAATGAGGTGCCATT
>ENA-UOOH01000940-UOOH01000940.1-fermentation-metagenome-genome-assembly--contig:-NODE-940-length-30498-cov-5.017212_pt1 | contig 30498 bp, 16 predicted proteins | sample MGYA00245778_ERZ724025 | MGnify/ENA primary metagenome ERZ724025 (study PRJEB28704, sample SAMN03018313) | fermentation metagenome | biome: anthropogenic terrestrial biome; feature: soil; material... | reverse complement strand
GGAACAAATTCGTGCCCGCAGGAATTGCACTTGTAGGTGTCAGTATCCCAATCCGCGACGTCTGTGTCTTTTTTATTGCATTTCGGGCATCTGATGTCGGGAACATCTTCCCCGTCCTGATCAAGTGTGAAGGAGAAGGAAAGACCTCCGCTACCATCATCCTCGAGAGGTGTCACTGAGCCATCTGACCCCAATCCAAAACCTATTGAAAACTGTTGACCATTGCTATCGTCATCATCGTCTTCGTCTTCGTCGTCGTCTTCATCTTCATCGTCATCATCTTCTTCATCATCATCGTCATCGTCGCTGCTAACGCTCGCTCCCCCAAACAACCTCGCCAAAAAACCACCCAGATCTACGCTCTCGCCCTCTTCCTCATCCTCGTCCTCATCCTCTTCGGCGTCGTTCTCAAAGACCTCGTTGTCACCCTGGTTCACTTCACTCAATATGTTGTAGCTTAAGAAACTCGAATTGTGATGGATCTTGCACTTATCAATCGTGATGGTGTTTTTTCCGTTTACATTCACAGCCACATCATTCTCAAAAATTTCATTTCCGATGATCTGGGCTTCAGCAGTGTCATCCAGATAAATTCCGGCATCATTGTTTTTGTAAATTTTATTGTTTGTGAGTGTGGTTTTAGCCTGCTCTGCGATCTCGAAACCGCTATGAGAGTTTTGATAACATTCACAATCTTGGACTTCAGAATGGGAGTCACCATAGATGGCAATGCCACTATAAGCATTCGAATAGCTCTTGCAGTTCTTGAGCGTGACCTGTGAGCTATCGTTAATAAAGAACCCATGGTATTGGTTTTCGTAGCATGCCGCGTTTTCCACCGTGCCTTTGGCATTAAACAAGAACCCGATCCCTTGCTTGTTGTTGTGGCTCGAATCTCCGCTGGAGATGAGACTTGCCTTGTCGTACACCATCACACCAGTTTCATAGTTGTTTTCGAACTCGTTGGATAGCAATTCCGCGTGAGCTTTGTCCCTCAGCACCAATCCATACCTATTGCCTGAAAAATTACAGCTGACTATTTTTGCCGATGAATTGCCCTGCAGGGAAATTCCCAACATGCTCGCGTTAAGAACCGTGTTAGAAACCGTAGCGGAAGCATTGCCCAGCAGGAGCAGACCAGCGCCAAAGTCACGCTTTGTTGTTTTGGGATCAAACGCGCCACCGACGCCACATCCGGACATTTCGAGGCTGCCAGATTTGATGACGAGCGTATTGCTTTGGATCTTCGGATTCCCAATGGTAAAAATGATACCGGTCAGGATAAGTTTGCCGTCCCCGGTAAATGTTAGCAGGTTGGATAGGTTTTCGTTCTTGATAATGGCTTTATTAGGATTTCTGGCCATCATTTTGAGGGGTTTGTGGATAACGATAGGCTCGGTGGGCGTGTAGATGCCGTCCTCAAGAATGAGAACGTCCACAGGTTTGGCCTTGGAGAAAAGGCCCCCTTTATTGCCAATGATTTCGTTCAGATTGATGGGGGAGCCGTCTGCTGGTGGCGAAACTACGAATTCATTACTTTCAGAATGGGTATTATTAGAACTTGCAGCCATGATGTTGTCCTCCTGGAATTGTAATAGCGTGGTTAATGTGTGAGAAGTCGATATTCAAGCGCAGACTCCGACTCAGTAGCGGGCGGTCTTTACCTTTGCCTGTTTGTTTATGAAAAACTGTGAAATCTTCGCTCAAATTACCCTCTCCTTATTGTTGAAGACTTAATATTGAAATAATAAAAACAAGTCCTTGGATTTGATTCTATCGCAATCCTTATTTTTGTGATAATGATTAATCGGAATAATCATTAATGAGTGGACCAATTTGGATGACATAGCTCCCCTACTCTTCGTCTTCGTCCTCACTTGGGTCCTGATCATCTTCATCCTCCTCCTCGAAAATAGACGCGCCAGGGTTTGGTTGGTTGACGTGGATGAAGAACATAAGAATCGGCAGAAAGTCGTCCCCGAAAGGAAAAAGACAGCCTGAGTTATTGTTTTGGTCTGAGCTCATTTCGTTTGTCCCCGTTAATAACCATTATTGGATGTTGAAGGTCTTGCGCAAGGTGTTTCTGACTTTGAAGGATTTGACAAAATTTTGGAGTAAACGATTGAGGGCTTCGCCTTCATCTACCAATTCCTGCAAAACCTCCTCCTGGTTTTCCACTTTTTTGTTCAGCAGCGCGTGTACAAGTTCGTTCCTGCTTGCACACCAACCTTCTATTCTTGTCAAAGTGTCGATCATCTGATCCCTGCCGGCAGTTCTGTTGATCTGCTTACATAGGGCGTCCAGATAGTTGAGCATGGGTTCATTGACCGTGTAATCCGTTGACCACTCCAACAGCTCCTTGATTAATTTAATTTTGGCACTCACATTACAGATACTAGGTTGCTTGGCGTTCAACACCGTGAGTGTGCTATCCAAGAGAGGGCGAACCTTGCCATTCCTGGTGATCTTTTGCCTCGTCGCGTTGGTGACCCCAGCATGGAACAAGAACGCGGAAAGGCGGTCTTCCATCAATGCGTAGAGGATGAATATTGCTTCTAGGTGGAAGCCACCTGCCTTGGCGCGCTTGAAACGCTCCATTTGTATTTGGTAGGCCGTCTTCTTTTCCATGTTTGTCGTAATTGGTTCAATCTTGGGGGTCATACTTACCTCTCATCCCATTCTTTTTGAATAAATTCGCACGCTTCACCAAGAGATCTGTGTTTCATTTCACACCTCAACCAAACTGACTTCACCCTGGTCGTCCAGAAAGCACAACTGGCCGCTTACGGACGTGACCAGCTTGGATTCAACAATGCCTCTATAACGACGCACCTGGGGAGCGTACACCTGGATCAGGTGCTCTTTTTGTGTAAATGATTGGATCGGATCGGACTTGAAATCGATGATGTGCCAGCCACGGACTTCCCGGTAAAGCAGGTCAATGACCCTGTTCTCAACCTTGCCATCGACAATGTACGAATAAGGCAGTTCCGAGTGATGCTCGAGGGCGGCATCCACTTCGTGCCATAGCGGATGCGCTCGGAAACGCGATAAGAGTTCGTTGGCACGCGCGGTGACCTCACTGCGCGTCGCTTTCGTTGCCAGTCCTGCCCGCCAGGCTTCGGACTCCAACAGCGCATCCAAACCGTCATCTCCAGGGAAGAGCCAGCGCTGAACAGCCTTGTGGACGATTTTCCCCAGAACTTTCCCCGAAACCCGGCTGTCCTCCCGGGTGACGCGCCAGGATTGGAGCTCCAGATCCCTCTCAGGATCATCCGGTAGTTCCGCTTGCCCAAAGCCCTCAGCCGGCTGGTAGAGCGGCACACGGTCGCTCGTGGCAGCAGAATCTTCAATCGATGCTTCTTCCTGAACTGCAGAAAACGGCACCTCCCCCATCGAACACCAGACTCTCACGGGGTAATTGGACTGCGTCTGCACCACGATAGGTCCGCTTGAATTCCTGGAAAATTCCAAGGAAGGCAGTCCCAGAGCGTCATCTACATCGTTTGCCCACCCGGTCAGCTTTATCACGCCATCTTCCAATTTTGCGTGACCGCTGATAATGAGCTTGGACTGCGCGCGCGTCAAGGCAACATAGAGAATTCGCAAAGCTTCGCACTTATCCTGGTCTGCATCCTGGAATTTTGCGAGGTTGTAGAGCATGGATGCAGGCTCGGTCTTAAACGTGACACCCAGATCATCCGAGAGGAAAAAGCTGTTCCTGCCAGCCTTCTCCTGCCGTCCAGCATCTGCCAGGACCACCACCGGAAATTCCAGCCCCTTGGACCTGTGGATTGTCATCAAGCGCACGGAGCCTTCAGCTTCCGCCGAGGCTTCGCCTTCACGCGCGCCAGCGTCATTTAGCGTTTCCAGCATGTCCAGAAATTCTCTGACCGTGGTCGCTTTGCTCAGTTGGGTATCGGCAATCAATTTATCAAGGTTGCGCCAGAGGCGACCGGCAGCTTTAATGGACTGCCCCTGCTCCAGCCTGACATCAGCAGTAGCGAGAATCGCGCGGTAATCCAGCTCATCCACAACCCGCTTCAAGAGTTCAGCCACCGGCACCCTGTCGACCAGAGGTATCAGTTTGTTAAGGATAAACAAAGCACGCTGGGCACTGGCCCGGTCTTGTTCACTCAGCAAGCTCAGATCTCCACGCAAGGCTTCGAAATAGGATCGATCGGATCGTCGCAGCAAGAAGAGAGCCGCATCGCTCAAACCAAAAGCCGGCGAACGCAACAATCCTGCAAAGGAGAGGTTATCCAGGGGATCCGCGACTGCCCTCAGGATGTTCAGCAGATCGCGGATCTCAGGGCGATCATAGAAACCTTTACCTGCCACTGTAACAAAGGCTATGCCGGCTTCTTCCAGAGCCTGTTCATAAAAAGGATACGCGGTTGTGGCCCGGAAAAGCAGTACAACTTCATCCCATTTGTTAATTTGCCCCTCATCCTTTAGCTGTTGCAAACGGACTGCCAGCGCGCGGGCGGCTTGCAGTCGTCCTGCGGCGGTGTCTTCCCCTGCCCCCAGAACATACTCAACGTAAGGAGAACGAACTGGATGCTTTGGTTCCTTGAAATTTGCCACAAGCGGCGTGTAAGGAACATAATACTTCTTTACCGGGTCCTCTTTAGTGCCGATAATGTGAGAAAGAAGATTTCCGGTGGCATTCAAAAGCTCTTCGTGCGCCCGGTAAGTGCGATCCAGGTCGACCACCAGGCCATCTTCATCATCGATGCGCTTCTGCTCTTCTCGGAAAACAGTGACATCCGCACGGCGGAAGCGATAAATGGATTGGCGCATATCCCCAACCATGAAGAGGCATCCGCGGTCCCCTGCCAGGGCGTTGACGATGTCGCGCTGACGTGGATTGGTATCCTGGTACTCGTCCACCATCACCACTTCCAGCTCTTCCCGCCATCGCTGACGGACTTCGGGGACGGCTAACAATTGCTGAGCATGAAATTCCAGGTCGTCAAAGTCCAACGCCTGTCTGAGCGTTAATTGGTCGACATATGCTTGCTGAACGCGATCAAATGCTAAGCGCAACAGGGGTAGAATTTCAGCAAACCTTTCTTCTGCCTCCCTGGTAGGTGGCACATCTGTGGAGTACTCGCCGCCGGTCAGGGGGTCGATGATTTCTGCAAAGAAATGCCTGAGTTCCGCGATAATTGGCTTCACATAGCTTGTCTTTTTTCCAACATTCATTGCCATGTAATTGCGCCTGGCATTATAGAGATGCACGGCGCATGCAAAGGGATCATTCTCTGCGAGCGCGTTTTCAGCTGACGACCAACATCCCAACAAATTTTGTACCATTTCCGCAAAGCCTGCACCCGCGTCTTCCAAAAGATCCCGCGAGTCAATTTCCCTCAACTCACTGATCGGATTAGTGATGAGAGGCGAATACATGCGTTCTCTCAATTCGTCCAGCAAGCGGGAATGGTTGTCGATCTCTAAATCAAAGGTTTCCTGGGTCTCCAGCCGCCGCTCCAACATTTGCGCGAGCAGTTTGGTAAGATTGGCGACCGGGATGTTATACAACAAAGGCAGGAAGCGTTCCTCTTCCACCAGCCGCGCCATTTCCTCTTCCACGACCTTGGCTTTGATCGCTTTGGAAAGCCCGTCATCGATCACATCAAAGCGTGGATCCACGCCTGCTTCGGCAGGGTGATTGCGAATGATCTCTGCGCAAAGGCTGTGAATAGTGCCAATGCGTGCCGAATCAATCTGCGAAGAGAGTTTTGACCAATGGAGTCGCTCTGACTCGTCAACGGACTTCTCTTCCAATTCCATCAACTTTGATCGCACGCGCGAGCGCATCTCCTGGGCAGCCTTGATGGAAAAGGTAATCGCGGCAATGCTGCGTGGTTTTGTTCCGTCTGACAAAAGGCAGGTATAACGCGCCACCAGCGTGGAGGTTTTCCCGCTGCCAGCCCCCGCCGTGACCACCACGTCCCTGCCCCGTTCAGTCGCAGCAATTTGCTGTTTTTCGTTCAGTGTAAAAAGGTTCAAAACCTGTTCAGTTCTGTGGTTAGTCATGGTTAAAACCCCGCTTTGTAACGCCAACACCAGGAAATTGCCGGGCAGTATTCCGGGCAGCCGCCATCGGGTGTTTTTGGCGCAAAATTGCCCGCCCTGGTGCTCTCCAGCACGTCTTTGATGTGCTCACTTACTAATTTGTAAGCTGCATCAGGACCTTTGATATCCCCGTATTTGAAGCTGGAAAGTTTGATGGCGCTGGCTTTAGCGTCGTTGATACTCCAATAAAAGCCTTCCTCAACCTCCCCCAGCTCTAAGGCGTCCTGGGCTGCCAGGGCATAAATGGGCAGTTGCAGGCGCGAACCGTTTAACAAGTCTAATGGAGATAAATGAGAACTGCCAGATTTGTAATCAATCACACGCAGCCGGCCTTCCGGGTTTTTGTCCAGGCGGTCGATTAGCCCGTGGATCTGGACAATATCTCCATCGATGTCAAACTTAAGCGGAGGTGCCTCTTTAATGCCAAAATTTTGCTCGAAGCCAAACGGCTCCCATGAACCTTTTCCCTTCTCCAAAGCCTCCACTGTTTTATGCAACTTCTCAAGTAGTTCAGCCTTTTCCACTTCCCAGAGTGCTGAAGGCCGAAAGTCGAATTTGTACGGTGCCGTCGCAAACACCTCCGCCGCTATCTCATCGAGGATATCAAGCGGGGAAATCTCATCCTGACCTGCGCGGATGTAGACCAATTCCAACACCCGGTGGTAGACGCTGCCGCGCTGTGTCACATCCAGACCCAATTCCGGAAGATCCTTGGGTTCAAGCTTGAGTGTGGCATCCACAAAGAACCTGAATGGGCAGGCTTTGTAGGTTTCCAGGCGGGAAGCGCTCCAAATATGGTCTGAAGAATATTTTGATGTAAGTTGATCGCAAACCGCCGACAGATTGCCTTCATAATCCCCTTGCGCAAGTTTGGCACGCCGTTGGTCGAGCACCTGGTGGGCTTTTTGTAGCCCTTGCCAACGCTTGGTTAGTTCCGTGTCCTGGGAATATTGCAGGTTTTGCTGCTGGATTGCCCAGAAAAGCAGTTCTTGGCTCGAAGCGGCTTCAGATTGAGGTCGTGGTTTGGAGGGGTTTACCTTCGTAACGGCATTTTTTGTAAAGAGTTTTCTGGTTGACTCCCAGTAAATGGAAGGTTCCCAATTCTCGCCTTCATCGGTGAGGTAAGGGCGCGTCATTAGAAGGTGCGTATTGGCACGGGTGAAGGCCTGGTAGAAGGTGCTGGCTTGGTGGCGCCCAAGGCGCGGCTCCAAGCCCAAATTCTTACGCAGGTCCTCGTCCAGAAACGGATCGGGATTCTCAACGATCGGAAAAAGTCCTTCCGCGAAACCTAAAAGCGCCACGGCCTCGTAACGAGCGCCGCGGGCTTCGACCATCTTGCCAACGAACACGGCATTCCGGCGGGCCTCCCAGGGCTCTTGTACTGGGGTGCCCACCAGGGTTCCCTGCAGGTCGGCGATGAATTGGGCATAATTCACCACTTCTATCCCCACCACGCTTTCGCTCAGGACCAAGGCTCTCAGTGCATCCCCAAGCGAATCACAGGCCTGCCGGTCTCGCTCACTCGAGATCCTCTCGTAGAAGCCTAAACCATTAAGCGTGTCCTCAAGCCATGCCACCCACTCGGTTTGCGAGCGGCTGGTCCCAATTTGAGAGAACAACATCCAAATATTTTCCAATCGTGCCTGCAAAGCGGGGAGATCGATGCCGGCCAAGCGTTTTTTCCGACGACGTTCTTCATCCGGGTGTTCTTCTGCGTTCTTCTGTGATCTCTGCAGCATCAGCCAGGCTTCATCCCACTGCTCCTTGCCGCTGACGATGATCGCCTGCTGGCTGGCGTTCTCCAGGTCTTCCAGGTCTTTGGGCTCCAGACCAAAATCGAAATATGGCGAACGCAACGTGTTGAGCAGGCTGCGTGTGGGATAGTCCTCCAGTGGCAGCCGCAACAGTGAAAGCAGCGCGAGCACCGCCGGCGATTCGCTGAGCGGATCAGTTTGCGAGAAGTGAACCTTGATACCAAATTCATCCGCGGCGGAGCGCAGCAGCGGTTGATACATCTCCATATTGGCGGTGTAGATCGCGCAAGCGCCCAGAGGAACCTGCCCGCGGACGTGCAGCTGCTTGATCCAGCGCAGAGCTTCGCGCGCCTCGTCGGATTGCGAGCGGGCTTCAAGCAGAAATGGCTTTGGCGTGTCCAGCTGCTTAACCTCACCTGGATCCAGTACGTGCTGCTGCATGTGCAGGATCTCTTCGGGTAAGTGAGGTGACCCTTTGAGTTCGTGGATCTCTATAGATAGGTCCCTTTGCAGATCTGTTAGCACAGCGAGCGAACGCCCATCCACCTGGCGGGTTGAACCCACTTCACCGGTTAGGGTGATCAATAGTTCACCTGCCTGCTTGCCAAGCTGCTTTAAGAACTGCCTTTGGGTTGCAGTAAAGGAGGTAAAGCCATCCGCGATCACCAGGCTCAGACGCGAAGCCAGGTCCGAATTGTTTTCGAGTGCATTGATCGCTAACCAGGCTTGCCCTTCCCCGTCCACCCACCCGAGCGTCTCCAGGCGTGCAAGGAAGCGGTCATAGAGGATTGCCAGCTCACGCCGGGCGGGAGAGGCTCCGCGTGTGTACTCCAGAAAGTCTGAGGGTCTCACCATCGCGCTGCGCAACTCGGCGAAGGCATCCCGTAGCACTGAGAGGAAACCGGGCTTATCTTTGATCGCCGCGTAATGCGTCAGCTCGCCGGCTGAATAGGCTTCGCGTACGTTTTCCTGGATCAGGCGGTGCGAAAGCGCGGGGGTGATAACCGGCGCGTATGAGCCGTTTTCTTCCAGGACTTCCTTGTAGAAATTGCGAAAAGCTCCCACCCGGACGCCCATTCCCCCGCCAGCCTCAGCCAGCCGATATTTGAAATACGCCGCCTTTTGTGGGTTCGGCACGATCACCCACACCTGGGCAAGCGGTTGCTCTTTATGGACTACTAAAATTTGGTCGATGCAGGAAGCCGTCTTGCCTGAAGCTGGTGGAGCGATTATTAGTTTAGGGGTCATGGTTTACACACGCAAATCTTTCTATTCTTGTAAAGACCCACAAAAAGCTCAATAACATTTTCACGGGTTTAAGGAATTGTTCAAACGGTAGTCATACAAATGTCATTCCTCTATGTATTTTATCTCTTGAGCTTTTGCATACTTGATTGCATAGCTGCCTTTTGGTGCGTGTATTACCAGCTTAGGGCAGTTGATAAATGCATCTTTACTAATTTTCTTGACTCCATTTGGCAACCTAATTGTTGAAAGGTTGATACAATTCACAAATGCGACCTTGCCAATTTTTGATAAGCTTGCGGGTATTTTGATCTCTGTTAATGCCGTACAACCTTTGAACCATCCGTCAAAAATCGTTTCCACACCATCTTCAAGTTCCACTGAAACAAGTCCGGTGCAATCCTCAAAGGTATTGTTTGCTATTATTTTGATTCCTTTTGGAATCTTTATCGAAGCGAGTTTTGAACAATTACGAAAACTTCCAAGCCACTTCACACTTTTTGGAATGTTTACTGAGGAAAGGTTTTCACAATAACTAAAACCGTCCAAGATAATGACACCATCAGGGATAACAACCGATTGCAGTCCGGTGCATTCGCTAAATGCGTCTCCGATGTATTTAACGCTCTCAGGTAAAGCGATCGATTCCAAATCGGTGCAACCTTGGAATGTGCCCTCCCTGATTATTATTATTCCATCGGGGAGATTCACTGAGCGTAATGAAGGACAATATGAGAAGGCATATGGCATAATCTTTGTTACGCTTTGCGGAATGACTACCGTTTTGATTTCTTCTTTCTCGGGAAAGCATTCTGCGCCTATTACATTGATTCCGTCCGGAATTTCGACATTCTCATCCTCACCAAAATATTCTTCAACAATTTTGGTTCCATCCTGCTTTATCCTTATTGACCAGCCATTCTCCTCAACAATCTCATCATCTTCTGATTCATCATCTTCCTCTTCCCAATTTTGTTCATAAATGCTCCACAGCTTTTCACCATCCCACTCATCGTCTTTAGTGGTGAATAGGAGATGTAAACATTTCTCGTAGTTCATTTCTTCATTTTCTACTGGTTCGGACCCTGCAAGCAGAAAACCTGCTTTCCAAACCTTGTATCCAGCATCGTCCATACCTTCTTCTTCATATGAGTGTTTGAAGGTTAGTTCTGGGAATTGCTTGCTTAGTTCTGCTGTCACGGGAAGTGCAGGCGCCCAGGGAGTTGTATATTCAATAAACGCATAGGCTGGATTTTCATAATCAGAAAGATTGATTCCCTCCACCTCTTTTATGCTTTTTTGATCCATAAAACCAGTTATAGCGTTGGTTGAATTACTACCAGTTCCCCAATTTTCGATACACCAATCGTAACCACCATTTTTGTATCCATTTTCTGGCAGCTTGTCCCATTGAATTCCAGCTTCCTTAGCTTCATTATAGGCATCATCTAAGACTTTGAATTTAGTCGGATATGGCAAGACTTTATTGAAATCAAATTCCAAACCAAGCCATTCTTTGTTTTCCTCCTCAGTTTTATTAGGAATAGGATCTTTCCCCCAATCTCTTTCCTCTGATTTGACAAGTTCAAACAATCTTGTGATTACATCCTTATCACCAATAATTTCAATCCTGTTTGAGCATTCGTTAGACATTTCGGTCTCCTTTTTTGTTATAGTCATTCTTCTTCAACATCTGGATAGTCATCCGGGTAAAGCCCAGATAAGAGTCAAGCTTGTTTATTCCTCTGGCACCTCTAATCTACCGTTGAAGTATTCTTCAATGTAATCCCATCTTTCTCGGTCGGAGTCAAGGTTTTGAAAGAAATAGCGCATGATGAGCACACCATCGTTATAACGTTGGGCAATCTTATCTACCATCGGACTTTTGTACCTCTCATCATTCACGATTGCTGAGATTGCGTTTATATTGTTTACACGAATAAAAAATTCTGGTCTCTCTCCTGAAACGATTGAATATTCAGCTAAACCTAGGATTTCAAGCAACTGGGCACCAAGAAAATGTCTATTTTTGTAAATTAAATCTTCTTTGTTAGTTTTAGCGTTGATTATGAAGGTTTTTTGGTTTCCTTGGACGTTATTATATTGATTTCCAATAACCAACCCAATAGTTCGAAAGAATTGCGCGCATTTAGTAGGAAGTTTGATATAGTGTCTATCATCTCTTGTAGTAATAGGTCTTGCTGATGTTAAGCTATTAAAATCATAGTTATTGATAATCGTTACAAGCTTAGCTAACAAACCTGCATAGTCTAAGGTCGGAATTTTGTCATTTTCGTATTCGCTCCATATTTGAATTACAAGTTCCTCAAATTCATTTACAGAAAAATATTTATTGCTTCTTCCAAACTGTGCAAAAGTTTTGCCAAGTACTGATATAAGTTTGTTCATTTGCTGTATTAAGAGAAATGGAGTGTCAAAACTCCATTGAACATTCAGCAGATAGTGAGGAAAATACTTATCAGTTCCTACAAAATCGGGTAAGCTTCCTTCGTAAAATTGGTGTTTAAAAGCTGCAAAACTTAAGCTCCTGAAATGATTTTCCCAAAGTTCTTTAAAATTGACTTGATATAGGTCTCCAGTGTAAAAAATTTCCATGTTTTTCATCTTGCTATACAATTGTTTTTTGGTTCGAAACTTAGAAAAGTAACCCATATAACCCGATTTTTGGAGATGCGGAAAATCCTTGTCCTCAACAATTACGTAACCCAAAGTAAAAAAAGTTCTAGGGCGAAAAATTAAGGGTTTGTAGGAATAATTGCCTAGTTCAAAATCTTTTTCAATCATTAATAAAGTTGCTTTTAAACTGCTCTCTACTTCGCTTATTGTGTTTTTATCAAAAACGTGTGCAAAACCATCTGGAGATAGTGTGAAATTTCGTTGTCTGTGTTTTAAATAAACATCCTGAATCTTCCGTAACACTCCTTTTATGTGATATTCGCGAATTCTTGACATGCCATAGAGACTCTTAATAAACCGAAAATCGTTAGGAAAATAATCGGTCTTTGCAAATCCTGTCGAGCCAGGTTTTCGCGCTGCTCTACCGATTTCTTGTACATAATCACACAAGGTTCCTGTTGGAGCATAGTGGTAAACACATTCAATATCTGGGATGTCAATTCCCATACCGTATGCTTTCGTAGCCAGGAGTAATCTCTTTTCTCCAAGACTAAACTGAAGGGCATTAAATCTCTTCGCAGAAGAGTGCAATCCTGCATGGTAAATCGTTGTAGAATTCGAATCAAGCTCTCGATATATTTCACCTATTGTCCGTTTGAAAGGAAAATAGGCTATGGTTTTTGTTCCATTTTTTGTCAAATCAACTAGTGATTTTACCGCTTGATCTTTCTTTTCAAGCTCATAGTCCACATCACTTGAATAGTTACTAATCGAAAATCGGATTTCATCTCTCCTAACAATTCCTAGATATTCTGTTTCATAAGTTTCCATGTTCAACGAGTCCACCATATCTTGGTACATATTGTCCGTACCACCATAAGGAATTGTTGCACTAAATGTTGCTATCGGAAAAGACATTTTTCCACTGGTTCTCAGTTGTTTGATTCTTTCTCCTAAATACCAATAATCTGGCCTAAAACTTTGGCCCCATGTGACAACAGTGTGGGCTTCATCTATCACAAGAAGTCCAATACTTTTCTCACCTATTAATGTCGCAATATCCGAATTCATCAAGAATGATTCGGGAGAAAGGTAAAGAATGTGAGTTTTTCCATTTCTAATGTTTTCAATTACTTTACTCTTTTCTTCAGGAGTAAAATCACTGTTTATAGTTGCTGCAGTTGTAGTTATATCTTCAATGTTATTTACCTGGTCATTCATAAGACCAATTAATGGAGAAATAACTATTGTTAAAAACCCAGAATATTTTTCAGCAAGATATATTGCTGGGATTTGAAACATAATTGATTTTCCCGATCCAGTAGGAGCAGTTACGAAGATATCTTTATAATCTTGGTTAGTTTTTGCCTTTTCTGCTTGTTCGACAATTTTACTAATCACCTTTTCTTGACTAATTTCGACAGTATCATTGTTGATTGAAGGATTCTTGTAACATAAGAATTTTTTAAAATCAAATTTGGGATTTCGCCGTCTTAAGATTTCTAAAAAAGCAGGGTTTGATTGGATTTCCACTGGGTAATCTGGATTTGGAAACACCTTGTGTAATGTAATTTTGACAAATTTTGACAAAAACCCAAGCCTTGTCAAAATCGATGGAGACAGTTCGTCTTGGGTTTCAAGAAGAACTGTGTGGGTTCCTTCATTAAGAATTGTGTTAACTAGTGATGAAAATGAAGTCGGATGGTTTGATATATCTATCGAATTAATCCTATCCCATTTGTCAGTAATTTGAGGAGTCAAAGTTACTGATGACAAATCAAAGATATCGATTGTCTCGATTGTTTTCTGAACACTAATTGGATTGTAAGTTACATAATAAACGCCCTTTTCGTACTCCATCGTTGAGAACAAATCCTGAAATACATGATATTGTTCTCCATAAAAGGCTTCAATATCGCTAGTTTTTATGTACTCGGAGAAAGTTGGATAAATTCCGTTGTAAATATTACAGTTTACAATTCTTACATCATAATTCACGTAGGATAATGCTGGGAGTAAATCGTTAAGAAGGCTAGCTTCTTCATAATGCAAATAATATGCCCCGTGCAGATCTGAAATGTCTGGTTTTTCAGACTTTTGATCAAGTAACAATTTATAAAATTCAATATTTCCTAATTTGGGAATAGATAACTCAAGGTTTATTTGAGAAAAACCTTTTAGAATATATAAAACTCTAGCCTCGGGCTCAATTACTTCAGTTAATTTACTTATTAAATAATCAGAAAATTTCATTTGATTCTCCTATTTATCTATCCAAATCTTGGTTTTAAGGTCAACTAGTCTCTGCTACTTTCCGCCAGCTCCTTCGCCCTGCTTTCGGGGACAAACAATAAACCTAAGTTCGTTTTTCCGTAAATGATTGATTTTTCTTGCATAACTCTCCTCCCAGCAAATTAATATAACAATTCTATCATTCAGAACCGTTAATGCTGCCGTACCGCTCGGATAGCTTTTTGACTACATTTGCGATGTCTTCCCTCAGGCTCTCTGGCCGCAGTACTTCCGCGTCATCCGCGAACTGCAGCACCCAATTGCGCACCTCCACCAGCCCGCCGGTCTTCAAGTGCAAGATGAGACTGCCATCGGATTTCTCCTCGATTGTTTGGCTGGGATGCCACTTGCGCTCGCGGATAAACTGAGCCTTATTGGAACTGAACCAGATGGAAACCTCCTCAGGTTCATCACCTGCGAAAAGTTGGAATCCAGTGCTTGTCCAATCTTCGGCAGAAAAATTCTCATCCCACTCAAACTTATCCTTCAGTATTTTCTTCTCCTGGATTCGCCCCACCAAAAAAAGACGGATATCATTTCTAAAAGTATCGAAGGCGATCAAAAACCAATCCCCCTGGAAGTTGTGAAGGTGATAAGGGAACACCACTCTTTCAGACAATACCCCTCTATTTGCAGAAAAGTAACGCATCCAAACCTTTTGACGATTGAGGATGGCCTGATGCAAATCAATCAAGATTTGAGTATCGAAATTGATGGTGTTGAACTCGGAAAAGGTGTAGTGCGAACGCAGCTCGTTTATTTCCACACTGACCGATCCCTTTATGGCTTTAGAGATTTTATCCACGGCCGAACGGAGTGGTGACTCAAGGTCAGTCCCGATGTAGCGCTTAGCAATCTCTAAAGAAAGAAAGAAAGCCATCAACTCACCTTGAGTCACATATATCCCCGGCAGTGACCATGTCTTGTCGGTGTAGTACCAACCGCCCTTCTCCCGGTCGAACTCTATCGGAGCCCCCAAGCGATAAATCATGAAACTGCGGTCATTGAAGATAACCCGCCTGCTGACCTCCAGGATCTCCGCCATCTTATCCGCGTTCGGGTATTCCCCTTGACGAATTCGCCTGTCAATTTCCATGATTCGTTCCAACTGCTGCCGTTGCGACATGGCCACCTGCCTTTACTGTAAGTGAGTGTACCAAACCCCAGTGCACCCAGTGTGCACTGATATGATCAGGTTTTATTTTACTTGGATTGAAGTGAAAAACTCTTAATTTTGCCTGACTGGCATTTGTCGAATAAATTTTGATTTAATGGCGAAGTTTATCCTTCATAACCTGAGTTAATGATCAAGTCTTTCCATACCTATACCGGTTGGAAAGACTTATGGTCACAAATGTTCAAAGTTATTCCTGAAAACCTTTTAAGTTATTTTCCGGAAAACAGTGCGATCTAACCTTTAAAGTGATCTTTTGAATAATTCATAAACTCACTCATGGAAAGAGCAATACTTGAAGGTCCATGGCGAACGTAGAATTCGTCTTGTCTTTCGTTATCCTTGAAAAAAACAGGCTCGTCACTACGGTGGCAAACAGCCCTAAATATATTTTTTCCCTCAACCTCAACTATTTGGTAATCAATGTACTTACTAAATTCTCTTCCAATTTTGTCAGAAAATAAATTTCCAAAATGGAGCAGGAATTTATCATTATTTGGAAAGTGATCTTCTTCAATTCCCAATAATTCCCCACTATCGTGCACGCCGATGTAAAGTGTGCCACCGTCTGAATTCATGAAGGCTACCAGGGTTTTTAGTGAAGATTTCTCAATTTTCGAATCCGACTGATTTGTGTGAATATTCCATCTGAGGGCAGCCTTAAATTCGACAAACTTGTTTTCACCCTTTTGGATGATTTCAAGATCATTAGCCAGGTCAGGCATCTCCATTTCAATGTCGGTACCTGAACTGCCTTCGTCTACATCGTTTGCAGGATGTTGATAATAGTGCTGAGGGTATTGTTGTTCTTCGAGGGTTTGAACCGCATGATAGCTTCCTGTCATATCTTCATAACCAAAATTTACCATGTCAAAAGTTGAATCAATCCGAGATAATTGATCCTTGACCCGTTTTCTTCCTTCAATTGCAAACTTCAATATATCTTCCATCTCTTGCTCGTTAGCATTGCCATCTGGAAATAGGATTTTCAACATCCCGGAAAAAGTTTTGTTGATCCCATCGCGATCCCGTGTAGAAATTTCAGTTGGAAGATAGAAGTATTTTGCGTAGTGATGTGTAAAGTCGTAGTCCCTTTGAAGACGCATAATCTCCGCCAGATAATCGACCACAAACCCAAAACCCCTGGAGAACATTTCACCCCGAATAATTTCAATCTCCCAACCCGGCAGGTAGTAATGCAGGCGGTCCATGAAAGCAGAATCATAGAATTGTGATGGCAATTCTTCAAATAGATTAGTGTGCATCAACATGTATTCAAGTTCATTGCTGGTGTTCCCCACAAAAACCATGGAGGCTTCTGCGCCGAGCGTTTCTATGCCCCTCGAAAAACTCTTGTTAGCCATATAATTTTTCAGAATGTCAACCAGGGCTTTTTCGTGCTTCTTTTTATGTCCTGAAAATTCATCAAAAGCCACGCAATCCCAATAACCCACCAAACCAATTTTTCCGGTGGAGTTGTTGACAAATAGTTTTGGAACAGACACTTCCCCCCCTGAAATCAAAATTCCATGGGGAGAAAACTCAGAATAGATGTGCGATTTGCCAGTGCCTTTTGGTCCTAATTCAATCAGGTTGAAATTCCGTTCACAGAATGGGATCAAGCGTGAAATCTGCAGCAACTTTCCACGGCGAGTAAATTTCTCTGGGTTGAGCCCAAGGCTTTGCATAAGCACATCCATCCACTCATCTAAAGTAAAAGCTTTGCGGTGTTCCAGGTATTCTTCAAAGCTGACGTGCGACATTTGAATCGGGTCCAACCGTTCCAGGATCCAGGGCACAATCCGCTGATCATCTGAGTATTGATAAGCCAGGTCAGCAATGCACCACACACCGCCAACCAGGAGCTTCTCGTTGCGTTTTACTGTGTCGATGTCAATCAGCACTTCTTTGATCCCAAGGTTGGAGAAGGATGCTTCGTAGGCATCCCGTTTTGTATTTAATTCCACCGTTACCTTATCTATCACGCGATGTCGTCCGCGTTCCCGGATGGTGGATTTAATTAAATTTGCCTCGTTACGATGGACAAAATGAGCGCGAAGAATTTCCTTGACTGTTTCAATGCCGCTCTTGATGCTGGCTTCGTCCGAGGTGGCGCAGTAATTGCCCAACAGAAATTCCAGCACATAACTTGGAACAATAGCATTACCTTTGACCTCCTTGACCAGGTCCTTTCGTACTACAAGCCCTGAGAAGTGTTCGTTAATTTTGTTGTCGAGGTAATTCATGATTGCTCCTTATTAAAAATCTGCAAATTGCGTCTTATTCAGGTAATATTGCCAGTTTTTGTATGGTTCGAACTTTTCTGTGTGTTTTATGGGTTGATCCAAGCGTAAATATACAGTCTGGCGATTGTACTTCTGCCACTCCTTGCTCAAAATCAGCCTGACTTCCATTTCCCGGTCACGTTGATTGTCAGAATCAAAGCCAAAATATAGCGGCTGAATATCCGAGATGAGTTTTCCATCCTCTGCGTAGATACCCACTCTCAGGGTTCTGGGTGATACTTTTGAGGAAATTTTTTCAAGTTGGATAAATTTCACGGAGATCTGACCGGTTGTGATGGTGTTGCTGGCTGAAGCCAGTTTATCCACCTCAACTTCACGTGCCTCAAATTCTCCACCTCTGACCTTATTCACTGCCAGCACTGGGATAACGATTTCCTGCAGGCTTGAGCCGCCATGCACAAACTGCATTCCCGCGCCGCTCAGTTTCAGCCGGTTGACTGACTTGGCTAATAAAATTTCGTAATCTCCTGCCAACCCCAGCTGTTCTGCGTTGAAGGCTTTCAATTTGTGTCCGGAGTTGTCCAGATCTTTGCCAATGACGAATCTGCGCTTCTTCAGGAAAATTTCTTTCCCAGAAATCTCAGTACCAGCCAGGTCAGCTTCATCAAGCTTTTGATATTGATACAAGAAGCCATGGTCGGAAGTAACCAAAATCCTGGCAAAGTTGGCGCTTCGAAGGAGTTTGGTCAACTCGACCAGGTCGTCAACCGTCGATGCCACAGCTTCAACTGTCTGATCCTCAGATTCGCGTTTGTCTCCCACCATGTCAATCTGGTTGTGATACACATAAACTACCTGGTTTTCCCTGAATAAAGTCCGCCGTTCATCATGGCTCATGGCTTTAAGATCGTTGGCAAGCAGCGCTTTTGCGCCGCCTTTGACCGCCAGCTTCAAAATTTTGTTGCGGTTGTCCAAGCCGGCAGAGCTGACCCCATCCACCAGAACACTGCCATCAGCCTGAATGCTGAGCGTCTCATTTGGCAGCAGTGCCGCCATCCCCAACGCGGTATAACTGGGCAGCATCCCTGCCATCCACCTGAGCTCGGCGCTGAATCGCCCGGCTTCTTCCACCCTTCCCGCAAGTTCCTCGGCAACCTCAAAGCCCAGCGCGTCCGAAATGATCACCGCCACCTTGACATTACTTTGAATTAATGAAAGCACCTTGTCGCGGTAGAAATCTTTCTGCAGGTTGACTGGCAGATTACTCCAGTTCTGTGTCTGATCCACGATCAACTGCCAGTTGTTATTCAATGGCAATAGGAAGTTATTGCAGTAGTGGGCTTCCACAAGCTCGTTCAACCTGCCAAAAAATGTGCTTTGTCCGGATTGCCGAACATGGAAGATGTAGCCGCGATAGAATTGGTCGATTTTGAACCAATCTTTGCTGTATTTGTTGAAACCATCAACAAAGTCCTGGATCTGAAGCTGTGCCGTCCTGATCAGCGCCAACAAGCCCGCTGCCTTCTCAAGCGCGTGGTACATGGCAGCAATTTCATCCTTGTACCAGTGCGTCGCCTTGCGTTGGATGATGATCTCCTGGCACTCCTCCGGGCTGAGGGTCTCATTGAGCAGTTTTTCCATCATGCTGCTGAGGATGTGGTGATCGATGGCTCTGAACACATCCACCTTCAGCAAGTCCTGAATCGGGCGTTTGTTGAGTTTGCTCTCGATTGCCAGTGCCCTCTCAAACTGCCTGGCAAGTTCGTCAAATGCTTTCTGTCCCTGCACACTGTCCTTCCAGCGGTTCAGGAAGATCAGCGCGTCCTGGGTCATTTGCGCTTTTTCGTGCAGGCTGAGTTGATAGCCAGATTCAAATAGTTTGATGGCAAAGTCTTTGATGTGCGGCTCGCTGGACTGATATCCATAAGTCCGTTCCAACTCTTTCCACAGGTGCGGCAGCAGCCCAAATTTCTCCAGGCTCTCATATTTCTCAAATCTGTCTCCAGCCAGCTCCTCCAACAGCGCTACCAGAATGCTCTCAAGGCGCGAATCTACAGCGCTGCCCAAAGAGACTGCCATCATTTTCAGGCGTACCTGCAATTGGGAATCGCTGCTCTCCAGCCGTTCTTTCAGTCCGGCTGCGCGGGCATTGGATTGGAAGAATGTTTCGTGCTCCGCCACCAGGCTCTTGAAAACAGGGGGTAAACTGAGTTCCGCCAGCCACAAAGAAGCTCTGTCAGCAGAGAAAACCGCATTAGCCAACTGCACGTCCAGCAGCCAGTTTTCCTGGTGTTTTGGTTCGGCGCCGGCGTGGTAGATCAGGAATTTTGATTTTTGATCTTCTCGCAAGATGTGATATTTCACACCAAAAGCGTTGTTTTTTACTTCGATCTTACACACACCTGGCAAGTCTACGGCTTCATATTCTGGTAGCATATCCCCGTGTTCATCGTACCAAAACACGATACGGTGATTGTCGAACAATCCGTTAAGGGCGTTCTCGATTTTGTCCAAAATCACACCTCGTAATCTTCAAACGCATCACGGACGCAATGCGCGCCAACCAGTTTGTTCAGGCCACTGTAGTTTTGACTTTCATAACGAAGCCGACCCGCAGGGATAGCGGGTGTAATTCCTAGCTTACGAGCAAAAGCTTTAACTTTGCTTTCGGTGAATGGTCTGGAGCTACTAATAAAATCTTGCCACTTTTTGTAAGGTATCATGGCATTTTGCGAGAATTCGTTTGCTTCCCTTTCGTACGCATCTGCAGACCTTACCTCCACCGACTCGGTGTCATCAAAAAATGATAAAGTCGAATCCTGGCTGAGATGAAGGTAGATATGGCCTAGTTCATGAAACAAAGTAAACCAGAAGTTGTCGAGGCGGTCATGACGCAGGGTCATTCCTATAACCGGATTGCCAGTATTGTTTATGAAAGCTGCTCCATCAAGGTATGTATGCTCCAAGTGGGGTAAGATCACAAAATGAATGCCCGCATTATTCAACGTTTGTTTAATTTTGTCAGGGTTAATCTTCTTGCTTTGCACAACAAGTTCGTTAATAAGTGAGGATTGAACAATTTCTCTTGAAAACGTGGGCAAACTGACACCTTTAACTCTTTGAAGTACGCAGGCTTGCCAAGCTTTTAGTGCTTCAACATCTGTTGGCTGTAGCTGGCTGCTTTTCCGCGTGTAAACCAGTTGAACATCAGTGTCACCTAGCACACTGAATAGCTCGTTCAGCAAGGATTGTGCATTTTTTTTTGCTTCGCGTACAGAATTTTGCCCAGGAAAAAAACCTTTCTTCACCATCTCGTTGAAAAAAGGGTAATCGGCAAATGAAAAATCCGGCTCCGTGTTTTCGGAGCCGGGTCTGTTCATCAATACCTCAAGGGGTATACCCAAACCATCGTGCAGTTTTCGGATCATTTCTTTGCTTAATTCGCGTTTTCCATTCAATACAGCTGAAACCTTTGGTTGGCTGCCAATGAAAGGTACAAGATCTTTTTGTTTCAGTCCTTGTTGTTCCATCCGGAACTTGATAGCAGAAATTGGATCCGGCATTTCAATGGGATAATGCTCATCTTCATATTTTTCGATTAATACCGACAGAACCTCTAATTGGTTTTCTTCAGTACTCCCAGGTTTTGAATCCATGAGCAATTCTGCCTCATGCAGTGCTTGTTTATATTCAGCTTCATTTTTCAACACTTTAATAATCATTAGTACACCTCAGCATCTATCTGGTCGTATTCAGCGTGAGTACCAATAAATCTTAGGTACAAAATTCCTGTACTGTAATTCACAGATACCACAATCCTGTATTTATTGCCACAAATATTAAACACGACACGGTTGTTAAGTAAAATGCTTGCGTTTCCGTACTTTTCCTTGATGTCACTTGGAGCTTTCCAGTTTGCATATTTTGTCTCATAAATCCACGCTTCTAAAGCTTTCTTAGAGTCGCGATATTCGGGAATAGAGTAAAAGTCGACTATTCTTTTTCGTGCTATCAACCGCATTTCGACCTCATTATATACCATTATGGGATAAATGCAAGGGTGTTATCAAATCCTTCTCAACGCGTCGCCGAATTTGGCATAGTTGACCACCACGCCGTCGTCCAGGTCGATCTCGATCTGCTCGCCAGCCAGGGGGAAAAGGACCTCATCCTCGTAAGTCTTCAGTTCTGCCAGGATCTTGCTGAGGCTTTCGAACTCCTTCAAGGCGGCGGTTTTCTCGCGCTGGCTACTGGATGGGCTGATGCTGAGGCTTTCCTGGTAGCGGCGCTGCGCGTTCAGCTTTTCGCGGTATTCCCGCAGGTACTGGTTCAGCACCACCGAGACCGTGTTGGGCTGGTAGCGGTGCATGTAGATCAGAGCGTTGAAGCTGCCCTTGGGGCTGGAGAAGAGCCAGTAGATCGGGCGCTTCTTGTAGGTCTGGACGTGGTCCTTGTAGAAGTCTTTCAGGAAGTACTTGCGCAGGTCTTTGCCCAGGGCGTCTTCAATGAAGCGCAGGTTTTCTTCGTAATTGGGTTCGCCGAAAGTGATTTTGAGGAATTGCTTGAAACGCGCGGTGACGTCATCCGCGAACCAATCTCCGTCGAGGATGGGGATGACGTTGGTTTCTGTGGGGGTGAAGGTCGGTTCTTTCTCAATAATCCTGAGGTAGTCCTGCAGGGTTTCACCCCGGTTGGCGAGGATCAGCCCGGGCTTATCGAGTGAGTAGCGCCCAAACATGCAGCCCACGGCGTAGGAGAGGAACTCCTTCATCGTGTCCTGCAGCAGACGGACTTCGCGTTCTTCGTCGGTGTAGTTGCCCTTGTAGCGGTAATGCGGGTTGCAGGTGAGTGTTATTTCTTCCAGCGGTACATCGGGGGTCACTTCGTTTTCTAAACCATAGTCTTTAATAAAAACAAGGTTGTTCTCTTGTTCCAGCTTCATAGAAACTAATGTAAGTTCTTCTCCTTGAGCTCTCATTTTTTCATAGCAACACTGAAGATGCCTTTGTTTTACTTCCTGCTTATGATTTATTAAAGGCGAGGAGGTGAAATTCCAAGATGTTTCGAAGAAGTCCCAGTCTGCCTTTGAAATGGAAATTAATTTTTGCACATTATGATAACCCAAGCCATCAGCAACAGCTTGAGAGACAGGAAAATTTGAAATCTGGCCTACTTCATAATTAATAGTCGGTGATACGGCACTAACGGTTGCTCCCATGACTGGGGAGTTCAATACTCCGATAAGAGAGAGAAGAATAGTTTGATCCCCAATGAAAATGGAATGTCCGGCTGCATCAAACACAAACCCTGCTGGAAAAAACCGAATACAGAATTTTCCACTTGTCACACTAGACCAGCTTCCCGATTCTCTGAAGTAAAACTCCATGCTACCAGTACTAGAACGAGTTTTGCCGTCGTCCCATCTAAAATTACGTATTTCTTCACCATCATTTTCCCAACAGACTAAATATGTCTGGTTTCCATACCACTTGCGAAATGTTCCTCCTTTGTTATGAGGAAACCATTTTTTGTGAGTTGCCTTGGCTTTGTCTCTAGAATCAATAGAAAAACCAATTTGATGGTATTGGACTTCATGCCATAGTCTTAAAAAGCGAGCATTGTCAGCAGTATGCAACCCTTGGCGTACGTGTCCTATTGAACCTAAGGAATTTCCAAGAGAGAATGCGTTACGGACGTTATCAGTTAGCCAATAAGCAATTGGAGCGCCGGGGATCTTCGTAAAATCCTGCGCGGTAGCACGGTAGAACCAACCACAATCAGGGTTGGCAATGGCTTCTTTTAAATATGACTGTTTTTCAGCTTCAGACATTCCATCAATCAATCGGAAGTAATCTCCGCGATGTTCACTTTGAAATACATTGCGCAGAGTAAACATCGTGGTTGAAACCACTTCTCCACCGATGGTGTCAAATGCCCTTGCCCCAAGATGCGCCATGTTTAGAAGGGTGTCATCTGAAAGTAATTTTTCCCGTAACTTTTCAAATGATGACAGGAACATCCAGCTCATCAGGGTGATCATGCCCACATAACCACCTTTTTGTGCGAAATCCAGGTTGCGTTCCATGAACATGGAAAGCGTGTCAGACTTGCTATCGGGATAATTCTCCTGGGCGAATTGCTTAAACTCCGCGTCCATACCTTTGCTGAAGTAAGGCGGATTCGCCACCACCACCTGGTAGCGTGGGCTGAGGTACAGGGACATTTCCTGTACTTTCAGCAACTTGTCGTTGGTGTAACTGAGCAGCAAGTCTTCAAAGATCCTCTTTTCCATTATGCGGTCGCGCAAAGTGGGCACGTCCTTGATGGCAGGGCGAATGAGCGAACCAAAAGTCTTGGCGTTCTCAAACTGCTGCAAGCCTTCCCACAGATCCTGGGTGTAGAGGTCCCGCCCCAGTTTATCCAGGTAGGCTTTGATCTCAGCCGGTTCAAAACGGACATCTTCCATCTCCAGGATATTGGGTTTGATCCCGCGGCTGAAGAAGCGCTTGTCCTTGGCCCTGGCTTTCATCATCAGGGCAAAGCTGGAGAGCATGGCGGCGCGCTTGTCGATCTCGATGCCGTAGAGGTTCTTCTGCAGGATGTACTGCGGAATGCGCACAGGGTCGTAGCCCTGTTCCTCATAGATGGCATAAAGCAGGTCGAAGGCATAGGTCAGGATGTGCCCGCTGCCGCAAGCCGGGTCCAGCACTTTCAGGTCTTCGGGGGAACTGACTCTCAGGAAATCCGTTTCCGCATCCGCAGGCTGGACGTAATACTCCATCTGCTCGCGGATCTTTGAGTCGGGGTAATTTAACAACCACAGACGCCCCAGCGAGTTTTGTACCATGTAGCGCACGATCCAATCCGGGGTGAAGAGCTGCGTGACTGCCGGGATGTCTTCCTTTTTGACCGATCCTTTGGCCGCCATGACCTGGTCTTTTTTCTCGGAGATGTAAAACTGGTAGAGCCAGCCGATCACTTCCACGTCCTGGCAGACTTCGGGGGTAAGCGTGTCGCGCACAGCCTGCAGCACGGACTGGTTTGAAAGCAGGTCCTCGGGCATCAGCAGTTCGGTGACATCCTCAATAGCCGTGAAGAGGAAGTCCATCTCACGGGCGTAGCTGTTGCAGGCTGCCACCAAAAGCAGACGGTAAGCTTCCTGGTCGCCATCGGGGGAAGAGATGCTGCGGTCCAATAAGCCCGAAACGCGCTTGCGGTCCAGCTGCCAATTTGGGTCGAACAGTCCCTGTTTGGCTTGCTGCAGGACCTCCGGTTGGGTGAAGCCTGCCGCGGGGGAGACAATCCCCACCTGGGTGTAGTGGTTCACGTCCATGTAGCGCAGGGCGCACAGGCGGTTGAACCAGGTGTAGGCCACTTCCTCAATGATGGCTTGTTTGCCCTTCTCTTTTACCTGGGCCTTAAGCTGGTTGATGATGGCCTGTTTCTCGCGCAGAGCGGCTGTGTCGGTGGTGAGCACCTGTTCCATGCGCGCGCCAACCTGTGCCAACAGCTGCCGCCGGGCAGCCTGGGCAAAATTCTTGAGTGCGCTTGTATCCATTAAGTTTCCTCCCCTTAGCTTATAAGTTTATGCGTTTGTTAGCGCGGATGGCTTCCAGCAGGGCATATCTGACGGCTTCGACGTAATCCGCCACATCCGCTTCGTTTACAAGGATTGATTTAACACTTTCTACAGGAATCTCACGAATGTTGATAAATTCAACCGATGGTTCTTTTGAACCTGGATCTCGGGCGTCAGAGTCATATTCTGCTGCCGTCTCGTGCAGGCGCGTCAGGATCCGGGGGTATTGGTCCCGACTAAAGGCGTTCACTTTATCCCTGATGCTGACAGCAAGTTCCTGTGTTTGTAAGGTCTCAGCGATGCGCTGGAAATACCCATCCAGTTCCTCGTGTTGATCAGGATTAAGAACTTCATACTCAGGCATGTGCTGCATCTGATCCTGCATCTGCGAGATGCGCGCAAGAGCACGCTGACGCTGTTCTTCCAGTTCCTTGCGCAGATCAACTTCGATCTGAGTCAGCTCTACTTTGGCTGTGTGCAGGCGGTTATCGGCGTAGATGCTTGGGTCGTCCAGGAAAGCCTGTAACTTTTCGAGTTGAGAAGCACTGAGATCCGGCTTTTTCTGAGTGGTGAAGTCCAGTAACTCGTCATAGATCACGCGTTTTTGACCGCTCATAAAGGTGCGCAGAGGATCGATTTGGTTTTCCTTGAGGTCCAACCATGCATCCATCTCGTTGGGCAGAACATCTGTGAAGTAATCCTTGCCTTGATTTTGAAGGAAACCCAGCTGCTCAACCACCCCCTCCAGGCTTGCCAGGAATGGGTAGCGGTTTGCCAGCCGGAGATTTGATTTGAGCGTGTCTTGAAGTGCTTTTGCCTTGTCCTGGATGCTGCGGGTCAGCTTACGCACTTCTGTATCAGCGATGGGATCATTGAAAAAATCCTGGTGGAACTCTTTGAGAGCCTGGATGACGCGTATATCTGTGGTTTTGACGGGTTCAAAGGATAGCGAATTGAAGCTATACGTGTTCTTAAGCGCTTTTTCCAGGGGTCCGTTTTCGAGCAGGTTGCCTTCCTGCCAGGCTTCCAGTTTGCCGCGCCCAACCAGTTGGGCACCCACGCATTGGATGGCAGCCAAATACCAACCGTAAGGGCGTGTGCCAAAATTGTCTTCCAGCTTTTTCATGCTGGCACGTTCCCCTTTGAGCCTGGTGTTATTGATGAAAGTAAACATTTCCACTTCCGCCTCATTCATTCCAAGTTCTTCGCCTGAGAAAAGCCCCCCCTCCTGCGGCTCGAGGTAGTGGTGGATGTCATTTTCAGTGTAGTTTACCCCGCCTAACATGCGGAGATGGGGGTAGATCTTGGCGATCAGCAGGTTGAAGGCTTTTACAATGCGCGTTTTGGCATCTTCTCCGCTGACTTCCACTTCGTCACCGGAGGCAATGAAGCGGGCTTTGCTCACCAGCTCGGCAGCCTGCTTGTTAACATTCTGCTTCCGCAATCTATTTTGTACGCCTTTATTTTCCAGGATAGCGTTCCTCGATGGTGAGTTGTTAACGACGTGGTGCTGCCTGATGTAGCTGTCGGTACGAATGGTCATCAAAACATCTTGCATGAATTGGGCATCCTCGGGGAGAATCACCAGGAGGTGTGCATAGCCCGCGCTATGGCCTCTTAGCGAATTAATGTCGTTGCTGAATTGGTTGTATGGGGTGATGATGTCGATCACCATTTCGTGGTCTTTACCGCGCTGTTTGCCGTCAATCCGCTTGGCAAAGGCATAATCCTGTTGATTTTCTTCATAGCGGATCTTGGAATCGCGCAGGATCTCTGTAAAGAAAATGTCCTCAAGAACTTTATTGATCTCGTCATTTTCCGGGTTGATGTTCTTGATTTCGTTCTCAACATCCTGCTCTTCTTCGGTCAGGTATTCGTAGACATCATCATTGCGCTGCACGTAAGTCTGTTGTTCCAATAATGCCAAAGCCTGCCTTACACGGCTTTCAAGCGCCTGAATGTTTTGATCGAAACTTTCTTGCATGAGCACCCGTAAGTTACGGGGAGTAGCTTTGAAGCCCTTGACGTATTTAACCAGGAAAAGTGTTTTGAGCAACTTGAGCGCAAACAGATCGTCTAAGGTTTGCTCCGCCCGAAAAATGGAGCTCTGGATGTTTGCTTTAAAAGCACTGCGGATGCCTTCGAACATCAGGTCAAAACTGCCCATGGAACCAGCAGGCTGGTCCGCGATAGCTTTGAGAACATCCTGGAAGACGCCCAGCATGGATCGCTCCCCAACCGAGTTATGGCGACCGGTAAAGGCGTTGTGCCCGCTGAGAGTTTCGATAGATTGTTGAAATAGCAAATATTGATAGGGCACAAAGGGATAAGAAGCTACAAATTCGGATTCATCCCGGTAATGCTTATTGAATTGTCCTCCATCTGGAAAGGTGAACAGCGTGCCAAAATTCTTATTTTCTTCAGCGTAGAGCGCTCGCGTTTTGGCTTCACCCACCTCGTTTTTTGTTAACAAGCGTTTTTGGATAACTTCCTGTACGTCCTGGCTGCTTAGATGAATTTTGGTTTGAAATCTTGCCTGGATTTTTGAAAAATCGTTTCCCAGTTTATTGCTTAGTTCACCAAAGACCTTGCTCATATCATCCTGCGAGGTGACGAATAGCCAGGCCTGCCCGTTGCAGGTTGTTGAAAGGCTTTCGGCAATGGTTTGAAGATTGGTCATAAGTTTTATATTTTCTGCAATGTATTGACCGACCTCATCAACAAAAAAGTTCAAGCGAAATCCCTTTGGTTGGGTTTGGATGTAAGCATTTACCTTTTCGGCGAAAGAGTCAATGCTGGGTTTGTAGTCATCACGATAAGACTGGATGATATCCCTGGCACTTTCTTCCGGGTTGCCGGTGGCGAGGGCATAGGCATGAGCGATTTTTTGACGATTGATGTTGAAGATCTCGCGCCCTTCGTGCCAGCTCTGCCCGGTTTGATGAAGAAAAATATCCATGAATTTTTGATAGAGACCAGCCTGGTCCAATTCCCGCTCAAAATTAGCCACGTAACCCTGGTTGCCATAATACCCACAGAAGTCATCAAAAACTTTGGCAAAAACATCCAAAACCGCGTCAAAATCATCGTGACTGATGATGGTGGCTTTCTGGTCGATATTGAAGAGAATGCTTTTGGAAGGAACATCTGCTGCCTTCTTTAATTCTCCGCGCAGCATGGGGTCGGAAGCCGCAATTTTCTCTTGCAGCACTTCCAGAACTGACACGTCCTCTAACTGCCGGTTTTCAAGCAGCATCGACAGGATTTTGAGCAGATGCGATTTTCCTGAGCCGAAGAAACCGGAAATCCAGACACCATTGGAAATTGGATGGAGCTTACTGTATTCTCCAAGCAGGTAGTAGAGATTTTTTGCGATCTCGTTTGTGATGACGTATTCTTCCACCTCGGTCTTGAGGTGGGCTTCATCATCGGCTTTGATGACCCCTTCAATATCACGGTCGATTGGTTTTAGAAATAGTTCGTTGATTTTCATAACAAAATACCCCTTCTATACTTGATAATCGAGAATGTTAAATGCGCGGTAATACGCATTGTCAGGTAGACAGGTAAATAATTTGAGAGAGCTGCGCCCTTCGGGAGTGAAGGTGTATTCACCAGGAAACCATAAGACAGTTGGGTGATCTGTAGCGACACTTTGAAGATTGTTCAGGAGGTTATGGGATCGAATATAAGGAAACACCTCTCCTACACCGGTGATGAAAAGGATATCAAACACTTTTTCTGACATCCTTTTCGAAATTTCTGGAACGAGATATTTACTGGTATCGAGGACCCCTTGAAGATCGTCCAGCAAATCACGTTTGGAATAAGACTCTTCATTTTCGATGAATTGGTTAAGAATTTTCCTTTGCTTGAGCAGATCCAGAGACAGGTCATATAGATTGATCTTGAGGATTCGCACGCCTTTCAGTTCCAGCTTCTTGATCAAAGCTTTGCCCATTCTTTCAATTTCGTCTTGCTCCTGTGGTTTAAAGGGGAAGATAAAAAATGGAATTTCGTTGTTTAGGCCCTGCATTTGCAGGAATTGCTGGCTGGACATGACTTTGTAGAGGTGGTCGGAACGGTTGGCAATGTTTTGATGGTAAAGATTATTCATCGTTAAAGTTCAAACTCCTCTGGGAATGCTGGATAGACTCGATAGGCAAAGTCCGCATCCGGGCTTAATGCAAAAGCAAGTCTTCTGGTGGGAATAACCCGTATGATTTGGTTACTGGTGTTGACCAAATTTGCTTCTTGCAACATGTGAAAAACCTGAGAAAGAAGCTTTGCTTTTGTACTCTCTGTTATTCTTTCAAGCTCCTCGTGGGAATCCACTTTCTGTAAAAAAAACGCATTCACATCATTGCTGGTAAGCATTGTGTCCATAACAAGGAACTTTTGATGCAAAACTTCGATGGCAAAATCACGGATGAAGGTGTAAGTTTTACAGACTGCAAACCAGAGCAATAATTTTTGTTCCTCCAGGCTGCCTTCGACCAAGAGCAACAACTGCTCTTGGGTCAACAAAGACAAGCGCTGTAAAAGCTCATGAATGACTCGTTTATTCCGGGAAAGTGTGCGGGATTGCAGTAAATTATTTTCAGTTAAGATTTGCCGGGTAAGAGCCCAATCCTCGCAGGCTAGAAAAACCTCGGCAACTTTAATTGAATCAGCCAAGGCAAGACCAAGGGCTGTGAAAGAAAGTTTGTAAGATTGCATGACAATTATTATAGTCGCTGATTTTGCTATTCTTGTATTTCTGTTGGGACTAGTATAGCTTAGACCTTAAAAAATTTAAAAACTAAGCAAAAAAGACCTAATAAAGAACCCAAGTTTGTCTACTTTAGAAAATTTATTTTAGCCTGGCTTGGATCCGATAACTCCTACATCATAGATGGCAGTTACTTGTTCTGTACCAATCCTGAGGCTTGGACTAATTTCTGTCTCTAACCTAAAGGCGTTAGTGGGATCTACATCAGAAAGAAGTTTGTAATTAGGATGTTTGGTAATGTCATACTTGTCTGATAAAAATGGTCTCTCCCCCCGCAATTGCAGGATGCATTTGGAGTTGTCCATCACGGCCAACTCGTCCTGGGTCATCAGTTCTTTGCCCATCTTTTGATGACTGATGCCATGGGATTTCTCCCGCCCTCTGTTTTCTGAAGTGTTGTCAAGGTCAATCGTTTCTTTCCCCAATAGCTCGGAGATCTCCTTGAGAGTGGTTCTTTCCTTACCACCAAGGAACAACATACTGTCGCAGTTCCCTACAATCGTTTCAGCATGTTCTTTATAGAGCGCCTTGAGCTGACTTTGGGCTTGAAGGACAATGCATGCAGAGATCTCCCGGCTGCGGATCGTGGCAATCAGACGTTCAAAGCGTGGGATCTGGCCGATGTTCGGAAACTCATCCAGGAGACAGCGCACATGGATTGGCAACCGCCCGCCATAGACATCATCAGCCTTATCACAAAGCAAGTTGAATAATTGGGT
>ENA-UOOH01000938-UOOH01000938.1-fermentation-metagenome-genome-assembly--contig:-NODE-938-length-30527-cov-352.463507_pt1 | contig 30527 bp, 24 predicted proteins | sample MGYA00245778_ERZ724025 | MGnify/ENA primary metagenome ERZ724025 (study PRJEB28704, sample SAMN03018313) | fermentation metagenome | biome: anthropogenic terrestrial biome; feature: soil... | reverse complement strand
GCACCCACAATTTATTCAAAAAAGCGTCCTTATTTCGCTTCGCATGGCGTCCTCGTCATGCGTTTTGTCCACGTTTCACCCAGTCTCGGCGGGGACGCCGAGACAAGCCAGGTTTCCCGTCATGGCACCCACAATTTATTCAAAAAAGCGTCCTTATTTCGCTTCGCATGGCGTCCTCGCCATGCGTTTCATCAAAAAGCGAGGCTTCCCGGCATGGCAAGCAAACTTCGTAAAGCAAGGCTTCTAAGAGCAAACAAAACAGAGAGCAGGTGAGTATGAGTGACTTAATCAAACTAGGTAAATACGAAATCATCAAAGAACTCGGGCGGGGAGGTTTTGGCATCGTCTACCAAGCGCGTGACAGCGTGCTCAAACGCGCTGTTGCCCTCAAGATCCTCCATCCTGCCTTAACCGTCGACCCTCAATTCCTGGCGCGCTTCCAAATAGAAGCCGAGCTTGCCGCGCAAATGGATCACCCCAACATTGTGCCCATTTACGACTTTAACCAAATTGATGGGCGTTATGTCATCACCATGGGATTGATGGCGCGCGGTTCGTTAAAAGACCATCTTGCCAGCTACGGCGCCATGAACGTGCACCAAAGCAAAACCATGCTCGAACAAGTTGCCAGCGGCTTGGCATACGCCCACGAACGCGACGTTATCCATCGTGATCTCAAACCTGGCAACATTCTAATCGATGCCCAAGGCGTGGCGCGCATTTCTGATTTTGGGTTTGCCAAAGCAAGGTCCGCAGATAGCCTTTCATTGAGCATGGCGGGCAGCCTGCTGGGAACGCCTTCGTACATGGCTCCGGAGATTTGGGAGGGTAAACCTGCCAGCCCGCGCTCGGATATTTACAGCCTGGGTTGCATTGCGCATGAAATGCTTACCGGCAGTCAGCTTTTTCAGGGCGAAACGCCGGTGCAGGTGATGCATGCCCACATCGTGCGCGGACCAAAACCGTTGGAGGGGCTGCCTTCGGTTTGGCAAAGCTTTATTGATAAATGCCTCGAGCCCGAGTCGGAAAACCGATACACCACGGTTAACGCCCTTTTGGAAGATTTGAAGTGGGGTTTGTTTGACGCACCCCAGGAACGTGAGCGCGAGATTGTTTTAGGCGGACTGGAGGATGAGCAAGCGAGCGCCGAAGGCATCTATGCTGGTGAAACGGATGGAGCGGCGCATGAGGAAGAGCTAACTATTGAGCTGAGTAGCGCGGAAGACTTGGGTGAAGATGCTGAGCCTGCATTAGAGGACACAAGGGTAGAAGATTTTATGGAGGATGAGCCTAAAGACCCCGCTCAAGAAGATCACCCGACAACTGGCAAGCGTCAAAAAGTATCGCGCCTTGCCCTGGGTGTGGCTGCGGTGCTTTGGGCGGTGGTGCTGATGATAGTGCTGTTTAAATCAACGAGTACTTCTGTAACTAAAGTCCGTTCTAAGGACCGTATGGCGATGGTTTACGTGCCTGAGGGAAAATTCACTATGGGTAGTAACGAAAGCGATTCAAAATGGGATAACGAAAGGCCGGAGCATGAGGTGCACTTGAATTCTTATTGGATCGATAAATATGAGGTTAGCAACGCGCAATATGGCATGTGTGTAAGAGATGGGTCATGTACCATTCCCAAAAATCCTTCCTTCAGTTCTACCGGGCAATATGAAGGCTTTGCCAGGAATAATCATTTTCCCGTTGTGTATGTCAACTGGGAACAAGCGAAAACTTATTGTGAGTGGGTTGGTGGCAGCTTGCCCACCGAAGCGCAATGGGAAAAAGCCGCGCGGGGCACCGATGGTAGGAAGTATCCATGGGGAAATGAAAGTCCAAGTTGTGACAAGGCAAATTATAATCCGGCGTTTTCCCGTGCTTGTAAAGGGAATACATCAGAAGTAGGCAGTTATCCTGCTGGTGTAAGTCCCTATGGGGCAATGGACATGGCAGGTAATGTGTGGGAATGGGTTTTGGATTGGTATGGATTTTACAATGAGGCTGAAAAAGACAACCCACAGGGACCAGGCACAGGCGATAATCGGGTGGCGCGTGGCGGTAGTTGGTACTTTAACTATAGGTCCATCCGCTCCGCTAGTCGGCGCTACGTCAGTCCTACCTATACGTACGACGATTTTGGGTTCCGGTGTGTTCTCCCGCAGCCATAAATTTCATGAGATAATAGACACAAAGCAGACAAAACACACGAGGTTAGTATGAACGGGAAGGACAAGCAGGCACATTACCAAATCATCGAAGAGAGGGGCAAAGGCATCTTTGGCGCATTCTTCCGCGCCACAGACCTTAAAAATCAGCAGGACATCAGCCTGCATGTTCTTTACCCCCGCCTGACTGCTGAACCGGGCTTGATGGGCATGTTGCAAGACGCTGCCCAAACCGTAAAAGGGCTTGACCATCCCAACCTGGTGCCGGTTTTGGGATTTGACCCCAACTTTTTGCAAGGCGTCACCCTCTTGCAGCGCATGCCGGGCGGCTCGCTGGCAGATTTACTCAACACCAGGCAGCGTCCTGACCCAACCCGCGCCGAAGCGATGATTATGCAGCTTTCCACCGCAATGGCATACCTGCATCGCAACCAAATCGTGCTGCATGGCTTGCATCCCACTGCGGTTCATTTTGATAATCTGGGCGTGGCACGGCTTGCAAATGTGGTTGTTGCCAAACTTTTGAGCATGGCAGGCGCGGATGATATGCTGCCCATGCGTCAAACCCTCGCCGGCTCGCCTTATTGCGCGCCCGAATTGCGTCAGGGTGGCAAGGGGACTTATAGCACGGATATTTATAGTCTAGGTCTTATTTTTTATGATATTTTGCGTGGTGAGAGCATTGAAACGCGAGCAGAGCCATCCTTGGGGCTTGGCGAAGGCTGGTTAAAGGAGATTGAAGCGCGCTGGCAACCTGTTTTGTGGCAATGCTTGTTGCCTGATCCTCAGGATCGTTTCCAGAATGCTGAAGCCCTTTTTGAAGCGATTAAGAGTGCTGCTGGTCAACGTCAGGCGCAGGGCTTTAAGCCTGCCTCGATGTTCAAGCCGGATGGCAGCGCGCGTCCTTTCTTTAGACCTTTGGGTGCCGGGCAGGCTCCGGGGCAAGTGGTGCGAAGCTCTGAGGGTGCCACACCTTCAATCGTGGCGCAGCCCAGTTCGGGTGCAAAACAAGCAGGGCAGGAGCCTGTGGCTGGTGGCGTGGCTTCTTCGGTGCCGCTTCAAGGGCAAGCTATGGACACGTCCTGGCAAGGTCAGGTGCGGGCGCATCAGCCCTTGGCGCAGGGTGGAAGAGAAACAGGGCAGGATTCTTCTGTGCCAGGGCAAGGTATGGAGGCTACCAGGCAGGATGAGTTGAGGCATGAGCGGGAAGTTGTGAGGCTTGCACCGGATGCTGCAAGAACGGGCAGGAAAGCTGGCGCGCAGATGCCTGTGAGCTCTTATGAGGTTGCCCGATCCGAAACTAAACAAGCCATCCAGCTTAGCAAACCCTCAATAGGAATAACCAGGTCTGTGTTGGAAGCCAGGCGTAAGAAGGTTAATCGTCGCTTTTGGGCTCTGCTCATTGGGCTTATAACGATCTTGGTCATCTTATTTCTATTGCTTATTGTATGGTCTAAAGGCAGAAAAAATCCTCATCAAGAAAATGACAACAATCCACCACCTACGGTTAAGGATATCGGGAAAGAGAATGTGCCGTTATTTATTGAAGCTACGTCAACATTTGATCAAAGGCATTATGTGAGTACGCCTGATCCGCTCTTTATTCCAACAGGAGAGACTATGCCTACCAGCCCAAGCCTGGATGAACTAAACACTGAAGAGACTGATGAAGTGGATGAGCAAGGACAAGGTTCGGAAGGTCATTCAGAAGAAAATCAAGGAGAAGATAGCGGTTATCCATTGGAAGAAAATCAGGATAAACCACATGAGGATGACCCTTCTGAGCAACCAACGGAAAGAACTTTTCAAGACACCCTGAATGATCTTTATCCGATCAAGGATCTCTCAGCTTCAAGAAATGGGCAGATTATTGCTTTGTGCACTGAAAATGAATTTCATGTGTTTTTAAATAAAACGCCATTTACAATCTTGAATGACATGGCTTCAGGCTCCTGTAAAAAAGTAGCGGTAAGTAAGGATGGTTCCCACATTGCCTTTTTTGATGCGTTTAATAGCGTTTGGATTTGGGAAATCATAGAAAACTTTCCTGGTGAAAGTCTTGGAATCACTGGAGACGTCAGGGCAATTGAATGGATTGCCGATAATTACCTTGTCATTGCTTCTGAGCATGATACCTCGCATATCATTCGCGTTTTTTATAAGAGATATGCGAATCAATCCAGATGGATTACAAATTCCTACAAAGCTATGCCGATCATAAACGTGAACTATTCAAGACTCAGGTTCCTTTGGTCAAAGAACCCAGACCAACTTTGGGTAACTGATGGCAGTGAATTATGGTCAGATCAACATCCTGCCAATCATGAATGGCCTTTTGTTGAGAATGAACATTATTCCGCTCAAGATTACACGGCCATAGATGCTTTGGAAGATGGTGTTATTACATACTCGCAGGATGGTAAACTGGTTTATTATCCTGGGGATTCTGAAGTTAAGGAATCTTATAAATTCTTTGAATTGCCAGAAAGATCATCCAGGCTAACCGCTATTGCCAGTTCGCCAGATGAGTCAAAAATAGCTGTTGGCGATGATCAAGGAAATCTTTTCATCCTGAACCTCTCACAGGATAACAGGATGCTCATGCCCAGTGATACTTATACCGGAAACAAAGTCGACAAGCTTTTTTGGATTGGAGATGGTCGTGAGGTGCTGGTTCTTCTGGATAACGGTAGAGTGAGATTACATCAACTACCTTAGCAGGTTTTTCAAGATACTTCATTGAAGGTTTTTGAAAGGGTATTATCAAGCTAAAACACTTTCATTTATTTTAAGGCAATATTGTCACAATGATGAGGTATTGCAGTTTCATCGCTTTTTCAAAGATTTTTAAATTGAAATGAACTATCGCGCCTTATTATGCTCATCTACGGTATACTTCAAGCCATCATTCAAAGTTTAATAAGTATAAAAATCTGAAAGGGTAAAAGGTGTGTCAAAAGAGAAACTAAATTTCGGCTCAGCTCAAAGTGGTGGTAAGGCGTTTAGCTGGGGTGATGCCTTTGCGGTGCTTTTTGTGATTGCTTTGTTGTATCTTGGTGCGCGCCTGGCTTTTAATGCGCCAGCAGAAATAACCGGGCCAGATATCTCGCTCGATCCCAAAGCCTTGCCATGGTACACCCTGCTTTCTGTGGCACGCATGCTTGCGGCCTATATCCTTTCGCTCCTTTTTACCATGGTCTATGGCCGTTGGGCGGCATACAACAAACGCGCAGAAAAAATCCTTATGCCCCTTTTGGATGTTTTGCAGAGCGTGCCCATTCTGAGCTTTTTACCTATCGTTTTGCTGGGGCTCAGCGCGATTTTGCCCGAAAACATGGCTGCAGAAATTGCCTCCATCGTGCTCATTTTTACCAGTCAGGTTTGGAACCTGACCTTTGCCTGGTATCAATCGCTTACCACCATTCCCAAAGAGTACAAAGAAGCCAGCAACATTTTCCGATTGAACCGCTGGATGCGCTTCAAGAATCTTGAATTGCCCTTTGGCATGATCAGCCTGGTGTGGAATAGCATGATGTCATGGGCGGGCGGTTGGTTTTTCTTGATGGCGGCGGAAATCTTTACCGTGGGCAAAAGGGACTTTCGCTTGCCTGGCTTGGGCGCTTATTTGCACGAAGCCGCGAACATGAACAACATTTCGGCTATTTTGTGGGGCATTTTTGCCCTGGTGGCAACGGTGGTTGTGCTCGACCAATTGGTTTGGAACCCGCTTTTAGCCTGGGCGGACAAATTTAAGGTGGAAATGGTCGAAAACGAAAATCCGCCTAAATCATGGTTTTATGACCTGATTAGCAAGGGCAAAATCCGCAATTGGCTTTATAGCAAGGTCTTTAATCCCTTAAGCAATAAGCTGGATGCTTTTATGATTCGCCGCTATCCGATGAAAAGCGCGCCAGCAAAACCCAAAGCCTGGCAACGCGGGTTGAGGTACGTTGTTTTGGTTGTGGTTTTGGGTGGTCTGGGCTTTTTGATTGCGCAAGCGGTTTTGATGATGGTCAAGATTCCCGGCTTGACCTGGGGCGACATGGGTTTGGGTTTGCTTGCCACATTGGGTCGGGTTTTGCTTTCGCTGATTTTAGCGCTGGCGTGGACGGTGCCGCTTGGTGTTTATATTGGCACCAACCCCAAAGTCTCAGCCGTTTTGCAACCGATTGTGCAGGTTATGGCTTCGGTGCCAGCCACGGCGCTTTTCCCGGTGGTGCTATTGGTGATGATTAAATGGCCATCCGGGCTTGAAATGGCGGCTATCTTGCTGATGCTCATGGGAACGCAGTGGTATTTGCTGTTCAATATCATCGCCGGCGCGAGTGCCATCCCGCAAGACCTAAAACACACCGCCGAACTGATGGGGCTAAGCAAATGGGAACGTTGGAAGACGCTCATTTTGCCAGCTATTTTCCCCTATCTCATTACCGGCGCGATTACCGCATCCGGAGGCGCTTGGAATGCCAGCATTGTGGCGGAATATCAGATTTTTGATGGCTCGGTGCTCAAGCTAAAAGGCATTGGGTCAATTATCTCCCATGCCACCGCGGAAGGTGATTATCCGCTCTTGCTCGCCTCAACCCTGGCGATGATTTTGGCGGTTGTGCTTATCAACCGTTTGCTATGGCGCAAACTTTATTCCTTGGCTGAAGAAAAATATCGGATGGAGAACTAATATGAATGACGCACTCTTGAAACTTGAAAACGTGTATATGGAATATGGCAGCGGTGCGCGTCGTTTTACCGCTGTTGAAAACATCAATCTTGACCTCAAGTCTGGCGAGTTTGCGGCATTGCTTGGTCCCAGTGGCTGTGGAAAAAGCACGCTGTTGCGCATTGTTACCGGATTGCAAGAAGCATCACGCGGTAGGGTTTATTATCGCGGCGAGCCGCTGGTGGGCGTTAATCCTCACGCCGCCATTGTTTTTCAGAGTTTTGCTTTGTTCCCTTGGCTTTCTGTGCTTGAGAATGTAAGTCTTGCTCTCAAAACAAAAGGCGTTCAAGAACCTGAGCGCAGCCAAAAAGCAATTGACCTCTTAGACCGGGTTGGTTTGGATGGCTTTGAGAGTGCTTATCCCCGTGAATTGTCTGGCGGGATGCGCCAGAAGGTGGGTTTCGCGCGGGCAATGGCTGTTGAGCCTGAGTTGTTGTGCTTGGATGAGCCTTTTTCGGCGCTGGATGTGCTCAGTGCTGAGTCTTTGCGCGGTGAACTTTTGGAATTGTGGGTTGGTGGCAAAATTCCAACCAAGGCGATTTTGATGGTGAGCCATAATATCGAAGAAGCGGTGTTGCTGGCGGATAGAGTGATTATTATGGATAAGGACCCAGGCCGGGTGATTGCTGATCTTCCTATTGACCTCGCGCATCCCCGCCAACGAAAATCACCGGAATTTCAGGCGATTGTGGATATGGTGTATGGACTTCTGGCTGGGCAAACCAGGTCTGAGGTTGAAGAATTCGGTGTGGCACCGGGCGAACCGGGCATTACGCGCAAGTTGCCGTCCTTACCCATGAGCGATTTGGCGGGTATGTTGGAACACTTGTCAGAGCTTCCTGAAGGGAAAGCAGACATCTATAAGCTTGAAGAAGAATTGGCAACTACCACGGACCATCTGCTGCTCCTCACAGAAACTGCTGAGCTTTTGGGATATGCCTCAATTGCCAAGGGTGATATTGCCATCACGCCATTGGGGCAGGCTTATGCTGACGCGAGCATTTTGGCAAGAAAAGAGATTTTTGCTTCAAGGGCGCGTCGATTGCCGCTTATTAAATGGCTCTTGCAAATGCTCCAAAATGCTGAAAATCAGCAGCTCAAGCGTAATGTGGTTAAAACTGCGCTAAGTTTGGAGTTCCCTGATGAAACTGCAGAACGCCAAATTGATACGCTGATCAATTGGGGTCGTTACGGTGAAATTTTTGAGTATGATGACAAAACCGAGACGATTACGCTTGAAAATCAACGCTACAATAGATAAAAAACTGTAAAGCTAAACCTTTGACCTAAGCCTATCCTTTTTGGTTTTAAATATGGCTACTTGGCGCTTAGCCTTTGTGTCTTTAAAGCTTTTTTGCTGCCATTCACGGTACAAGCTCTCCCATATTCCTCCCGAATATGGCATAATATCAAAGACATTAAAAATAACTTTAAAAGCCATCAAGATTGGCATCCTTTAATGTGCCACAGAATGGTTTTTTGAGATGAATGGAGAAGATTTATTATGAGCAGAAAAGTATACATCGCAGGAGCAGTTCGCACAGCAATGGGCAGGTTTGGTGGCAGTTTGGCAGATGTGCCAGCACCACAATTGGCAGAAATTGTTGTTCGTGAGGCCATGATTCGAGCTGGGGTGAAACCTGAGCAAGTCGATTTCGTTTATTTCGGACAAGTTTTACAGGCTGGCGTTGGTCAAAACGTGGCACGTCAGGCTGTTATTCGCTCTGGCATGCCTGTGCATGTGCCCGCCGTTACGGTTAATGTCGTTTGTGGTTCCGGGCTTGAATCGGTCAACCTTGCTGCGCGCATGATCCGAAGTGGCGAAGCTGACATTGTTGTTGCTGGTGGTGTGGAGAATATGTCTGCCGCGCCTTACCTCCTAAAGCAAGGACGTTACGGCTATCGCATGGGTGACGGTAAGATTGTTGACTCGATGACAGCAGATGGTTTGACCGATATCTTTAGCGGTGACCATATGGGTATTACTGCTGAGAATATCGTTGAGCAATGGGGTTTGACCCGCGAAGAGTTGGATGAGTTTGCCGCTGTTTCTCAGAACCGCGCTGCTCAGGCTCAGGCTGACGGCAAGTTTGTGGACGAAATTGTCCCAGTGATGGTTAAGGTCAAACGCGAAATGGTTGAATTCAAAGAAGATGAAGGTATTCGACCAGGTACAACTGCTGAAGGTCTTGGCAAATTGCGACCAGCTTTCAAAGCCGATGGCATTGTAACCGCGGGCAACTCTTCAACCATCAATGATGGCGCCGCAGCAATGGTGCTGATTAGCGAAGAAAAAGCCAAAGAGCTTGGTGTGGTTCCACAGGTGGAATGGCTGGAAGGCGCTTTGCGTGGTGTTGAGCCCAGAATTATGGGTATCGGACCTGTTGCGGCAACCCAAACTTTGCTCAATAAAATGGATGTGGAACTTTCAGACTTTGATTTGATCGAAGCTAATGAAGCTTTTGCAGCCCAATCGGTGGCCGTGCTCAAGGACCTCGGATTGGATCCCGAAAAAGTGAACGTCAACGGTGGCGCCATTGCCTTGGGTCACCCGGTTGGCGCATCTGGCGCGCGCATTCTGGTGACCTTAATCCACGAGATGCAAAGAAGAGAGGATGCCAAATTGGGTCTTGCCACACTGTGTATTGGTGGTGGCATGGGCGTTGCGGCAGCTGTTCGAAAAGCCTAGTGTCCTGCGTTTTGGCGCAGGTTTAATAAGAAAGGAAACGACATGGCAAAAGTTATCTTAAGCCAACAAGGCTATGTGGCGCTTGTTACAATCAATCGCCCAGAGGCAATGAACGCTTTAAACCAGGAAGTGATTGAAGAACTGATTGAAGCCTTTGATTTAATAGACGTTGATCAAACCCGTTGTGTGATTATCACCGGTGCTGATGACCGCGCATTTGTGGCAGGTGCAGATATCGCCCAGATGAAGGATATGACCAGCGACGAAGCGCTCGCCTTTGCTGAATTAGGGCATGAGCTGATGGATGCCATTGAGTATTTCCCCATGCCGGTAATTGCCGCGGTAAATGGTTATGCTTTGGGTGGTGGCTGTGAGCTGGCTATGGCTTGCGATATCCGCATTTGTAGCGACAATGCCATTTTTGGGCAACCAGAGGTCGGCTTGGGCATTACCCCTGGCTTTGGTGGCACACAACGTTTGCCGCGATTGATTGGTTCCATGTCGGTTGCCAAGGAATTGCTTTATACCGGCAGAAGTGTGAAAGCGGATGAAGCTTTGCGTATTGGTTTGGTGAGTGCGGTATATCCGCAGGCTGAATTGCTTGACCAAGCCTGGAAGATGGCAAACCGCATTTCTGCAAACGCGCCCATTGCCGTTGAGCATACCAAAACAGGCGCAAATGCCACTATGGAAGTTGGGCTTGAAGATGGATTGGATCTTGAAACCGAGCTGTTTAGCGAATGCTTTGACAGTGAAGATCAAAAGGAAGGCATGACTGCTTTCCTCGAAAAACGAAAAGAAAAAGATTTTAAGAATCGATAGGAGACGCGAATGAAAGTTGCTGTTATTGGTCCTGGAACCATGGGTTCTGGCATTGCTCAAGCTTTTGCACAGGTTGAAGGCTATGAGGTCGTTTTAGTTCACTATGCGCGTCTTGAACGCGCCCAACAAGGCATCGATGGCATTGTTAAAGGTCTGCAAAAACGGGTTGATCGGGGCAAGATGGAGCAAGCTGATGCCGATGCGATTGCCGCGCGATTAAAACCTGGTTTGTATGAAGCTTGCGCGGATGCTGACCTGATTATCGAGTCGGCTTCTGAAGATATGGCAACCAAAAAAGACACTTTTGCCAAGCTGGATCAAATAGCCAAGCCAGAATGTTTGTTTACAACAAATACTTCTTCATTGTCTATCAGCGAGCTTGCCAGTGGTATTGACCATGCCTTGGTAGGTATGCACTTTTTTAACCCTGCGCCAGTGATGAAATTGGTGGAGGTCATTCCTGGTTTAAATACGCCGGAGGAATTGGTTGAAAAAGTAACCGCGATTGCCCAAGCGATTGGCAAGACCCCGGTTTTGGTACAAGAAGGGCCTGGCTTTGTGGTCAACCGCATTTTGGTTCCCATGATTAACGAAGCGATTGGCATATTGGCGGATGGTTTGGCTTCACCTGAGGGTATCGACACCGCCATGAAACTGGGCGCGGCGCATCCCATGGGACCCCTGGAATTGGGCGACCTGGTTGGTTTGGATGTCTGTTTGGCGATTATGGAAGTCTTGCAGGCTGAAACCGGCGATCCCAAGTATCGTCCTCATCCATTGCTGCGCAAAATGGTGCGCGGTGGCAAACTCGGTCGCAAGAGCGGTGAAGGCTTTTATAAGTATTAGACCTTGTTTTACTTAAAAAAGAAAGAGAGCCAGGCTGTAATACCCTGGCTCTCTTTGTTGAATTAAGACATTGCTTATTTATATATATTCCAGACGAAAACGATTGGGAAGGTGATTTCAAAAAGCCCTTCATCCTCAACCGCTTGGCGCTCAAATGCACCAGCGTCACATTGACCGTCATCTCTGGGTTTTTCTCGTTGATCGAAGTTAACAGGATTCCAAAAAATCTGCGCATCAAATTAGACGTCCGGAAACTCACATCTAGTAGAGCTGAAATTGATAGCAGGCGATCCTTTTATGAGGGGCAGGCTTGGTGTTCGACCGCCATAATACCCAAGGCTTCCTAAGCCAACCTGAGAATGGTGGCTTAGCATGTCTCTTTCTGAATCGAAACCGCAACTTTCATCTGAAAAAATGTTTCACCTACCAATTATCCAGTTTCCTGATTCCTTATAGCATATCCCTCCCTCTGATTGCATTTGCTACAAACCAGCTATTGTTCCTAAATCCCAACGAGGATTTGCGCCCGAAATTTCAATCTTGGACTATAATAACAGGGCGTGAGGTGACTCGCGTTGTTAATGTTGACTACTAATTTATAAAGGATGGCTTATGGATTTTTCCTTGACGAATGAATATGCAATGGCGCAAAAGCTCTTTAGAGACTTCGCGCAAAACGAGGTGGCACCTTTGGCTGAAGAGGTCGATGAAAATCATCGCTTCCCCAGCGAAACCGTTGCCTTGATGCAAAAATACGGCTTTTTGGGCATCCCCTTCGCCAAAGAGTACGGTGGACAAGGTTGTGATTACCTCACCTATGCTCTGGCGGTTGAGGAAATCTCAAAAGTTTGTGCCACAACTGGCGTGATCCTCTCGGCTCATACCTCTCTTTGCGCTGGCGCGATCAACAACTGGGGTACTGAAGAGCAAAAGCAAAAATTCCTGCGTCCCTTGGTGGATGGCAGCAAACTTGGCGCTTTTGGTCTTACCGAACCTGAAGCCGGTACTGACGCTGCTGGTCAACAGACCAAAGCCGTTTTGGATGGCGACGAATGGGTGATTACCGGTAATAAAATCTTTATCACCAATGCCGGTGAAGCAGACACCTATGTCATCTTTGCGATGACCGATAAATCTGCCGGCACCCGTGGCATTACCGCTTTCATCATCGAAAAGGGCACGCCAGGTTTTGAATTTGGTATCAACGAAAAGAAGATGGGCATCCGTGGCTCAGCCACGCGTGAGCTAATCTTCCGCGATTGCCGCATTCCCAAAGACCAACTTTTGGGTCAGGAAGGCAAGGGCTTCGGCGTTGCTATGAGCACGCTGGACGACGGCCGTATCGGTATCGCCGCGCAAGCTCTGGGTATTGCAGGTGGCGCGTTGGATAAGGTTGTGGCATACGTCAAGGAACGCAAGCAATTTGGCAGACCTATTTCCGCATTCCAGAACACCCAGTTCAAACTGGCTGAAATGAAGATAGAACTTGAAGCCGCCCGCTATTTGGTTTATCTGGCTGCCAGCAAGTACGACAAACGCGAAAAACACAGCGTTGAAGCCGCCATGGCCAAGCTCAAAGCCTCGCGTGTGGCTTCTTATGTCACCAACCTTGCTGTGCAATTGCATGGTGGCTATGGCTACATCCAGGACTACGAAGTTGAACGCATGATGCGCGACGCGAAAATTACAGAAATCTATGAGGGCACCTCAGAAGTGATGTTGATGGTCGTTTCTGCTGCCCTTTTGAAGTAGAGGTGCTGATGAAGATTATCGTTTGTATCAAACAAGTTCCCGATACGACTGAAGTACGGCTTGACCCCAAAACGGGTACGCTGATCCGTGAGGGTGTGCCCTCGATTATGAACCCTGATGATAAGTCGGGTCTCGAAGCCGCCTTGCGTCTTAAAGACGAACATGGCGCGCATGTAAGCGTAATTAGCATGGGCCCACCCCAAGCCAAAGAAATGCTGCGCGAAGCCCTGGCTATGGGTGCCGACGAAGCCTATTTAGTGACTGACCGCGCTTTTGCCGCTTCGGACACTTGGGCGACCTCAAGCATTTTAGCTGCCGCGATTAGCAAGCTGGACTATGACCTGATTATCACCGGTCGCCAGGCTATTGACGGCGATACCGCCCAAGTTGGCCCTGAAATGGCTGAACACCTGGGCATCCCTAACGTGAGCTATGCTGAAGAAATCCAATTGGAAGAAGGCAGCATTTTGGTCAAGCGCCAGTTTGAAGATTTTTCACACATGGTGCGCGCTAAGTTCCCCGCGCTGATCACTGCCTTGGGCGAACTCAACACCCCACGCTATATGACTCCCGGTGCTATTTTTGATGCCTGGAGCAACAAAGAAATCACTGAATGGAACCGTGCGGATGTGCCCGTGGAAGATAGCAATATCGGCTATCGCGGCTCGCCAACCCGTGTTGCCAAATCTTTCCCCAAGACGATGAAATCGCCGGGTATGAAGATTGAAGAAGGCGTTGAAGAATCAGTTGAGTTCATCCTCGACAAACTCAAAGAAAAGTATCTGCTCTAGGTGGAGGAAGTCATGAATATTGAAGATTACAAAGGTGTTTTTACTTTTGCCCAACAGGTACATGGCGAGCTGAGCAATGTCTCTTTAGAACTGATCGGTAAGGCGCGCGATTTAGCCGCGGACCTTGAAACCAATGTGAGCGTTGTATTGCTTGGTCATCAAATTGGTCATTTGGCTAAGGAATTGGTTGCCTTTGGCGCGGATCGTGTGATTGTGATTGATGACCCTGTGTTGGATGAATATCGCACCGAGCCTTATACCCAAGGCTTGACCGCGATTATTGATGCTTATAAGCCCGAAATTGTGCTCTTTGGCGCAACGGCTATTGGGCGTGACCTGGCACCGCGTGTGGCTGGCCGCGTGCATACCGGTTTGACCGCTGACTGCACCAGCCTGGATATTGACCCCGAAAAGAAAGAATTCCGCATGACCCGTCCCGCTTTTGGTGGCAACGTGATGGCGACCATTATTTGCCCCGAGTTCCGCCCTGCTATGGCGACTGTTCGCCCGGGTGTGATGGTTAAGGAACTGCGCGATGACCAACGCGAAGGTGAAATCGTGACCTTTGATTACACCTTTGTCGAAAATCAAGCTTATTTCCAGATTGAGGAAGTGATTAAGAAAGTCAGCCATAAGATTGATATCACCGAAGCCAAGGTTTTGGTCTCGGGTGGTCGTGGCTTGGGCGATGCCAACTGCTTTGACCTTTTGCAGGGCTTGGCAGACGCGCTTGGTGGCGAAGTCTCCTGCTCGCGCGCTGTGGTGGATGCCGGCTGGTTACCCAAGGAACATCAAGTGGGACAGACTGGTAAAACCGTGCGCCCTCAGCTTTACATCGCATGTGGTATTTCCGGCGCCATTCAGCACTTGGCAGGTATGGAAGAAGCGGATTACATTGTGGCGATTAACAAAGACCCCGACGCGCCAATTTTCAACGTGGCGGATGTGGGTATTGTGGGCGATTTGCACCGCATCGTGCCTCTGCTGACCGAGAAGATTTTGGCTGAGAAAGAAAAGTAAGCCAGCCTTATTGGCAAATGAACGAGACATGCCACCCGAGTTTTTGGGGTGGCATTTTTGATTCTTAAGGCTTGGTATAATGACTCGAGAAGAAACGACACAATAGGATTGATACAAATGAAACGAATTTTGGTGTTGATGAGTGCCTTGTTTATGTTGCTTGGCATGTTCGCTTCCCCTGTTTTAGCGAAAGAAATCATAGTTTGGGAACCAATCAATGAAGGCTTGGATGGCGGCATTATAAAAGCATTAGCAATAGATCCTCTTAATCCTGCCATTCTTTTTGCTGGAACGCCTGTTGGTATTTTTAAGACCACTAATCGTGGGATGGATTGGCAAGCGATCAATACTGGAATCGAGGTTTATGACATCTCAGCCATCGCTATCGATCCACTAAATCCAAAAAACGTGTATGCATCCAGTTTTGGCGGTGGCGTTTACAAATCCAGCAATGGTGGTGAGACATGGTTTACTAGCAATGCTGGATTGGGAGAAATGGATGTCCATTCGATAGCCATTAAACCAGATGAACCGACAGTATTGTTAGCTGGGACGGCTGAGGCATTGTATCGAAGCACTAATTCGGGCCAATCATGGCTGCTCGTTCAGGAAGCCCCACAAAGCGCAACACCGGATGTCTTTGGTTCCGCCATCGCCTTTGCACCAGGGAATAGTCAAATAGTCTATGTGGGTACCTATGGTTTTGGTGTTTGGAAAAGCCTCGATTCGGGCCTTACCTGGCAAAATATTTACAAAAACCACAATAGTGCCATCAATGAGATAGCCGTTAGCCCACAAAACGACGGCATCGTCTTTATGGCAACTGAGAATTCTTTATTTAAGAGCGTAGATGGTGGCAGCAGTTGGCAGTCATCCTTCGCTGTTTTCTGTGATGCGGTTAGTATTGATCCTCAAAATAGCAATACCGTATACCTGGGCTATCCTTATGGTGTCATGAAGAGTGAGGATGGGGGCGAAAGTTGGGCTCCCCGTGCATTGCCTTATCAAAGCCCGATTAGTGTGATTGCAATTGATCCAAAGGAATCAGATAAGGTGTTTGTGGGTAGCCAAGGCGCAGGTGTGATAGCCAGTGCCAATGGTGGTTCGACATGGTCATATGCCAATAAAGGCTTACACGCTCAGGTGATCAATGCGATTGCTTTTGACTCTCAGAATCCTGAAATTCTCTACGCAGGCAGTGATCAATCAGGCGTGTTTAAGTCATTGAATAAGGGTAAGACCTGGATACAAACCAATCAAGGCTTAGAAAACTTAAGTATTTCTGCACTTATGGTTGATCCCCAAAATGCCAGTATTGTTTTTGCAGCAACAAAAACAGGGCACATCTACAAAAGCGCGGACAAAGGCATAACTTGGGTAAAGCGCTTTGCCCTTAGCGGATTCACGACTCCAGTTAATGCTTTAGCTATTGATCCCACCAATTCTTCCACGCTATTTGCTGCAAGCGGTGGAGAGGGACTCTTTAAAAGCTTGGATGGTGGTGAAACCTGGGCGAATGTGGAGGATTTTTGGGAAACATATCGGTTGTTGGATATCCAATATCATCCTACCCAATCTGGTGTTATTTTTATCGCTGCCGATGATGGCGCTTACAAGAGCTTGGATAATGGCGAAACCTGGGATGGGGTTTCGAGTGTGCAGCAAAATTCCTACACCTATGCGATCAGGTTTGATGTCTCTGACCCCAACACGATTTATACAGCAACACGTGCCCATGGTGTTTTGAAATCATCAGATGGCGGTGGAACTTGGCAAGAGGCGAACGAAGGATTACCCAATAAGCATGTCATTACAATTGGTTTGGACTCGGTGAACCAACGCGTTTATGCCACTGTGCGGAATTCTGGCGTTTATGTCAGTGAAGACAGAGGCGCGCATTGGCAAAAAAGTGAAAAGGGATTGAAGGGTCTGGATGCCTTAACGATTGTTCCAAATCAGACTGTAGCCGGTTCGATGCTTGTCGGTACTGAGGGCGGTGGCATCTATCACCTGGCGTCCTACACCCTTGATCATTCGCTATATCTGCCGATGTTGATGAAGTAGGTTTTCTTAGATAGATACTAAAAGAGCTTGCCGTTTGTTGTGCAAGCCCTTTTTGCTATTTGTGAAATGTTTATGGCGGAACTTTAATTTCGTATGAAAACCAAAACCACCCAGTCGCCGTCTTGGAGGGTGTTGATGTGGTGCAGGTTTTTTGTTTGGGCAAGCGCGATGAGGTCGGGAGCTTGGGTATCCAGGATACCACCCATGATGATGATACCATCCGGAGAGACAGTGTCTGCCAGTCCGGTGTGCAGCATTTGGGTCAGGATCGGGGCAAGGATGTTTGCCAACACAACCGGAGCCTGGTTTAAGCCGTCCGTTCGCGCCAGGATGTCGCTGTGGGTGCCTTCTTCAAAAACAATGCGACCTTCCATGCCATTGAGCGCGGCATTGCGGTAACAGCTGGGGATGGCGTCGGCGTCATTATCCACGCCCAATACCCGCGCTGCGCCTTGACGCACAGCCAGAATCGAAAGGATGCCACTACCACAACCGATATCGATGACGTCCACACCTTCGCAACCATAGCGTTCCAAGGCAATCAGACAGAGTTGCGTGCTGGGGTGGGTACCGGTGCCAAAAGCCATATCGGGCGAGATGATGATCGGTACACGATTCCCTGCCAGTTGAGGGTCAACCCATGCCGGCAAAATCATCAGGTTTTTGCCGATGGCAAGGGGCTTATAGTGTTGCTTCCAGCTTGCCATCCAGTCTTGGTTCTCTACCCAGGCTTTTTCCAGCTCGCCAAAAGGCATAATCTGGCGCATGTAAAAAAGCGATTCTTCAAGCTTGTAGAGTTTGTTTTCCAACGCTGCATCGTTTGGTAAATAAGCCGCCACACGCATCTCACCGGTGGGTACTTCTTCGTAATCGGCGTTGTCAAAACTAGTGATGCTGTGCAAGACAACACCATCGGGCACGTAACGCGAAAAGAGTTCGCTTATGGCTTCTGCCAGTTCACCGCTGCAAAGCAGAGAAACTTCAAGCCAGGCATAATCGTGGTTGGGGTCTGTGTTAGCCACTAAACGCATCCTTTATTTTGTCCAGGAAGCTGCGTTCCTGAATTTTAATGTCGTGTCCCATGGTGCGACTGAGAGCGAGCAAAAGTTCCTCTTGCTCTTTGTTGAGCTGTTTGGGGATTTGGACATTTACCGTGACCATTTGGTTTCCGCGGGCTTCGCGGTGCAAAACGGGCACGCCTTTATCGCGCAACTTAAACACTTTGCCAGGCTGTGTACCGGGCGGTATACGCAGGCTTTGGTCGCCATCCAGGGTTGGTATGGTAACCTCATCACCCAAGGCGGCTTGCGCCATGTTGATATCGATATCCAATAAAATGTCATTCCCGCTGCGTCTAAAGAACTGATGTGGGGCGACTTCCAAACGGATGAAGAGGTTCCCGTTGGGTCCGCCATTCGCGCCGGGTTGACCTTCGCCAATCAAGCGCACCTGGTTGCCGTCATCAACGCCCGCGGGAATCTTGACATTCAAGGTTACAGTTTTGCGTTCCAATCCAGTACCGCTGCAAGTATGGCAGGGCGTTTCCACCATCTCGCCACGACCGCGACAGGTTGGGCAGGTGGTCACCTGAACCATTGAGCCTAAAAAGGTTTGGTGCATCTGGCGCACTTCGCCAGAGCCATGACAGGTTTGGCAAGTCACCACATTGGTGCCTGGTTCAGCGCCGTTGCCTCCACAGGTTCCACAGCGCTCATTGCGGTTTATGGATACTTCTTTTTCTGTGCCAAAAACGGCTTCTTCAAAGCCTAGTTTGAGGCGTGTGGTCAGGTCTTCCCCGCGGCGGGGTGAATTTGCTGAGCGTGCACCACGGCTGGCAAAACCACCAAAGCCGCCCATGCCAAAGCCAAAGAGCGAATCAAGCAAGTCGCTAAGGTCAATGTCGGCATAGTTGGGCATACCCGTGGTATTAACACCCTGGAAGCCAAATCGGTCATAAGCGGCGCGTTTATCAGGATCGCTTAGCACGCCGTAAGCTTCGTTAATTTCTTTGAAACGGTCTTCGGCGTCAGGGGATTTGTTGACGTCTGGGTGAAACTCTCGTGCCAGGCTACGGAATGCGTTTTTAATATCGTCCTGGCTGGCACTTCTTTGGATGCCCAGAACTTCGTAATAATCTCTTTTTTCTGCCATGGTTATCGCTTAAATGAATGCGATGAAAGGCTTTTTTACAGCCCTTCATCTTCTCTAAAGTGTATTGTTAATTTGCCTCAGTAAATTCGCCGTCAACCACATCGCCCTGGTCATCATCATTTGTCTGACCGGGATCGCTGGCAGGATCCTGCTGGGCTTGTTCTGCCTGGGCTTGTTCTTGGGCGTAAGCTGCCTGACCAATTTCCTGCAGTGTCTTCATGAGGTCTTCAATCGATTTGTTAATTGCTTCGGCATCTTCTTCATCGCGAAGTTTTCGTAGCGACGCAATATTATCTTCAACAGCGGCTTTGTGTTGCTCGCTCACCTTGTCACCAAGGTCCTTGAGCGTTTTTTCGCTTTGGTAAATGGCATTATCGGCGGTGTTGCGGGCTTCGATAAGCTCGCGTCGTTTTTGGTCTTCTTCCGCGTGGGCTTCGGCATCGCGGCGCATCTGTTCAACTTCGGCATCGCTCAAACCGCTTGAAGCGGTGATGGTGATGTTTTGTTGGCGACCGGTGGCTTTATCTTTGGCGGTGACTTCCAAAATACCATTGACGTTGATGTCAAAAGTAACCTCGATTTGAGGCACACCGCGTGGCGCGGGAGGAATGCCGTCCAGGGTGAACTTGCCCAGGCTCTTGTTATCGATGGCCATCGGGCGTTCACCTTGCAAGACGTTGATTTCAACCTGAGTTTGGCTGTCGGATGCGGTGGAGAAAACCTGGCTTTCACGGGTTGGGATGGTGGTGTTGCGCTTGATGAGCGGTGTGGCGATGCCACCCAAGGTCTCAATCGAGAGTGAGAGCGGGGTTACGTCAAGCAGCAAAATGTCTTTCACATCACCGCCCAAAACGCCAGCCTGTATGGCGGCGCCAACTGCCACCACTTCGTCGGGGTTGACGCCCTTGTGGGGTTCGCGGTTGAAGTACTTGCGCACGGCTTCTTGCACGGCGGGCATGCGGGTCATACCACCGACCATAACCACTTCGTGGATATCAGCGGGTTTGAGGTTTGCATCTGCCAAGGCCTGGGCAACCGGTTTGAGGGACTTTTCAATCAAATCCGCAGACAGTTGCTCAAATTTGGAGCGGCTCAAGGTGGTTACCAAGTGTTTGGGACCGCTGGCGTCGGCTGTAATGTAAGGCAGATTGATTTCAGCTTGCATCGTGCTGGAGAGCTCAATCTTGGCTTTTTCAGCAGCTTCTTTGAGGCGTTGTAAGGCTTGGCGGTCCTGACGCAGGTCAAGGCCCTGTTCGCGCTTGAACTCGTCTGCCAGCCAGTTGATGATGCGTTGGTCAAAGTCATCGCCACCCAGGAAGGTATCACCAGAGGTGGATTTAACCTGGAAGACGCCATCGCCAACTTCCAAAATAGAAATATCAAAGGTTCCGCCGCCCAGGTCATATACGGCGATGACTTCGTTTTTGTCTTTTTTGTCGAGGCCATAAGCCAGGGATGATGCTGTTGGCTCGTTGATGATGCGTAAAACCTCAAGACCGGCAATTTTGCCAGCGTCTTTGGTGGCGTTGCGCTGCGCGTCGTTGAAGTAAGCCGGCACGGTAATCACGGCTTGGGTCACGGGTTCGCCAAGATAGGCTTCGGCGTCGCGTTTGATTTTGCTGAGAATCATGGCTGAAATTTCAGGTGCGCTGTACTGTTTGCCACCCATTTCAACCTGCATATCACCGTTTGGGGCTTTGCTGATCAGGTAGGGAATGTGGCTGAGCGCGCGTTGAACCTCAAGGTCATCAAAACGGCGACCCATGAAGCGTTTAATAGAAAAAATGGTGTTCTCAGGGTTGATAATGGCTTGGTTGCGTGCCACACGACCCACCAGGCGTTCGCCGTTTTTGTTTACAGCGACCACAGAGGGTACCAGGCGTTCGCCTTCAGCGCTTGGAATAACAACAGGCTCGCCACCCATCATGACGGCGACTACAGAGTTAGTGGTTCCTAAGTCGATACCAATGATTTTTGACATGTTTTATCTCCTATTTTGCAACCCGAACGCAAGCCGGGCGAATGATGCGATCTTTTAATTTGTAACCGGTTTGGACAACTTCAATGACTTGTCCATCCGAGTAGTCTTTACTGTCTTCGTGGGTCAAGGCTTCCTGGAAGTTGGGGTCAAAATCGTCCCCGGGTTCGATATCCAAAGCCTCAACATTGTGTTTTGCCATAGTATTGCGCAGTTTTTGCAAGATGAGCTCAACGCCATCAACCCAAGCGTTGCATTCCATGCTTTCGGGGCGATTTTTTAGGGCGCGTTCAAGGTCATCGATGACCGGTAAAAAGAGGTTGATGCTTTTGCCGAGTTCAATCTCCGCAACCATCAGGTTATCCTGGTCAATGCGGCGTTTGTAATTGGCAAATGAGGCACGCTCGCGTTGCAAGTCTTCACGATACTGTTCGGCAACGGCTTGGGCGTCATTGAGCGCGGTTTGGTAGTCGTCAATGTCCTCTTGGGTATAGGTTTTGTTTTCTTCTGCGTTTTCTTCTAGTTTCTTTTCTTTTTTCGTCATAAACACCTCTAAAAGGTTTTTCTAATCACTTATTTCTTATTTACTCCACCAGACTTTCGGAGATGAGCTCAGAAAGCAAACCACCAACAAAGCGCACTGTGCTGATGGCGTGCCCGTAAGGCATGCGCATGGGGCCAAGGATACCCACAGTGCCACTCACCTGGTCTGGAATGCCATAGCGGGTGAGGATGAGTGACCAATCGCGCAGTTCGTTCCAGGTGTTTTCACCTGAAATGAGCACTTGCACGTCGCCAATATCTTCGTTCAGAATGGTGCGTGCCATGAGGTCGTCCAGCATTTGGCGCTCTTCGATGAGCCGCAAAGCACCGCGGGCTTGGTCTGGCTCCACCAATTCTGGCGTGGCAAGGACATTGGTGATGCCATCCAGGAAGAGTTCACCGGTAACCAGCGTTTCACTGTGGTGCATTTGCTCGCGAATGGCATCCAAGATAACTTTGGCGAGCGGATCTTCTGGAATAGAGAGCTGGTTGAGGTCGGCGAGGGTTTTATTCTCGCAGGCGTTGTTGAGCTTTTCTGCCAGGTCGGAGAGTTGCTTTTGGTTGTAAATGCTGTTTAGCGACAAAATCTCCTGGCGAATTTCACCGCCCACCAAAACCAGCACCATGAGCACCTGGGAGCCACGAATGGAGATGAGCTCAATGTGTTTGAAAGTGACCACATCGGTATGCGGTGCGGTGACCAGTGAGACGGCACGGTTTTGCGTGGCAAGAATGGATGCAGCCAGGGGTAGCCATTCATGCAAACCCTTGCCCGATTGGTAAAACTGGTGGTTGATGGTGTTGCGCGTTGTGGCTGGCAAGCTGCTTTGATTGAGCAGTTTGTTAACAAAGTAGCGGTAGCCTTCTTCGGTGGGCACTCTGCCGGCTGAAGTATGCGGTTGGCGCAGGTAACCCAGCTCTGTAAGCGTGTTGAGTTCGGCGCGCACCGTGGCTGAACTGATTTTGAGGTTGTAATCGCGAATTAAGGCGCCAGAAGCCACCGCCTGTGAACCTTTGATGTGCTCATGCACTACCAAAGAGAGAATAATTTTTTGTCTTTCGCTTAGTGTTGTCATCTTTTTTCACAAATTAGCACTCTCGGGTCGAGAGTGCTAATAACCTCGGATTAATGATATCATGCGCATTTAAGAGCGTCAAGAATCGATAGACGCTGGGGCGTTAATGTTTTGTTAAAACTTTAAGAAAAGACTTAAGGCGGGCTGAGCCGAAGAGCCAGAACCTGGCGATCGATGCCACCAAAGCGATATTTGTAGATTTCATCCCCGCGCATCATGTCCACTTCGCCAAGCTCTTGGCTTATTGCCCAGTCAATCAGCAGTCCAAGATGCACCCAACCAGGGGAATAAGTGGCAAAGGCGGGATCCCAACATGAGTTGTAAACATAGAGCGTGTCATTTTGGATGAGGCTGAGGTAACCCGAGGCACGTTGCCCATCGATGCTAAGCCAAGAAAAGACCAAATGTCCTTGCGCGAAGGAATTCTGAATAAAACCTTCAAAAAATGCAACCATGTCTGGGCTAAGAAATTGGGCTTTTCCGGCATCCTGACCCATCAGATGGATGAAGTGTGCGATATTTCCTTCAAGCGTTTCGGGCTGGTTCACAAATTGGAGCTCAACTTTTGCCTTGCTCTGCGCGTTACGCAGCTTGCGGCGGATTTCGTGCCTTTGTTTTTTATCAATTTGGGCTAAATAAGCTTCAAAACTTTGAGCAAGAGGGATGTATGGGGCAACTTCAAGAACCTCACTTTCGCATTTCCAGTTTTTTTCTTGGCTAAGCTGAGTGAGCGCGGCAACTGTGGGTGAGGTGTTGATGATATTCGCGAGCATCATCTTTTTGCCTGGAAGCGCATGAGCGTTTTGAATATAATTCAGCCAGCCTGTTAAAAAGCGCTGTAAATCTGCCTCACGAACGATAAAATCAAGGTAATCCGAGACCTCCACCTGCCCAATAAAGCCCATTTGCCACAGGTTTGTTTCGGTATCATGCCAGGCAAAAAGAGGCGCAATTCCCAGCAAATTGCCGTTTTCATAGGCGACGATGATACAAAGCTGGCGGTCAAACGCTTTCCATTCGCCACCACCAGCGCTTTGCCACCAATGGCTTAAATAAGAGTGGCTCAAAAATGGGGATGGCGTGATACTTTCATTCAAAAGAGCATCCCATTCGGGTTTTATTTCGTTCCAGTCCTCTTGAGTGCTCAAAAGCTTGAATTCCATAGGCTGAATTATACACGCTGGCATGAATGTTGCTCTATAAAGTGTACATTTTGTCTTAGTATTTAAGAGCAAAACTCAGGTGCAATATGAAATACAACTTAGTCAGTTACCAATCAGATAATAAAGAAAACCCCGGTTTTTACGCAAGCAAACCCTTGCGCGGCGCGGCGCGTGGTCGGCAGGATGACACCTTGATCCTCCAGATCTTTCCCACCGAGACAAGCGCTTACTGGCAGAATCAATTGGCAAAACTCGCCCGCAACGCAGCAAAGGCTTATTATCAAAGCCCCGGCTCTGTAACCAATGCGATGCGCTCTGCGATTGAACGGGTAAACAAAGCCTTGCGGGTTCAAAACAGTGGCTTACGTATGGAGCAAAGCCCAGAAAGCGCGGCACTAATGGTTGCGGTCTTGCGCGATGGTGAGCTTTATCTTACCCAGGCGGGACATGCCAGTGCTTTGTTGGTAAGTGGTGCAGGGACGAGGCTTTTCTTTGATGAGACCATCCAACAGCAAGGTTTGGGGCTAAGTGAAACCTTGGCGTTGCGATACTTTAAAACAGACTTTTTCGGTGCGGATTATCTTTTAATAGGCGCGCCAGAAACAATGCAGGCCTTTGAACGGGAATCCCCAACCCCAAGTTCGGTCATCCGCATGGTGAATGAAATCAAAGACCTGCCAAGCGCTTATTCCTTGACCAAAATTGGTTTAGGGGATGGCAAAGTTGAAAACCGCTTGCTGTCTTTGGCTATGTTGCTGGATGAAGCAGCCCCAGAATCGGAGCCTCAAGCAGAACCTCAGCCTGAAATGCCAAAAGAAGCGCCAGCAATGCCTCTAGAAGAAGATGAGCCCGGGCTGGTTGATCAGGTTGTCGACGAGCAGGCTTTAAAGCCCGATGATTTAGCTCAAACCTTGCCTTTTGGCGAGCAGCTGGCTTTGCCCATAGAAGAAGAAACCACACTTGAGCATGTTGAGGAAAGCGTTGAGGAATTGGCTGAAGCGGAACAAAAGTCTCAGCCAGAGACCCAAGAAGCTGAAATGCCAGCGTTTGTGACAGACCTGATCGATGACGAAGAAAGCCATTTAGCAGCAGAAACAGAAGCCGTCTTAGAAGAAGTAGAAGAAGAGCCACAATCCTATCCGGTTGAGGAAGAACCCATCATTATTGATGTGTTACCGCAAGTTGAAAGCTTAGCCCAAGACCCTGTGGATGAGAGTCCTGTTTTTGAACCTGAGTATGGTATTGAAGAAGATTTGCCTGTTGAAGAACTTAAGCCAGAGCTTGTGATGGAAGACGAAGAGCACATCGTGGTAGAAGAATCGCCATCTGAAGTCTATTCTCAATACCAAAATGAGCGTGAATTGCCTCGAGGAGAAGAAGTCATTATCGCGCCAGAATTGCCAGCAGACCCAGCACAGGACGCCGCGCGAAGAAAAACCGCAGATGTGGTTGAAGAACCTCAGGCACCTCCAGAACCTGATCCGGCTGCCATCGCGCGCCAGGAACGTTTAGAAAAGCTGAAAAAAGGTGCCTTAACCGGCATTGCGCGTGGTGCAGGCTGGTTGCGTGGGGTTGAAGAAGGTGTGCAGCTGACCAAAAGACGAGCTGAATTGAGAGCCAGCGCCGCGGGGCAAGATATCCCTCCGCTTTCTGCCTTTACGAAATGGGCAATTGTTATTATTGTGCCGCTTTTGGTGGTTGCCATTGCGGTGGGCATTTACTTCTCGCGTGGTTTAGACAAACAGTACCTAAACTACCTCAATCAAGCTCAAATGTTCATCAAAACCGCCAAAGAAAGTGATGAGCCAGCCGTGCAACGCGAAGCCTGGGTTCAGGCCGTGGTGTGGCTCAACCAGGCGCGCGAGTTCAACCAGGGAGACACAACTGAGATTATCGCGTTGCGCAATGAAGCCCAGGGTGAGCTGGACCGTATGGACGGTGTGAGGCGCTTGATGCTCAGCAAGGCTTTTGGCAAAACCCTTTACCCGGATCTGTTCATCAGCCATATGGTGACCGGTCAAAATGGGGTTTTCGTATTAGACAAAATCACCGGTAATATCTTGCGTTTTTATCAGGCGGGAGGTGCTTACTTGTTGGACAGTAAATTTGCCTGCGGTCCTGCCACCTATGGCGAGCTTGAGGTAGGTCCAATTATTGATATCACCGACATCTCAGGAAGCAGTCCAAACGACGCAGCTGTAATCGGTATTGATGCAAATGGAAACCTGGTCTTTTGCTCGGGCAGTGGCAAGGGACATCTTGCGGCGAGCCTGACACCACCCGAAGGCGGACTGGGCAGTATTGACGCGATCCACTTTGGCAATGATGGGCTTTACCTTTTGGACGTTGCCAAAAACAGAATTTGGGTCTATCGGGGCTTGAGCGACTTGTTCGCTTTTGAGCCTGGATCTTACCTTGACAGGTCTGACGCTGATTTAAGTGGCGCGGTGGACCTTTTTGTGCGTCGCGATGGCTTATTTGTGCTTTTTAACGACGGCAGGATGGTGTTTAGCAATGTGCCGGCTTTTAATGGTTTTGTGGAAGCGCAGGAGCCAAGTATGCCCTGGCAAGCCGCGCAGGGCAAAGCCAGCCAGATTTCAGGCCAACAAGTAGCGGATAATGTGCTTTATTTCCTTGAACCAAAGGAACCTTCGATTGCGCGTTATTCCTATCGCTTGGTGCCCAGTGATGTGTTAAAGGTAAGCTTTGGTGATGATGCAACGCCAAGACTTGAGGCATCAGCAGTGGCTGTTTCAAGCTCGCAAACCGTCTTCATTGCCTTTGGGAATGAGTTATACTTTGCACAGCTTCCGTAAGCTTTGGTTAACTTGCTTCACGATGGATAAATAATAGAAAGGCGTCAAAAGTAAAGCTATGAATACATTTATTGTTGGTGGAACCGGCTTTTTGGGTTACTACACTTGCCTGGAATTGCTACAAAGAGGTCATAAAGTGAGCACCTTGGCGCATATCCCACCGCCTGATGCGCTTGATTTCCCCAGTGAAGTGAAGCTGGCAATCGCTGATATGAACAAAATGAGCGATGAGCAGCTTTTGAGCCATTTGCAAGGGATGGATGGGCTCATTTTCGCGGCTGGTATCGATGACCGGGTGGTGCCAAAAGCGCCGGCATATCCTTTCTTCTATGAGGGTAATGTTGTGGCAACTGAACGCATATTGCGCCTGGCAAAGCAAGCCGGTGTAAAACGAGCGGTTATTTTTAGTTCTTATTTTGTGGCTTGTCATCGTATGTGGCCAGAGATGAAACTAGCCGAAAAGCATCCCTATATCCGCAGTCGGGTTGAGCAAATAGACGCCGCCATTGCCGTGGCAGGCGATGATATGGTGGTCAACTTCCTGGCTTTGCCCTATATTTTTGGCGCATTGCCGGGACGCATGCCGCTTTGGGAACCACTTTTGAAATATCTTGAAAGTAAGGGAAGCTGGATATTTTATCCGGCCGGTGGCAGTGCCATGGTGGCGGTCCAAGAGGTGGCATCTGCGGCAGTTGGTGCTCTCGAACGTGGCGAAAACGGACGTTTGTATGAGGTCGCTGCAGAAAATCTGACCTGGGTTGAGTTTTTGACCCGATTGGGTGCTTTTCTAAACAAACCCAAGAAAATTCTCACATTGCCTAAATGGGTGGTGAAATTTGGTGCAGCCTTGGTTAGTTTGCATTACAAGCTGAAAGGCAAAGAATCTGGTTTGAATCTGGTGCCTTTTGTGGATTTGCAGACCCGAAATGCCTTTTTGGATTTAGAAAGCGCGCCGAAAGCCCTGGTTTATGAACATGCTGACTTGCAAGAGGCTTTTGAAGCCACGGTTGAGGTTTACCAAAGCTTAAAAGCGCAAACGAAACGATAAATTGAATGTAAGGTTGAAATGCAAAAAATAATTTCATGGCTTAATCCACGCGGAACAAAAACCTGGTTGTTTATTCTTAGCATTGTGCTGGGGGCAGCCTGGGCTTTTGCCTTTTTAGCGCTGGTCGATTACCTGATGCAAGTTTATGCCGAGAAAATGACCGGCGTGGACACAACTTTGATGTTGGGTATCTTTATTGGAATGGTGACAATCGCCTTTATTTTAGCCATCATTGCCAAAGACAAACGCGGCATGACCTATGGCATATATGCCGGCTTAGCCTGCATGGTGGTTTGTGGCTTAATTCTGTTCCGTGATTCTTTGACTTTAGTTCCTCTGGTTGGTTTTATGGGTCCGCTTGGGGCATTTAATGGCGCCAATTTGGGCGAGATGTTCAACCGCGGTCGTGAAGCCAGGAAGAAAGAACGCGACTCATAAACCCAGGGTTTTCTTAGCCAGGTCTTGAAGTAATAGAAAAACGAAAAACATTATGAAGAAAAAACCGCCACAAGGGCGGTTTTGCTTTAGGATTGTTTGCTTGTTGGCAGGTAGGGCATTTTGGGACCTTCAATCCCCAGGTGCTCTGCGAGGGCGGCGCGCATGGCAGTGCGGTCATCCCAAAGATACTCGGTATCAATAAAACACATGGATTGCTCATGTCCTTTGCCTTGCGCCACAATGGTATCGCCGGGTTGAGCAAGCTCAATGGCTTTGCGAATCGCGTCACCCCGGTCTGGCACGCGGAAAAAGTCGCGGCCTTCCACGCCACCAGCTTCTATAGCTGCCTGTGCCATGTCTTCTAAAATGGCGTCCAGCGATTCGGTGCGCGGATCTTCTGCTGTCAAAATGGAAATATCGGCACCTTTGATTGAAACCTTGGGCATCATGCGCCGTTTTTCACGATCGCGCAAGCCGGCAGAGCCATAAACAGTAATCAGTTTGCCTGGTGACATCAGGCGGATGGTTTCCAGGGAGCGTTCCAAGGCGTTTGGCGTGTGCGCGAAGTCGACAATGGCGGTAAAGTTTTGCCCCATTTGGATAACTTCCATGCGACCGGGAACTGGTGGCAAACTGCCGATATCCTTGGCGGCTTGTTTGGCATCCAAACCCAAACCGAGCACGGTGGCACCCAGCGCGGCAAGAACGTTTGAGACGTTAAAGAGCCCAATCATGGGGCTTTGTACCTTAAAGCTGTGTTTGCCAATATGACCCGTAAAACGGAGTTGCTCGGGCTTATTGTCAATTTCATCTGCCCAGATATCAGCTTGGTTCAGTCTGCTGTAAGTAATCAGCTTGCCGGGAGCCAGACGTTTCGTGTAGCCATAGTGCTCATCGTCTTTGTTGAGCACTGCCAGGCGCGGGTTGCCGATGCGTTTGCGCGGGGTGAGCGCAAGGGCTTCAACCAGCATGCCTTTGGCTTTTACGTAAGCTTCAAGCGATCCATGATAGTCAAGATGTTCGTGGGTGATGTTGGTAATTACAGCGATATCAATGTCCGCAGCGATGACCCTGCCTTGCGCCATCCCATGTGAGGTGCACTCCAGCACGCAATGGGTCATACCGGCTTCAACCATCATGCGCATATAACCTTGGATGTCGGGTGAATCTGGTGTGGTTACATGAAAGCCCGTATCCAGCGTTTGGTCGCCAATCAGCGCGTTTACGGTTGTAATCATGCCCGCTTTGATGCCCGCTTTGGTCAACAGGTGATGAATCATCGAAGACGTAGTGGTCTTGCCATCCGTGCCGGTAACGCCAATAACGCGCAGTTTGCGGGCAGGAAAGCCATGCAAAGCGGCTGCCATGTGTGCCAAAGCGGCACGCAAATCACCTTCGAGTTCGAGCCAGGCGATGTTTAGGTCATGTGGTTTGGGGTGTTCGCTTACGATAAGGCGCGCGCCGTTTTCAATTGCGTCAGGAATAAACCGGTTGCCATCCACGTTATCACCCTTGATAGCGACAAAGGCGAAGCCGGGTTGCACCTGGCGCGAGTCGGCGCTTATGCCATGTAAAAGAACACGTGGGATATCTGAAATGGGATTGACCGGGATGTCACGAAGAATTGTTTTTAAGTATTTTGCCATATTATCTTTTTGATTTTTTCTTTTTGGGTTTTGCAGCTTGGTCAAAATCTTTTGAAGCCAGGATAAAGCCCACAATCAGCATTGCCCCACCGAAGCCCATCATAAGCGGACCCAGGACCTGTTTAAACGTGGTTTTGGATTTGCTTTCGACAACGGGAATGTTAAACTCAAAATGATGTTGAGGACTCAAAGGGTATTTTGCTGGGTCCGTGCCCTGGTCGGCAAGTCCGAGGCTTAATTTGACTTTAGCGGGTACCAGGAGATTGCCATTAACGGTCCAGCTGATTTCAGTACCCTGTGCCTGAACTGGTAGGTGTTGGCGACGTTCAGAGCGCGTTTTCAGAGGGTTCGCTGACAATTGGCTGTCAAGGGTTAAACCTTTATCCAAAGCATCCTTAACCTTTCTATCGGGCACAACTTTTAAAGTGATGGTTCCTTCTTCTTCTAATACTAACTCGGTAGGATAGGTCACACTTGCTTCCACAAAACCATCGGTACCCAGGATGATATCAGGCAGCTGTGTGGTTTGGACTTGCTTGGTTTGGATGCCCGGGTTATTACGGTTGACAAAGATGCCAATAAAGAGCAAGGTTATGCCGAGGACGATGAGGATAAGATAGTAAGGTTTTTTCATAAATAGTCCACTTCATTTGAGATTTGACGCAAAAATGATATCACGGGAAGCCATAAAAGCAAAATGCAAGGTGCATTTCGAGGGTAAAGGAAGCGCATATGAGCTTAGAAACCATGAAATACAGTGTCAAGTCAAATGATAATGTTACCGAACGTTGATTGTTAGGTCATTTGATAA
>ENA-UOOH01000936-UOOH01000936.1-fermentation-metagenome-genome-assembly--contig:-NODE-936-length-30561-cov-5.599751_pt1 | contig 30561 bp, 20 predicted proteins | sample MGYA00245778_ERZ724025 | MGnify/ENA primary metagenome ERZ724025 (study PRJEB28704, sample SAMN03018313) | fermentation metagenome | biome: anthropogenic terrestrial biome; feature: soil; material... | reverse complement strand
AACAGAAGCTGCTGAAAGTGTAGTCAAGGTTTTTGCGGGCCAGCCAAACTATGGCACATCCAAATACCGCCGAGATGTGGGAAAACGAAGGGGACAGGTGGCCTATGAGGAGCGGGATGCAGAGTTTGAAACGGGCTACCGCAATGCGAATATAGAGTTAACCAAGGAACAGCTTCTAAAAAACATACATGAAGTGCAGACGGCGAACAACATCAAGCATTCGACGGAGCTCGTCGCCGGTCTTGGAGCGGTATCCCTAGATGTGGAAATGGAAACAGGTACAGGTAAAACCTATGTCTACATCAAGACAATGTTTGAGCTTTACAAGGCATATGGGTGGAGCAAGTTTATTGTTGTTGTTCCCAGTATTGCCATTCGTGAGGGAGTGAAAAAATCGTTTGAGATGACGCAGGAACACTTTATGGAATTGTATGGACTGAAGATTCGGTTCTTCGTATATAATTCCTCGAACCTTCACCAGCTCGATGAGTTCTCACAGGATTCCGGCATTAATGTGATGATAATTAATATGCAGGCATTTAATACAACAATGAATGAGGATAAGAATGTCGAGGGCAGGAGAGGAAATGAGGCTGCCCGTATTATCTACACCAAGCGTGACGAGTTCGGCTCTCGCCGCCCTATTGATGTTATTAAGGCAAACCGTCCGATTATTATTCTAGACGAGCCGCAAAAAATGGGCGGTACAGCAACGCAGAATGCATTGAAGAAGAACTTCAATCCCCTGTTTTCGCTGAACTATTCGGCAACGCATAAAACTTCACACAATCTCGTTTATGTTCTGGATGCACTGGATGCTTTTAAGAAGAAACTTGTTAAAAAAATCGAGGTCAAGGGTTTTGAGCTTAAAAACTTAAGCGGCACAAACGGGTATATGTATCTTGCTGCTATTGTCATCGACCGCAAGAAGCCGCCGCGCGCTCGGTTAGAAATTGAAGTAAAACGCGGAAGCGGCATTAAGCGTGAAACGCAAATTCTCGGCGTGGGCGACAGCCTTTACACTGCATCAAACGGATTGGAGGAATACAAAGGTGTTTCCATCTTAGAAGTAGACCCGATACGTGCTATGGTTACATTTTCTAACGGTGATAGCTTGGTGGCAGGTGAGGCAAGCGGCAACATAAATGAGGATGATATCCGCCGTATACAGATTCGAGAAACTATTAACTCACATTTTGATAAAGAGGAAAAATTGTTTGAGCAGGGCATAAAGTGTCTATCTCTCTTTTTTATCGATGAGGTAGCAAAGTACCGCCAGTATGATGAGAATGGCGAGGAAGTCCTTGGCGAATATGGACGCATTTTTGAGGAGGAGTACAATGCCGCGCTAAACGAAAGGTTGACACTGTTTCCAACGGATTACCAAGCCTATTTGCGTGGAATTAAAACCTCAGATACCCATCGGGGCTATTTTTCAATAGACAAAAAAGGCAGAGCTGTGGACAGCAAGACCCCTCGTGGAAGTGAGTTTTCAGATGATATTTCAGCCTATGATCTTATTCTCAAAAATAAGGAACGCTTGCTCTCTTTTGAAGAGCCAACAAGATTTATATTTTCACACTCTGCACTGCGGGAAGGTTGGGATAACCCAAATGTGTTTCAGATATGTACTCTGAAACATTCCAACAATGCTACGACAAAACGACAGGAAGTTGGCCGTGGTTTGCGACTTTGCGTCAACAGTTCGGGCGAGCGCCAAGACATTGATGCTTGCGGAGAAGATCTCGTCCAAAGTGTGAATACGCTGACTGTCATCGCAAGTGAAAGCTACGCCGGATTTGTTGCTGGTTTACAAAGCGAAATCAAGTCCGACCTGTATGAGCGTCCGACAAAAGCGAGTGTGGACTATTTTTCGGGCAAAACAGTCAAAATCGGCGAGGAGACACATACCTTCACAGTTGCCGAGGCTACTGCTGCATACATTTACCTTGATAATAACGGCTATGTTACATTCGATGGTGAGATAACGGATAAATATCGTGCTGCTGCCGAGTCAGGTAGTTTTGCGCCGATGAGACCGGAAATTGCACCGTATGCCAAGGGTGTCCATAAACTTGTACAAGCAATCTTCGATCCGAGTATCCTGGATGAAATGGCGGGGAATGGTCATGAAACGAAGGTCAAAGATAACCCGCTGAACGAGAATTGGAAAGACTTTAGGGAATTGTGGGAGCGTATCAATAAGCGGTATGCTTACACTGTGGAATTCGACAGCGAAGAACTTATTAAAAAATCTATTGATGCTATAAACAGTGAGCTTCGGGTAGCCCGATTGACATACACCTTAACAAAAGGCGAACAGACTGGCACAGATTTCAATGTAGAAAGCACCGAAACAAAAAAGCTTGATCGTTCGCAAGGTAGTTCTGTTGAATATGACCTTATAGGAAAGATTGCCGAAGGTACTACCCTTACGCGCCGGACGGTTGCAACAATTTTAAGTGGTATTTCCCGTGAAAAGCTGTGGCTGTTCCGAGAAAATCCGGAGGAGTTTATTGCCAAGGTTGTAGGGCTAATTAACCGCCAAAAGGCATCGGTTGTGGTTGAACATATTACCTACACACCAAGTGCTGAGGAACCGTACTCACAGGATATCTTCAATATGAGCCGTGCTTCCGATGAATACGCAAAGGCGTTTAAGGCGAAACACGCGATTCAAGATTACGTTTTTACGGATGGCACAGCAGCTGACAGCGTCGAGCGGCGATTTGCAAAGGATTTGGATACTGCCAAAGAGGTTGTTGTTTACGCGAAACTGCCGAGAGGCCCACGTGGATTTTATATCCCAACTCCTGTTGGTAATTACTCCCCGGATTGGGCGATTTCGTTTAAAAAAGGTACAGTGAAGCATATCTTTTTTATAGCAGAGACTAAAGGCAGTATGAAATCTACAAAATTCGGTGAAATGACACGTACTGATGAAATTGAAGAGGCGAAAATCTCATGCGCAAAGAAGCTGTTCAACGAGATTTCCACAAGTGGTGTGAAGTACCATGAGGTGACCAGCTATCAGAACCTGCTTGAAGTAATGGAAACGCTGTAGCAGCCGTTAGATATTACAGATGGTAGTCATCGGATAAATAATTTTTTGTTTACAATGGGAGGAAAAACAATGATAATATAATTATTAGGACAATAGTTTAAACAAATACTTAAGAAAGTTGTGATTATATATGGATAAAATGTTATTTGGTATTTCTGGAACTCCCATTGGGGATGGTTCAACAAAATTTAATTATGTTTCAGGCATTGAATATTTGAAATCAATTGGCCTTGACGCTATGGAACTTCCGTTTGTAAGATCAGTAAATGTTACTGACAAAAATGCCCCAGATATTTTAGAGGTGAAAAATAAAAATAACTTTTATTTATCAGCACATGGCTCATATTTTGTAAATTTAAATGCTGATGAGGATTTAAAGCAAGATCAATCTATAGATAGAATAATAAAGGGTATGAAAGGATTAAAAAAGGTTGGAGGCAGAAGCCTGGTATTTCATCCAGGGTTTTATCTTCAAGATTCTAAGGAAGATGCATATAATACAATAAAGGCTAATCTTGAGAAACTGCCATATGATGGCGTGGATTATAGGCTTGAAACAACGGGAAAGGGCACACAGTTTGGAAGCATTGAGGAGCTTGTTTCATTATGCAGTGAAGTAAAGTCATGTAAATTGTGTATTGACTTTTCCCATATACATGCAAGGACAAATGGCGGACTTAAAAGTTATGAAGACTTTGCAAAAATACTTCAGCTTGTGGGTGACAAACTGGGTGATGAGGCACTTAAGGATATGCATATTCATATGAGTGGAATAAATTACAGCGCAAAGGGTGAAAGAAATCATCTTCCTTTTAGCGAAAGCGATTTTAATTATAAATTTTGTCTTAAAGCACTAAAAGATTTTAAATGTGCCGGGTGTATAATATGCGAAAGTCCTATTCTGGAAAAGGATGCACTGCTTTTAAAAAATACATATGAAGATATATAATTTTTAAAAGGATAAATTCTGTAATATAAGGGGATAAGCACTTGAAGTTTTATTAAAATTTCAGTGCTTATTTTTATTTGAATTGAGGAAATAAATGAAGTTGAAGTGAAAAAGAATTGAAATATGGAACTTTTAGGTGAATAAAGATATTAAGTAACTGTCCCCCAGAATTAAGTAACTGTCCCCCAGAAACTTTTTAGAATGGTAACATATGATACGGAATCTATATTAAAAATAACTTATCATATAAATATAAGATAAAAAGAACTAAAAATTTAAAGGAGGATTTTAAATGAGTATGTTTTGTTATCAGTGTCAAGAAACTGCTAAGGGGACAGGATGTACAGTAAAAGGTGTATGCGGAAAAACAGATAAAGTTGCAAAGCTGCAAGATTTATTGATTTATACACTAAAAGGTATGGCAACAGTTCAAAAGAAAGGGTTAGATGCAGGAATTAGATTTCCTAAAGCAAATCGTTTCATGATAAATGGTTTGTTTATGACTATTACTAATACTAATTTTGATGATGAGGCTATTATTAAAGAAATAAAAGATGCTTTAGCACTTAGAGAGAAAATAAAGAAAGAATTAACAGATAAGGGTGTAGTTTTAGGAAAATTACATGATGCAGCTGTTTTCACAGTACAAAATGATGCAGAACTTTTGGCGAAGGCTGATTCTGCCCAAGTAGGTGTATTGGCAACAAAAGATGAGGATATACGTTCATTAAGGGAGTTAATCACCTATGGACTTAAGGGTATGGCTGCTTATGCTGAGCATGCATTAAATTTAGGAAAAGAAAATGAAGAAGTTTATGACTTTATTGTAAAGGCACTAACAGCTACGCTTGATGATTCATTAACTAAAAATGATTTGATAGCACTTACTTTAAAAACAGGGAAATATGGTGTAGACACTATGGCAATGCTTGATGCAGCTAATACAGGTGCTTATGGAAATCCAGAGGTAACAGAGGTTAACATAGGTGTAAGAAATAATCCTGCAATATTAATATCAGGACATGACTTAAAAGACTTAGAAGAGCTTTTAGAGCAAACGAAAGGTACAGGAGTAGATGTTTACACTCATGGTGAAATGCTTCCAGCACACTATTATCCGTTCTTTAAAAAATATTCAAACTTTGTAGGAAACTATGGCAATGCTTGGTGGAAGCAAAATGAAGAATTTGAAGCTTTTAATGGACCAATATTATTTACAACTAATTGTATTATACCGCCAAAGGATAGCTATAAAGATAGGGTTTATACTACAGGAGCTACTGGCTATCCAGGATTTAAACATATAAAGGATAGAAAAGACGGCAAAGCAAAGGATTTTAGTGAAATTATTGCACATGCTAAGAGGCTGCCAGCACCTAAAGAAATTGAAAGTGGTAAAATAGTTGGAGGCTTTGCTCACGAGCAGGTATTTGCATTAGCAGATAAGATAGTTGAAGCTGTTAAATCTGGAGCCATTAAAAAATTTATTGTTATGGCTGGCTGTGATGGAAGAATGAAGTCAAGAAGCTATTATACAGAATTTGCAGAGAAATTACCAAAGGATACAGTAATATTGACTGCAGGATGTGCTAAATACCGCTTTAATAAACTAAATTTAGGTGATATTGGCGGAATACCAAGAGTTTTAGATGCAGGTCAATGTAATGATTCCTACTCGTTAGCTTTAATAGCTTTGAAATTGAAAGAAATATTTAAAGTAAATGATATAAACGATCTTCCTATTGTTTATAATATATCATGGTATGAGCAGAAGGCTGTAATAGTACTTCTATCATTACTTTATTTAGGCGTAAAGAATATTCACTTAGGGCCAACATTACCGGGATTCTTATCACCAAATGTAGCCAAAGTTTTAATAGATGATTTTGGAATAGCAGGGATAGGAACTGTTGATGACGATTTAAAAATGTTTTTAGGATAGTCTTTAAATAAAAAAAGCCAAAACTTCAATTCTAAATTAAAACAGGAATTGGAGTTTTGGTTTTTTTCAATATAAATGGTTTAGAAATTAATATTTATATCTTTATTATTTCTTAAGAAATTTACAGCTTTTGTATTGTATAATAATGGTGGGTGATGATATGGAGAAAATATTGATTATTGAAGATGATGCTGATATAAGAAGAATTCTAAAAATTTATCTTGAAGGAGAAGCTTATAAGGTGTGGGAAGCAGAAAATGGTGCTGAAGCCATGAAACAGCTAGATAAACAGCCTGACCTTGTTATTTTAGATTTAATGCTCCCGGATGCTTATGGATTAAGTATCTGTAAAAGTATTCGTCAAAAATATCTTTACCCCATTATTATGATTACAGCAAAGGATTCAGATCAGGACAAAATATTGGGTTTAAGCTATGGCGCTGATGATTATATTACAAAGCCATTTAATCCTTTGGAAGTGGTTGCCAGGGTGAAGGCACAGTTGAGGCGCTATAAGGAGTATTCTGAAAATACAGTTGACAGGGATGTAATTTATTATAAAGGGCTCACTTTAAATCAGAAAAGCAAGCAGGTAAGTATTAATGGAAGTGAGATTAAGCTTACACCAACGGAGTTTAAAATACTTAAGGTTTTATTGCAGAGAAAAGGCGAAGTTTTAAGTGGAGAGGAATTGTTTCAATTAATTTGGGAGGATGATTATTACTCAAAATCAACCAATACTATTACAGTTCATATACGAAATCTAAGAGAAAAGATGGGAGATTCTTATGAAAAACCGGAATATATTAAAACAGTATGGGGGGTTGGGTATATCATTGAAGCGTAAAAAGTGGAAAAGAAATTATTATGTTTTGGCATTTATAGTTTTTATACTCATATTGCTGTTTATTGATTTATATCTGGAAGGTAGTGTTGCAGAATATTTTGTAAGAACAATACTTGATGATAGACAAGAGGTATTGAATTTTAATGGATATCATGCAATAAGAGGAACTTTTCGATGGGATAAATTGAGAAATATATTGACATTTATAGCTGTTGGAGGTTTTTTAATAGTGGAAATTAGCATCTATGTTGCTTCTAAAATATCCAAAAATCATGAAAATGAGAGAGTAATAGCCCAAGTAGGGGAGAGGATTCGTCAGTTCCATGATGATGAAAATCCACCTGAAGTTTTGGAGTTAAAACCTATTGATGTGGAGATTAAATCAATTTTAAATGAAAAAGCAAGGATGGAGCAGGAAAAGGAAATAGAAATTCAAAAGAAAAATGATTTGGTTACATATTTAGCTCATGATTTAAAGACACCATTAACCAGTATCATTGGTTATTTGAACATTTTGGAAGAATCTGAAGTTCCAGAGGAAATACAAAAAGAATATTTAGAAAGAGTTTTGGACAAAGCCTATCATTTAGAGGAATTAACCGATCAATTTTTTGATATCACAAGATTTAATCTTCAAGAAATTCCTTTAAATAAAACAGAAATTGATGGCGAATTTTTTTTGCAACAGATAACAGATGAGCTTTATCCATTGCTTATGCCAAAAAAATTACAAATAGAATTGGATATCATACCAGGTTTTAAAATATATGGTGATGGAAGCCTTTTAGCAAGAGTCTTGAACAATCTTATGAAAAATGCTATTAGCTATAGCAACGAGAATTCTGTTATTAAAATTACAGGCAAGGATGATCCTAATGCAGCTGTTATAACTGTAGAAAACGATGGAGATATCATATCTAAAGAGGAGCTTAAATTAATATTTGAAAAATTCTATAGGAGGGATAAAGCAAGGGGGCAATCATCAGGCTCAGGGCTTGGACTTGCTATTGCAAAGGAGATCGTTGAACGCCATGGTGGGACATTAAAAGCGCAAAGCACAAATGGTCATACAACGTTTGAAATCTGTTTGCCACGCACTTAGCAGGAAGTCCCCTTCCAAAATTCCATGCTTTTAGGCGTCGTGAGTTTCAGCAAAATCTTTATAAAATCTTTATAATTCATATATAAAACGTGAATAAACCTTTGGCTTATTATTGATATATTAATGATAAGCCAAAGGTTTATTTGTTTTTTGAGGAGGGGTTAAAGTGGAATTAAAGATTGATAAGGTAACAAAACAATTTAAAGATTTAAAGGCTGTAAAAGATGTTGACTTAAATTTCACGCCGGGGATATGGGGGCTTTTAGGGCCAAATGGTGCTGGGAAAACAACGCTTATGAGAATGATGGTAGGCAATTTAAGGCCTAGCCGTGGAGAAATCTATTTTGATGGGGACACAATCCATAGTTTAGGCGGGGAATATTTAGAAAGAATAGGATATCTGCCTCAACATTTTGGATATGACAAGAATCAAAGTGTAGAAGACTTTTTACATTATATAGGCTCCCTAAAGGGGATTGACAAAGCTACAAGACATAAAAGAATTGCGGATCTTTTGGAACAATTTAATTTATCTGATGTGAAAAGTAAAAAAATAGATAAGCTTTCTGGCGGGATGAAAAGAAGGGTAGGGATTTGCCAGGCTATGCTCAATAACCCAGATATATTAATTGTAGATGAGCCAACAGCAGGACTGGATATTGAAGAAAGAAGAAATTTTCGCCAATATTTAACAGCAATTAGTAAGGATAAGATTGTTATCCTTTCTACGCATATTGTATCGGATGTTGAATTTATTGCAAATTATCTCATATTGATGGAAGACGGAGCAATCATTGAATCAGGAGAATGTAATACTTTAATAAATTCTATTGATGGCATGATCTTTGAAACAGTTGTAGAAGATGAAGAAATGAAGATATTAGAGCAGAAGTATTGCATTGTAAATTTCCACAATGAAGGGGATGGAAAGGTAAGAATTAGATATATTTCAAAGCTGCCGCTTAAAAATTCTAAGCTTATGAAACCTGATTTAAATGATTATTATCTTTCAAAGGTAAGGGGGGCGAAATAATGGATATATTTATTTCTGAACTAAAACGTCAAATGAATGTAAAAAGATTTATATCTTACATTTTAATTTCTATTATCCTTGGAGGATTATGGGCTTGGTTTATTATAGGTGGGCGGACAGAAGGTTTTATGATGACTGGCTGCTATAAAGGTCTTAAGGGAATGGAAGCCATAGAAGCTGCTGCAAAGGATAGAAATGTATATGCAGGGAAGATGACTACTAATAATTTTCAAAGAGGCAGTGAGGTACTTTTAGATTCAGCAAAAGGAAAAGGCGATGAAAGTGAAATCATAATGAACGATGAACTGCTGAAGTTGGAAGTTTATGCAGATACATTAGTTACGCAAAGTTTCAGGCTAAGTAGGATGTCAGGAGAAAGCTATCCTAAGTTTCCATGGTTTTCAAGAGATTTTGGCTCTCATTTTTATGAAAATGAAGAGCTATATTATCAAAATTTAATTGATACAAGTACTAAAAATCAGGCAGAAAAAGAGTTAGCTCTAAAAACTTGGAATAAGGTAGAAAAACCATATACTTACTATGGTGGATTTGAAGTGTGGAGAGATGGAGTTGAACATATTCAGATGTTTGGCTTTGTACTTTTAATAATTGTGAGCTTTTTTGCAAGCGGAATTATTGCAAGGGATAAGGAATGCGGATTAGATGAAATAATATCTACAACAAGTGAAGGACGAAGGGGGTTATTATTTGCAAAGCTTTTTATTCCGGTAATTATGGGATTTTTAATATACACTGCAGGAATGGGAACATATATTGCAATCTTAAAACACTTTCTTCCAGCTAATGCTCTTGAAACATCAATTCAAGTATGTTGTGGGGCAACTATACTGCCCTATAATTTAGGCGAACTAATGGATAAGATGGTATTATTTGGACTTATTGGAACACTTACAATTTCTGCATTTACCACTTTTGTTTCATCTAAAGTTAATAAAACTTCAACAGCAATGAGCATTATCGTGCTCATTATTATCAGTGGATTTTTATTGTCTATGGGGTTAGATGATTCTCCAATATTGAAAACAATGAGCTTAATTATGCCAGGCAGTTTGGCATTTTCCGGTGCTGAATTTGGCACGGTGCAAGTAGTTTCTGTCTTTGGTAAGGCAATGATGTCTTTAAAATTTCATCTATTTATTAGTATGTTGATATTTTTCATAAGTTTGATAATGATTTCATGGAATTATGTCAGGAGGTAAAAAGAATGCTGTTTTTGGAAATGAAGCGCCGCTTATGTTCAAAATATACATTGTTTTCTGTGATAGGTATTTTGATTATAACAGTAGGTTTAAATCTTATAATAGTAGAAGATCAAAAGGATATTGCTGTAAGTTTACAAGAAGAAGCTGTATATGAAGGAGATATCAAGGAAGAGAATCTTCTTTTATCGTTAAAAAAGGTTAGAGACGAAAAATCAGAAGATAGGCGTTATACATCGCAAGCGTTTATTATTGGTGGTCTTACTCATAATTATCCTGGGATTTTATATACAGAGAACAAAATTGAAGATTATCCTGATAAATATGCAGCGGAATTTTATCAATGTTGGAGAAATAAATTTAAGGTGCTATTAAAAAGGCTCCCAACAAAAGAGCAGAAAAGTGCACTAACCAAATTGAATGAAGTAAAAATTCCATTTGCTCAATACCCTGGATATTACCTTTACTATACTGCCCTTGAAAATATGCAGGTGATTTTTATCATAATTATATTTCTTGTTACATTCTTTGCGTCAGGAGCATATTCGGACAGCTTTGAAGACGAGAGTATGGAAATTATTACGACTACAAAAGCCTATAAAAAGAATATGATGATTAGAATTTTACCAGTAATATTTTATGGGATTTTATTGACAATAATTGCTGTATTGGGCACAGTAGGCATGATAAGTTCTGTTGTGGGATTTAAAGCATTAAAGACCAGTTATAAAATGATCTCCTTATTTTCTTTTGGAAATTTAAGCATAGGGCAAGCCATTATGATAATGATGCTTGCAGAAATTATCGGGGTATTTGCTTTATCAACTTTAATGGGATGTTTTTCTTTTAAGACAAAGAAAACAACCACAGCTATTGGCATAGGTGTCAGCATGAATGTATTTTTTATGATAGGAAGCAGACTTGTACCATCTTCGGCAAGCTTTATGAAGTATTTGTTAAATGCAATTCCTATGGCAAGTTCATATGTATTATCAAGTATGAATGGCTTTTCCATTTGTTTTGGCATTTGGGAGCCGTATGCAATAATATTGGAAGTTTCAGCAGTATCTTTGGTAGCTTTGGGGCAGTTACTTGGTCTTTTAAACTCAGGGACAGATACTTAATCTTTTTAGAAGATGTAAGTGAGAGATGAGAGTGACAGTTGCTCATTCTTTTATAGGGCTGCAGGTACAAGGGGATGGAGCTTTTAGGTAAGGCAGATATCAAGTAACTGTCACTATTGTTTATTGTTCCAATTGATACTAGGAAATGTCAATGACAGTTACTCATTCTTTCTACCAAAAAGATATAATCATTCCACCATTTCCAGCATAGGTTCCCATTGTTGCGCCCATATAATTTATTAATATGTCCTTTGGATTATATCTTTTATTTATTTCATTTTTTAAGAACTCTGCATCATCAGGATTATTTAGATGAGTAATCCCAATTACAGTGTTTGAGAAATCTTTTTTTCTTTCGCCGATTATTTCTATGGTTCTGTTTAAAAATTTTTTCTTTCCACGGACTTTCTCCGATATTTCAACTTTTCCATTTATACCTTCTAATAAAATTTTAAGATCAAGTATTTTAGCAATTGAACCTTTAAATTTATCTAATCTACCGCCCTTAACAATATTTTCAAGAGTATCTAAGAGAATTAGGATATTAATATGTTCTCTGCATTCTTTGAGTGCTTCAATTATCTTATCTACTGAAAGTCCCTCTGCTGCTAATTTTGCAGCCTTTATTATTAGCAAGCCATGGCCTAATGAGCCTGCTAAAGTATCAAAAACCGTTACATCTGCATGGGATATATCCCTTCCAATGCAAGCAGATTGATATGTGCCACTAAGGTGCGAAGACATCGTCAGGCAAAGCAATGGACCTTTGCTCGATAATCTTTTGAATGTATCAGCAAATGTTGATGGTGAAGGTTGAGATGTTTTTGGGAGCTCTTTTGAGGCACTCATTTTTTCGTAAAATTCTTGCGGGGTAAGGTCTACACCTTCTAAATATTCTTTGCCATCAATGATTATCGTCAAAGGAACTATGGAAATATTATATTTATCTATCAGTTCCTTGGGTAGGTCAGCTGAACTGTCTGTTATTAATTGAACCAAGCTATCACCTCCTAATTTATCCGATGGCTGCCATCCGTAATACCCCGCTTAAGGCGGGGAATGATGGATGCTACGCCCATGGATTGGCTCTTCTTAGACTTAGATGAAGAAGGGTATTTCTTATAAGCAGACTCCACCTGAGTCTTAGAATCACTGATAAAGCAGAAAACATTTTAACTTTTTTATTATTTACTGCTATTTAAATTTAAACTTGGCGAATTTTTTAGGATGCTTTCAATGTAATTTTAAAATAGATACTTTATACAATATTATTTTACTCCTAAATTTAAAATATGTCTCCCTTTATGGGGGGCAGATAAGAATTGTTTTTAGGGGGTATTGTACCTCTTTTAAAATTAAAAAAATCAATTGTAAACCCCAATTAGCCCATTTAATTTGGAAGACTAAATTAGACAGGGAAAATTAAAAGGGGTATAATTTACTTTTGTAATTAAATTATAAATCGTAAAATGATGATGAAAAGTAATTTATTGACTTATTGCACATTTTAGAATATAATAAAAATTAAGTAAAAGGTCAGTTACTGATTGAAATTAGGCATAAACTTCTATATAAGTTATTTTTCATATATGTTTATGACTTTTTTAGTTTTTTAATTATCTTACTTATAGTGTGGTGATAAAGTTGAGTGAGCAAGAGTATATTGTTAATAAGGTTTTAAATAATAATGTAATTCTTGCTTTTGATAAAATAAAAAAAGATGAAGTAGTTTTAGTTGAAAAGGGTATTGGATTTGGTAAAAAGAAAGGGCAAGTTATAGACTTAAGTAAGACAGGGATCAAAAAATATTTCTATCCTTTGATGAGAGCGCAAAGAGAGAATATTATGAGCTTGTAAATAAATTAGATGGTGAGGTTATAGGGGTAAGTGAAGAAATTATTGCAATTGCTGAAGAAAAATTTGGTTCATTAAATGCTCATATACATATTGCACTAACAGATCATATTAGTTTTTGCATAGAGAGGTTAAAATCAGGATTTGAAATAGGCAATCCCTTTATTTATGAAATTAAGGCCCTATATGCTGATGAATTTAGAATTGGAGAAAAGGCTGCGGCATTGATTAAAGATAGATTAGGGGTTGAAATTCCAGAATCTGAGATAGGATTTATAGCTCTTCATATTCATGCAGCAAGGCAAAACAAAAAAGTTGGGGAAACAATAAAGGATACTAAACTTCTAATGGATTTGGTGAATATAATTGAGAAAGAATTATCGGTTAATATTCACGATACTGGATTAACATATAGTCGTTTAATAAATCACCTTAGGGCTAGCATAAGCAGGATGGAAGAACGAAAGTATATTAAAAATCCATTATTAGATACAATAAAGGAACAATTTAAAGAGTCCTATAAAATAGCTTCAAAATTAGGAGAATATATTGAAAAAACCAAGAAGATATATGTATCTGATGATGAATTGGGATATTTGGCATTACATATAGAAAGAATTAAAGAAGTAAAAAAGTGTGTTACTGAGTCAAATCAGGCATGAGCTTTTAATACATGATTAATGGTATTAATAGCTTGTGCCTTTTTATTTTATTTTAATTGAAAGGAGGGGATTATAGAATAGGTATTATTGTGTTCTCATATAAAATAAAATTTAAAATGTAAGGGGGACTTATAAATGAAGAAGTATTTTCAACGACTTGGCAGTTCATTAATGCTACCAGTAGCTGTATTGCCAGCTGCAGCGCTTCTTTTAGGAATTGGTTACGCAATTGACCCATCTGGCTGGGGAGGCGGAAGCCCTGTAGCTGCATTCCTCATAAAGGCTGGTGGATCTATCATCGACAATATGGCAATACTATTTGCTGTAGGTGTTGCACTAGGAATGGCAAAAGAGAGAGATGGCTCAGCTGGATTGAGCGGGTTGGTAGCTTATTTGGTAATTACAACCTTGCTTTCAACAAATACAGTAGCTATGATCAAAGGAGTTGATCCATCACAAGTAAATGCTGCATTTGGGAAAATACAAAATCAATTTATAGGAATTATGTCAGGATTAGTCGCTGCTTCGATGTACAACCGTTTCAGCGAAGTAAAACTACCAGATGCGTTAGCGTTTTTTAGTGGGAAAAGGCTGGTACCAATTGTTACCTCTGCTGTAATGTTAGTAGTTTCCGGAATATTCTATTTTATATGGCCTATTGTATACAGCGGATTAGTAGCTTTTGGTGAAGCAATTAGTGGATTAGGTTTTATTGGAGCAGGCTTATATGGATTCTTTAATAGACTTTTAATTCCAGTAGGCTTACATCATGCTTTGAATTCAGTATTCTGGTTTGATGTAGCTAATATCAATGATATTGGAAACTTCTGGGCTGGTACTGGAGTTAAGGGTGTAACAGGGATGTACCAAGCAGGTTTCTTCCCAATAATGATGTTTGGTTTGATTGGTGCTGCTTTTGCAATATATAAGACAGCAAAACCAGAACGTAAAAAAGAGGTAGGATCATTGATGTTTGCAGCAGGATTTGCTTCATTCTTAACTGGTGTTACTGAACCTCTTGAATTCTCATTTATGTTTGTTGCACCTGGATTATATATTGTACATGCTGCATTAACTGGTCTTTCATTAGCAGTTTCTGCATTTTTCCATTGGACAGCAGGCTTTGGGTTTAGTGCAGGTCTTATAGACTTTGTATTAAGTTCTAGACTTCCATTAGCTAATAAGCCATACATGCTTCTTGTACAAGGATTAATATTTGGTTTAATTTATTATGAACTGTTCAAGTTCTTAATTGTTAAATTCAATATAGCTACTCCTGGCAGAGAACCATTAGAGGCAGGAACAGAACAATTTAATGTAGAATTAAATGGAACTGATGCAGCTTTGAATTTGAAGTCAAATTCAAATAATAGTAAATATGCTACCATGGCATCTATAATATATGAAGGATTAGGTGAAGATAGCAACATAGTTTCAATTGAGAATTGCATTACTCGTTTAAGAGTAGAAGTAAAGGATATCAATAAAGTAGATCAAGGCAAAATTAAAAAAGCAAATATTCCTGGGGTTAAAGTTACTGGACCCAATAATATTCAAGTTATCGTAGGACCTCAAGTACAATTTGTAGCTGAGGAAATAGAAAAGCTAAGAAAATAAGTATGATAAGCTAATTTTAAAATCTGACAGAATAAAATATAGTAAAATAAGCATATTAGGGACGGTTAAGAAGTATTTCTTAACCGTCCCATGCCTTGTCCAATGCCTTTATATGTAAAACATTTCTTAACTGTCCCACATTAAATACACATTAAATACATTAAAAACCGTGTTTCAATCTGTAAAATAAGTTCCCATTGTTCTTTTCTGATGAATGATTAAAATATGGCACCCCAAATCTTGTAAAAAACCAAAAGCCAAGCCTTCGCATTCCTGCATCAAAACCAAAGGTCTTAAATGTTTTCATTGCACCACTGAATGAATAGAAGTTTTTGGCAGCTTTAAAAAATTCACATTGCAAATCAGCAGGAGATATTTTTGCAGGTTTAAAAACAACATTTGTCATATCGTAATACTCCCACTCTTTTGTTAACATTCTTCCCTCTTTTTCAAATTGCTCAAATACAGGAGTACCAGGATACGGTGTAAGTACAGCTGGCTGAAGCTGATATGCATTTATATCTTTGCAGAACTGTACAGTTTTATCAATATCTTCTATGCCGTCATAATCGAGTCCCAGTACTATACTTGCTATCATTTTAATTTTATACTTGGACAATTTTTCACCGCATCTTTTAATATCTTCAATGCTCTGCTTTTTGTTTACATAATCCAGGGAATCCTGATTCAAAGATTCTATCCCTATAAGAGTTCTTCTTAAATGAGCTCTGCTTAAAAGATCCAGCAGTTCCTCATCATTTGCCATATCAGTTCTTCCAAAGAAAAAAGTTTCCTTGAAAACAACGTCATTGTCTATCATTTTCCTTAATATTTCTTTTGCTCTTTTCTTGTCTGCTGTGAAATTATCGTCTTCAAAATTTACATATTTAAAGCCTGCTTTTTTATAAATCTTCAATTCTTCAATTACGTTGTCTGGTGTCCTTTTCCTATATGGATGAAACATCCTGGAAGTTGTGCAAAAATTGCATGCAAACGGGCATCCTCTTGAAGTCATAACATTTGCTGCTTTTGTAGGAGTCTTTAACAGCGTATAATCTGGAAAAGGAATCTCATCAAGATTTTGCGGAGGAGTTGCATAAACTATCTTATCTTTTATTTTGCCATAAATAACGTCTTCAATTACATTTTCTGCTTCTCCAACTATTACCTGATCAGCATGGCAAAGTGCTTCTTCTGGCATTGAAGTTGCATGCATACCGCCAATTAGCACTCTCTTTTTCATTTCATTTCTGAAAAAGTCAGCTATTTCATAGGCACGTTTTACATTACAAGTCATGGTATATATGCACACAACATCAGCGTCGCTCATTTTTGAATAATCTGGATCTGCATATAACTCCTCGTAGCATTCCACATCACAGCCAGAATTTTTTAAAATATGTCCCAATATTAAAGGACCTGTTATGTTATTCTTGTGTCCGTAAACATTTCCACCAAATCTGTAAAATGGATTTCTCCTAATATCTGCTGCAGGAGAAATAAAAATAACTTTCATTAAAATATTGGCCTCCTTTTTATATTTGCTCAATATAGAATTTTAAATTTTGCTATTTATATTGGACAAATTTTATAGATACCCCCTCTATATTTTTACAATTTGTCCAGCATTAAGCGAAGTCATAAGCTGCCTATTTTAAAATAGGCAGCCAGGTAAGCCAATCCTAAGTGCACTTACTATAAAGCAGCACTTAATGAATCATGCTGCTTTAATTATCAGCAGAAAAGCCTTTCTCGTTTTCTTCTTCTTTATACAAATTTTTAAATGCTGTTGAAAGCATAAGCTTTATTCTGTTCAGCTGGTTTACTTCGCTGGCACCCGGATCAAAATCTATAGCAGTAATGTTTGACTGCGGGTATCTAGCTTTAAGTGTTTTTAGCATGCCCTTGCCTGTTATGTGATTTGGCAGGCATGCAAATGGCTGCATACATATAATATTATTAACGCCGCTTTCTATAAGCTCTATCATTTCAGCTGTAAGAAGCCATCCTTCACCAGCCTGGTTTCCCATTGACAAAACGGGAGAAGAAATTTTAGCAAGATGCATTATTGTTGTTGGAGGCTTAAATCTTTTACTCTTTTTAAGTAAATTTTTAAGATCTCTTCTATAATATTCTATATAAAGTATTACAAGATCCCCTATTGTTTTACTTAGCCCCTTCCCTGAAAGATATTTGTGCTTAAATTTTTCATTATATGCACAGTACTCTACAAAACCTGTTAAATCAGGTACAACAGCTTCAGCACCTTCTTTTTCAAGTAAATCAACGATATTGTTATTTGCAATTGGATGGAACTTTACAAGAATCTCTCCTACAAGCCCTACTTTAGGCTTTTTAATATCATTAATTTCAAGATTATCAAAGTCGTATATTATTGCTCTTATATTTTTCTTGAATAAGCTCTTATCACTGCTTCTTACGGATTCTTTGCATTTTCCTACCCATTTTTCATATAATTTATTTGTAGAACCCTTTACCTTCTCATAAGGCCTTACGCGGTATACTACCTGCATAAGGAGTTCACCATATAAAAGTGCAATCATGCATTTTTCGGCCATATCCATTGAATATGTAAACCCAGGATTACTCTCTAATCCTGCAAAATTTACAGATATTACAGGTATATTTCCAAAGCCTGCATCTTTTAAAGCTTTTCTCAAGAAGCCTATATAATTTGAAGCCCTGCAAACTCCTCCTGTCTGCGTCATAATTACTGATGTATTATTTAAATCATACTTACCTGATTTTAGTGCAGAAATAACCTGGCCAACAACAATTATTGACGGATAGCAGGCATCATTGTTTACATATTTAAGCCCTTCATCTATTGCTTTTTTGTCAACAGATGGGAGTATTTCCAAGTTGTAGCCGCATGAGTTCAGAGCTTCTTGTATAAACTGAAAGTGTATAGGAGCCATTTGAGGAGCAAGTATAGTATGCGTTTCTCTCATTTCCTTAGTAAAAACAACCTTTTTTGTCATTGGGCCTTTCTTCTCAGGCACAAAGTTGTTTTTATCCCTTTCTTCCATAGCAGCTTTTAAAGAACGCAATCTAATTTTTACAGCTCCTAAATTGCTAACTTCATCAATTTTAAGTGAAGTGTAAATTTTGCCATAGTTTTCAAGTATCTCCTGTACCTGATCTGTAGTTACAGCATCAAGTCCACATCCAAATGAGTCTAATTGAACAAGCTCAACATTATTTTGTGTTGCTACAAAGCTGGCAGCAGCATATAGTCTTGCATGGTATGTCCACTGATCAACCACCCTTAAAGGCCTTTCAACTTTCCCTAAATGAGCTACAGAATCCTCTGTTAAAACTGCCATACCAAGTGAAGTAATTAAGTTAGGAATTCCGTGATTTATTTCGGGATCAATATGATATGGATGTCCTGCAAGTACTATGCCTTTTTTCCCAGTTTCCTTTAAATATTTTAAAACTTCCTCTCCCTTGTCCCTTATATCCTGCTTTGTGTTTTCTTTTTCCTGCCATGCACTATCAACAGCCTCGTTTATCTCATTCCTTGGAATATGAAAATCTTTCTTTAGTACATCATAGAGCCTTTTTTTTAGATTTTCCTTATCATCGAAAGAAAGAAAAGGATTCATAAAGTTAACTTTATTTTCATTAAGCTCATCCATATTGTTTTTTATAACTTCAGCATATGATATGACAACAGGACAATTTAAATGATTATTGGCATCCTGCTGTTCTTTCTTTTCATAAAATATGCAGGGATAAAATATAAATTTTATTCCTTTGTTTATAAGATCCATTATATGCCCGTGCACCATCTTGCCAGGATAGCACACTGATTCTGAGGGAATAGTTCCTATTCCGCTTTCATATAAGGCTCTTGATGATGGCGCTGATAGTTCCACCCTAAACTTAAGTTTAGTAAAAAATGTAAACCAGAACGGATAGTTTTCATACATATTCAGCGCTCTTGGTATTCCTACTGTCCCTCTTTCAGCCTCTTTAATACTCAAAGGTTCGTATCCAAAAATTCTTTTATATTTGTAATCATAAAGATTGGGTATATTTTCTTCCTTTTTATTAAGACCGCTGCCTTTTTCACATCTGTTTCCAGTAATATATTTTTCTCCGTTAGGGAAGTTGCTTATTGTAAGCAGACAGTTATTTGTGCATCCCCCGCATCTTCTCATTGATGCTTTACATGTAAAAGAATCTAATCCATTCACATCAATAAGGGTTGATTTATACCCTTCGCTATAATTTTCCTTAGCAATCAGTGCAGCACCTAATGCACCCATGAGCCCTGCAATATCTGGTCTTACTGCTTCCTTACCAGATATAAGTTCAAAACTTCTAAGCACTGAATCACTATAGAAAGTTCCTCCCTGTACAATTACCTTATCTCCAATTTCATCGGGATTTCTTAATTTTATAACTTTAAGCAGTGCATTTTTTATAACAGAATATGAAAGCCCTGCAGATATATCACCAATTGTTGCCCCTTCCTTTTGAGCCTGTTTAACTTTTGAATTCATAAAAACAGTGCATCTTGAGCCAAGGTCAACAGGTTTGTCCGCTGTGAGCCCTGCATTAAGAAAATCCTCTACTCCCATATTTAATGAATGTGCAAAGGTTTCCAAAAACGAGCCGCACCCTGATGAGCATGCTTCATTCAAAAGTATACTATTTATAACGCCATCTTTTACTCTCATGCATTTCATATCTTGACCGCCAATGTCAAGTATAAAGTCTACACCAGGAAGAAAGAATTCTGCAGCTCTATAGTGAGCTATAGTTTCAACCTCCCCTATGTCTATATGAAGTGCTGCTTTAATGAGTTCCTCTCCATAGCCTGTAACAGCAGAATTAACTATTTTTGCATCTTGAGGCAAAATGGCGTATACTTCCTTTAGTATTTCAACAGTAAGCGCCAGTGGGTTACCTTTGTTGCTTCCATAATATGAGTAAAGTATTGTACCTTCCCCATCAATTAAAACTGCCTTTGTAGTTGTGGAGCCTGCATCAATGCCTAAAAAGCATTTTCCATGATAAGTTGATATATCCCCTCTTTTTGCTTTATGGCTTTCATGTCTTTTTCTGAATTCATCTAGCTCTTCTTGGTTTAAAAATAAAGGCCTCATCTTTCCTACTTCACAATCTGGTAAAGAATTTAAACCTGAAATTCTCTGCTTCAAGTCCCCAAATGAGATGGCATCTTCATCTTTTGAAGCAATTGCGGCCCCCATAGCAACAAATAATTCGGAATTTTTAGGGAATATTACGTCGTTGTCCTTTAATTTTAGCGTTTTTATAAACCTTTTTCGAAGTTCAGATAAAAAGCTTAATGGACCTCCTAAAAATGCAACTTCTCCTTTTATTGGTCTTCCACAGGCAAGTCCACTTATTGTCTGATTTACAACTGATTGAAATACTGAAGCTGCAATATCATGTTTGTCAGCTCCTTGATTTAGTAATGCCTGAATATCTGTTTTTGCAAAAACACCGCAGCGTGAGGCAATAGGATATATAACCTTATGCTTTTTTGAAAGCTCATTTAATCCTGAAGCATCAGTTTGAAGAAGGGATGCCATCTGATCTATAAAGGCTCCCGTCCCCCCTGCACATGAACCATTCATCCTCTGCTCCATGCTTCCGCTGAAATAAGTTATCTTAGCATCTTCTCCTCCGAGTTCAATTGCAACATCTGTATCAGGTATAAATTTTTCAATGGAACTTACACAAGCAGTAACTTCCTGTATAAATGGTATATGCAGCCATTTATTTACAGAAAGTCCTCCTGAGCCTGTTACCATTACTGTAATTTTGCTATTTTTAAACTTATTATATCCTTCACAGATAAGTTTAAAAATAGTACTTTTTATATCTGAGAAATGTCTTTGATATTTGCTGTAAAGCATTTTAGCATTATTGTCTAAAACCACGAGTTTAACAGTTGTTGACCCTACATCTAAACCTAAATGTAAAACCTGTTCCATATAACCCAGCTTATAAAGCTATTTCCCCCCTTATCTATATCAAACTTATTATTATTATATTATGCTATATTATGCTCTATTATGATGATTGATGTATTTTTTTGTATATATACATCAGTATTATACTAACACAAAATAGCGTATAGCACCAAATTAATAATAAGTAATGATAGTCCAAATAAAATAAGAAGTCAAGTTTTGGCGAATCATGTTTGGGACAAGAATACTTGATTCATTTAGTACTATATTTTAAAATATGAATGTTATCATTAAAATATACAAAAATAAAATTTTAGACATAACAGTTAGGGGATGATATTTTATGAAAAGCAATACAAATGTTGAATCGCTACCATTATATATTGAAATATATAATCATTATAAGGATTTAATAGTTTCAGGGAAGCTAAAGCCTGGAGCTAAACTGCCGTCCATAAGAAAGTGTGCACTTGAAAGGATGATAAGCAGGACTACTGTTGAGGCTGCATATCTTCAGCTGTCAGCAGAAGGGTATATAATTTCAAAACCGGGAAGCGGCTTTTATGTTTGTGAAGTAAATTATAGTGATATCCAAAAACCTACTAAAAAGAAATATACAAAGGTAGTAAACAAGAAAAAGCCATCCTATGATTTTGTAAGTTATTCTGTGGATAGTAAAAGTTTTGATTTTGATTTATGGAGCAGGTATATAAAAAGCGCACTTCGCAATAAAGAAAGGCTTTTACATTATGGAGATACAAAGGGCGAATATGATTTAAGACTTGCCATAACTCATTATGTGTCAGAGCATAGAGGAGTTATATGCGAGCCTGAGCAAATTGTAGTTGGAGCAGGCGTACAAAGTTTGCTTAATATTTTATGTTCCTTAATAAAAACATCTTCACCTGTTGTATTTACCGGTGTTGATTTTGTTAAAGGAAGGGTAGTGTTTAGAGATAGGGGATTTAAAACAATTTTTTACGGAAATTTAACAAATGATTTGTCAGATTTTGAAAAAATAAGCCCTAAGATTATATATACGTCCCCATCCCATACCACTCCATGGGGAGATGTTATGCCAATTAAAACGAGATTATCTTTGCTTTCATATGCAAAATCACATGGATGTTTAATAATGGAGGATGATTTTGATAGTGAATTTAGATATTATGTAAGGCCTGTGCCGTCCCTTCAAAGTTTAGATGGGGGACAAAATGTTATATATATGGGCACTTTTTCAAGATTACTTCTTCCTTCAGTTAGAATTAGTTTTATGGTTTTACCAATAGGTTTAGTTGATGAATATGAAAAGGTGGGAAAAAATTATAATCAAACTGCATCAATAACCGAACAAATAGCTCTATGCCAATTTATTCGTGATGGACATCTTAATAAAATAATTAAAAAAGCCCGAAAACTGTACATAACTAAAAGCAATACTTTTTGTGCCTGTGTTAAAAAGATTTTTAAAGATAAGGCTGAAGCAATTCCAAGCCTAGGAGGTTTTTTAACTCAACTTGAGGTTAAAACAGATATGTCATCAAGTGAGCTTGTTAAAAGAGCAGCTAGCGCAGGGATTTTAGTAAAGCCACTGGATTTAAATGAGAAAAAGGGTTATCCAAGAATTTTATTGTGCCTATCCGGAGTAGCTGAGGAAGATTTTGAAGAAGCATTAAACTTACTTAAGGATGCATTTTTTAATGAATAATAGATTTATAAAGAAGTTACATTTAATATAAGCATATATGCAGCTAAAACTATTTTCATTTCTACAGACGATATGTACAAATTTATAACAACATTAGGTTATGAATATTCTATTATTGACCTATAAAAAGGTCAGATAATTAACTTTTGCAAAAGACAAAGCCCTTATAGTTGGGCTTTTAAACAGACAGAGCGGCTGCAATCGTCTTATTTGATAAAATTAGAATATCGGATATTGCTTTTGCCATTCTGACAAGTGTGTTCTTATTCAAAAAATAGAGGGCTACACAAGCCTAAAAGGAAGTGAGGTGTTTGGTTGAAAGACATTCGAAAAATAAATGCTGTGAAAAAAATAATAAATAAAATAATTAAGGGATGAGTTTTATGTTAATTATAGAAAAAGCTAAAAAGGAAGATGCAAGAGCTATACATGATATTTCAAGGGAGCTTAATATAAGTTATGCTAAAGACAAAGATAAAGGGGTTCTATTAAGAATAATTCCTGAAGAATATATTGAACAAAATATAGATAATTTTATTGCAGCGAGACTTCATGGCAGTATGGCAGGTTTTTTGTGGTTTAATACTCAATATCCTGAGGAGTTACTAGGTGATACTATACTGCAAGGTAATATAGATAACTGTATTTATTCAGAACAAATTGCAGTAAAGAGGGAGTATGAAGGCTTAGGTTTAGGAAGAAAGCTTTATGAGTTTATAAAAGTAAATAACCCAGATAAGGGTATACTAGTACTTGTAAATACTGCCCCTGAAGGTAATAAAGCTTCCTTCAGCTTTCACACAAGTATAGGGTTTAAAACCGTTGGTATATTTCACAAGAAATATTTCTGCGGCTTTGAAGATTTTACTTCAAAACTTTTAAGGCTGTAAAAAGTTTATTTCTTTGTGTTTCCAAGGACGGGAACGTGGAGACGGTATGCTTGATGTCAAGAGTGGGGAAGTAAGAACGTCAAAGCATTTTGGAATAAAGGGATTTCCGTGATTTTGAACTCATATTCAAGCCGGGTTCTAGGTTGCGGAAGTTTTTATTATAAGAACATATCTAAAGCCCCGAAAATGCAGGGCCGAGTGGATATTATTACTACTGTAAAAGTGGGGCTGAATTGACAAGTTTACTATGGCAACAAAAGCAGATAAAATGATATAATTAGACTAGTCATCATACGGAATATTAGATAGCAAAATGATTAGTCATATACTTTTTAAAATGATAAATTTGAATTTAGGAGGGGATAAATATGAGCAAATACAAACCGCCATTTCACATGACAGATAAAATAACAAATCTGGTTGCGGAAATCAGTGAACAGGTTGGACGTGTTACAGTTTTGTCGCACGGCAATCTAAATCCACATCTTCGCAAAGAAAACAGAATCAGAACAATACACTCATCGCTTGCCATTGAGCATAATTCATTGTCTTTGGAACAGGTAACAGCTATTATTGACGGAAAACACATCCTTGGTAATCCGAATGAGATAAAAGAAGTTCATAACGCATATGAAACCTACGAAATGATGCTAAATCTGAATCCGGCTTCTGTAGATGATCTTTTGAAAGCACATAAAATGATGATGAATGGGTTGATACCTGAAAATGGCAGATTTCGTTCTGGCGATGTCGGTGTGTTTGATGGAGATGTAGTTGTGCATATGGCACCACCGGCGAATTTGGTGCCCGGACAAATTCATGATTTGTTTGCGTGGCATCAGAATTCTGAAATGCATCCGCTGATCAAAAGTGCGATTTTTCATTATGAATTTGAGTTTATTCATCCGTTCGCTGATGGAAATGGACGTATGGGCAGAATGTGGCACAGCTTACTGCTGGGACAGTGGAAGGAATTGTTTTACTGGCTGCCAATTGAAGAATTAATAAGGACACGTCAGAAAGAGTATTATGATGCTCTTGGCAAATCAGATAAAGAAGCTGACAGTTCTGCTTTTGTAGAATTGATGCTTGAAATAATTGCAGATACATTAAAACAGATAACTGTCGTCGGGAATGCTGAAAGCACACCGCAGTCTGATATGACTGCGCAAGTTGTAAAATTGCTTGAAGCACTGAGTGATGAAACATTATCAGCTTCGGAGATAATGAAACGTCTCGGCTTATCTCACAGACCGACATTTAGAAAGAATTATCTGAATCCTGCATTGGAACAGGGATTGATTGAAATGACGATTCCGGATAAACCGAATAGCCGTAATCAGAAATACTATAGGAAATAACTTAGTCGGTTAACTTAGTCGCTTTGACCGACCAAGTTAACCGATCAAGATACTAACGAGCACGGTGCCAGCCTCTTGGCATTTGACATTCGAAGGCAGTTTATTGGAGCCAGAGGGAGATTAAATAAATTTTACATTTCGCAAAGGAGTAATAATGCAGCTTCCTTTAGTTGATTCAATGAATTAAAATTGCTGGCCTTTGAACCTATTGCCCCTGATGTAGCTTCACTTTTCATCCATCCACTTATGTTGCCGGTGTAATGCCATGATTACTTGCAACTAATGAATTAATGAAATAGGAGATTTCAATTTATAGTTTGGACTTATGGAGTAGCTCCTACATAAATAGGCTTCTGATTAATAATGAAAACGCAAGTGTGCAAGTACAGAAGACTTTGTAGAAAATATCAAGATTTTAGTATAGGAAGGTTAAAAATATGCTTGGATTAAAACGGGGAATAGTTAAGCTGTGTGACCATGATAAAGCATGGGAACAAAATGCAGCTCAAACAATAGAAAAGTTAAAGGCCATATTTGGCAATGCTGCAGCTGATATTCAACATGTCGGAAGTACTTCAATTGTGAATATCAAGGCTAAGCCGATAATTGATATTGCCGTTGCGGTAAACAATTATGACGAAATAGCAAAGCTTATTCCTGCACTTGAACAATCAGGATTTATGCATTGTGAGCACAATGTGCCGGGAGATATGCTTTTTGTATGTGGTGATCAAAATGCTGATATAAGAACACATTATATTCATGTGGTTAAATCAGGCAGCAAAGAATGGCATAATTACATAAACTTCAGAAATTATTTGAATGCAAAACCTGATGCTGCAAAAGAATATGAGGCCCTAAAGCTTGGACTTATGAGTAAATACCAAACTGACAGATTAGCATATACAGATGGCAAGGCAGAGTTCATCACTCATATTTTACGAAAGGCACAGGTGTGGTCTTTTCTTGGCAAGACAGTAACTGTAACAATTGATCGTCCGCTTGGCAGTGCTCATCCAAAGCATGATGATATGATATATCCCATAAACTATGGTTATATTGATGGTGTAATTGCACCCGACGGCGAAGAACTTGATGTATATATTTATGGAGAGAATAGACCGCTTGATGAATTTACGGGTAGGGTTATCGCAATTGTACATCGTGAAGATGATATTGAAGATAAGCTTGTTGCTATATCGGATGGGATTGTATTTTCGGCATCAGAAATTAAATCTGCGGTTTCATTTCAAGAAAAATATTATGACAGCAGAATAGAAATGTTCAACCCCAAAATTGTTCATATTCTTGGTGCATCAGGTTCAGGTACAACAACACTTGGAAATGCAATAAGCGAAAAATACGGCTTTAAGCATCTCGACGCTGATGACTATTTTTGGCTTCCAACCGATCCTAAATATACAATGAAAAGAGAGCCTTCCGAAAGGCAAAGACTGCTTTCTGAAGCTATAGCAAAAGCAGAAAGATGTGTAATATCTGGCTCATTATGCGGCTGGGGTGATATATTTATACCTAAATTTGAATTGGTTATTTTAATAGAGACTCCAACAGAAGTAAGAATTGAACGCTTAAAGCAGCGTGAATACAACCACTTTGGCAACCGTATTTTGCCCGGCGGGGATATGTACAAAAATCACATTGAATTTCTTGAGTGGGCAGCAAAATATGATACTGCAGGAATTGAGCAAAGGAGCAGAGCTTTGCATACAGAATGGCTCAAAAAGATAAATTGCCCTGTTATAACTGTTGATGGAACAAAGCCAATAAATGAAATATTAAAAAAGGTTGGGTTGAGCAATGGATAAAAAATTGCATTTATACAAAAGATAATAGAAATCGTTTGATTGTATAACTATGTAGATGTATATTATATGCCCCCATTAATGGTACTAACGCCCATATATAAATAGTATATATTGGTATTAATGCGCGTAAATACAAAATTAAGGGGGGATTATATGAAAAAGTTTTTAATAATACTTATAATGATTGGCACAGCAGTTGCTTTGTACTTTGCATTTACTTTTTTCCCGGACAATAGGGGAATACAAGGGAGGTATGCTTTTGTTGATATTAACTATGTAAGCCCGCTTTCCTCAACTTTGTGGTCTAAGGAGTCACGAAAAAACATTCAATATACTATCGGTAAAGACTATTTCGCCATCGAACCGGGAGAAAAGACGAAATGGGTTGATGTTTCTTACAAGAAAGAAAGAATAGATGCAGCTTTTATTAAAGCTCAGTATGGCATGGAATCGTTAGCTAAAGAATATATCAGGATTTTTTTTAGCAAAAGTTCAAAAGGTTATAGATATGTTATCATAGATAAGAATAAAAATGAGATCGGATACCATGTTTTTCGAATCGGTGGAGATATTTATGTTTGTGAAACATACAAAGATTATCATAAAAATGGTTTCGTGAAAATCGAGGAAGTGAAGAAGCTCAATTAGTTTTAAATATCAGAAAAATTTAAAGATATAATAAAACCACATTAATCGAAAGGTGCAGCTCATCAACGGCTGCACCTTTTGTTTAATTAGCGGAAAAAGCCAAAGGGTTGACAAGACAGGATTACTTTTTCGGTGGCGAGAAGATAAGGTTGCTGTCAAGTTGGGGTTGTATTGGGCATATCTGACAAGAATGGCTGTAACAGCATTGAGCTGCTTGCTTGTAAAAAGACTGTTCTATTTTTCCGGGCGAAAAATAATATTTGAAGGGCACCCATGGAGCCGGAACGACCTTACAGATATAGGTGCTCTGATTGAAACTCCTCCACTTTAGCATAGCAAATTCTGCCAAAGGCGGTGGAATGGTAATGATTGAATTCTAATGCATAAGTGCCAGCCTTTTGGTATTTGCATTTCATAATTTTAAATGTCAAATGTCAAGAGACTGGTACTTATAACCGGCACTTATAACCGATATTGTAATGATATACTTTATATTGTAAAATATAAGGATACAAACAAAAATTGGTTTGGAGTGATAGTGTTACTATGAATTTAAACACAAAAAACGTTTTTAAAGGAATATATGCCCTCTTACTTGGATTGTTAATGGGTATATTGACGGTTATGGGACAGAAATACCTTCCCGGTTCATTAAACTCATTAGCAAACTCAGGTGCTATTTGGTTAATTCCAGCCTTCTTTATGGCTTCAACTGCGGAAAAAAAGCTCCCCTCAATTATACTTTGTGCTGAAACACTGATTGTCTGTGTTATTTCCTATTATTGGGTAGAATCCATTTTTAATCAGCACACCTTTGCTTTTGGGGACTTCTATTTTTATCTCTGGCTTATATGTGCTGTAATTGCCGGTATTATTTTCGGATTTGGCGCTAATCTTTACAGACAAAAGAGTACACATTATAATTGGGGTGCAAGCCTTCTTCCTGCCGTTTTTCTCGCGGAAGGCCTAAGCGAAATAATCCATTTATCTGAATATATGCATATGATCCCTGCGGTCATAGGAAGGATTCTATTAGGTTTTGCTCTGTATTTTATCATATATAAGAAGGACTTTTATCAATGGGAATCACTAATTTCATTCGGTTCATATACAGTATTGGGAGTTATTGCATACGAGCTTCTTTTTAAGTTAACAACATAAAAACGATATATTAAGAAAACATTCTTTTGCCAAGGCCCCACCAGGTTTAAACGGAATCTTTTTTGACCGCTCAAGGAATGGTGACAAATTTTAAGCTTTTGAATTAAAAATCAATTCTTTAAATACCTTTACATCTTTTTTATATACATTTTCACTAAATGCCTTACTTATTACCCTGCTTGATTCCCTATAAAATATTGATGGAACATTAGTAACTTCATAATAATATAAATTATTTTTTTTATATATAGGCTTGTCTATAGTCGTATAAACAGTACCTTCTATTGCATTCCCTAAATCTGCTGCTGCATCTATAATTAAACAGTTATCCTTTAATTTTTTTTGATCTTCAAAACTTAGAATATGAGTATTAGGTTTATCAACTCCAATTCCATTTATTATTACATCATATTCTCCAAGTTTATCTTTAAGCTCATTTAAGGTCTTTCTATAGAACATATTTATATTTTCAGTAAATTTCGAACATATAAAGAATGCACCTTGTGCCACATTGCCTGAACCCAATATTGCAATTTTTTTGTTTGAATTAGGAAGCATTCCCATAGTCATAAATGCATGTAAAGTAGCAGAATACCCTGCTATAAAACTGTTCTCCCTAACAAAATTGGGTTTAATCCAAGTTATTTTTTCTTTTTGATCCTTATAATATACAGAAGGGTAAATATTATCTAAGTCTACAACTATAAGATTTTTAGGAATGGCTTGCTTTTCCATAAATTCTTTTCCAGAACCTGCTGGATGGGTCCAGCCTATTATCATTTGATTTTCTCTTAAACTATTATAATCAGATGGTTGTATTAATTTTAATGATACTATTGCATCACATTCTTCAAATATATCCTTCCTACTGGCTACTTTGCACCCTGCCTTTATGTAATCTCTATCTGATATATCTAAGTTGGCTCCAAAATTTTGCTCAACAACTATCTCATTTTCAAAATTACTAATATCTTGAGGCAATAAGCAAACTCTTTTTTCATTTGGATAATTAGGTGTGATAAAACCAAGTTTCATAATTTTTTTCACCTCCTTTATTATAAGCGTTCATAGTATATCCCTTTTTCCCATTCTTAGGTTATTTTATGTTTCTACTAATTTAATATCAATATTCATGTAATCATTTAATCTCCATAGTATTTTTTGTTTATATTCTTCACTTTACAAAATTATCATAAGGGAATTTTTTCGATAAATTCTTTTTGATAAGAATACAACTTTTCTGAAGCAAAAAATTCTTTTTATAGTAGAAATCTCATTTACTGAACTATTTTTATAAGCTGTTTTGAAAAGTTCATAAGCAAATGAGGGATATGCTTGCAAATTATCTATATCATTTTTATTTATATAGTTTACATAATATAATAAGTTAGTTTTGACACTATGTCAAGAGAAAGTGCTAATTAACAGAGATTTCGCTAAATGCAAGTTAAAATAAAACACTTAAGGGTATACTAGTACTTGTAAATACTGTCCCTGAAGGCAATAAAGCTTCCTTCAGCTTTCATACAAGTATAGGGTTTAAAACCGTTGGTATATTTCACAAGAAATATTTCTGCGGCT
>ENA-UOOH01000935-UOOH01000935.1-fermentation-metagenome-genome-assembly--contig:-NODE-935-length-30569-cov-11.660779_pt1 | contig 30569 bp, 24 predicted proteins | sample MGYA00245778_ERZ724025 | MGnify/ENA primary metagenome ERZ724025 (study PRJEB28704, sample SAMN03018313) | fermentation metagenome | biome: anthropogenic terrestrial biome; feature: soil; material... | reverse complement strand
CATAATTAGAAAATTTTTTCTGTTTTTAGCTTACTTTTTATAAGAATTAGTTGTTATTATTAATGAAGTTCTATTTTAATATTAGAAATTCGTTTAGATTAAAAAAGTACTGAGCTAAGATAATTAACCAATTAAATAAAAAATACTATGAGAAAGATAGCATTAATAATAGCATTTATTTTGATGATGTTTCAAAGTAATGCACAGCAAGAATACGATACAATAATATATTATCCTCCTGCAGTATTAAATTGTCCTATGTGGATGGACACAGCTGAATTCTTAAACCCTAATGACCCTTCAGGATACTATTCTACTTTACGCCATTATGAATTATTAGGGATAATGTGTGGATATAATGTTGCTCCTGTTGGTTTTGAACCAACAATTGGACCTAATGACACAAACAAGTTAAATATTAGAGCATTTGCTCAACCTTATAGTTTAGATTCATTAGCAGTAGTTATTGGAGTTGCAGCTAAGATAATAGGAACTATGCCAAATATGAGTCCAACCTGGTATTATTTTCATTTATTGGATTCATCAAAAGTTGAAGTAGCTCATGTTCAACTTCCCCCCTATGGTTCTAGCCAAACTCCATGTCCTACTATTTTTGAAATAGAGCAAGGAAAGTATTATTTTAATAATCAGGTTCTACTTAAAGATTTTTATATAGCGGTTGATATGCCGTCACAGCAATCTTATTCTCAAGGAGGAACGCCTTATAAATTTGATCATTCTTGCACATTTACGGAGGACAGTTGTTTGAAAATAGATAGAGGATGTTATCAATACGAACCCCCTTATCTTTTAAAAAGAGGCTCGAACCAATGGACAAGGTTTGACCAAGATACAATATATTACTATTATAGGAAGATGCATATAGGTTGGTTTCCTATTATTTTAGTTCCAAGACCTGATACATCAAATTTGGTTAAAGATATTGATATTGATATTACTTGGAATATACTCCCTAATCCAGCGAAAGACTATATAAAGGTAATGAGCCATTTTAAGATAAATGATTTTGAAATATTTGATATTAGAGGTATAAAGGTTAAATCAATTCCAATAAACTCTCATGAAAAGCAGATAAATATTAGTTACCTTCCAACTGGAACTTATTTAGTTAAAATAAACACAATAAGAGGTTCAGCCACAAAGAAACTTATTAAAGAGTAATAGAATAGAAATTTAATCTTAGACGAAGTTAAGGATATTCTAAACGAATACCTTTCATAAATATAACCCAATTCATATAAACAAAAAGGACGCCTTGCTTATGCTTGGCGTCCTTTTTTATGTTATAGATTTTTCTTTTTCTTAGAATTGCAATGCAATGCTCCTTTCTCTAAATCTTCTTTAACTCTAAACAAGACAATTTTTCTAATTAAATCTATTGGAAGAGGTTTGGAAATTGGAAATTGAATTGTTCCTTTTGAATGTTTATATTCTTTTAATTCTTCTTCAAATGCTTCAATACCATTAGATGTTGGGAAAAGGCTTACATGATTTTTAAATCCTCCAAAATAAACTATAGGTCCATTTCCCTTATAGGTTGGCATTTGATAGCTAATACATTCAATAGATAAAGGAGCATTTTCAATAATCAGCTCTCTAATCTCAATCAGTTTAGCCTTAACATCTCCATCAAAACTATTAATATAAATATCTACTTCTTTGGATTTCTTATACATAATGTTATGGTTTTGTTTTAATAATTTGAGGATTAATACTGACCTGATTAATTATATTAAAACTTTGATGATAATAATTAGTTTAAAGAAAAATAGGTTTATTGGTAATATTCAATTTTTCGAGTAAATATTGCTTTTGAGTACTTATCTTTAATTATCTTCTTTATCCAATTACCCTTTTTATCATATTTATATTTAAATTTCTCAATATTAGGATTAGGGTCATTGACAATAAATGAAGTTTGTTCAATTATCTCATCCCTATCATTATATTTATAGAGGTATTTATATTCACCAGCCTGGTCTTTAAATATGTTTTCATAATAAATTAATCTACTTCTATCATCATACTTTCTTATCTCAATACTTGTTTCATTTCCTTCTTCATCATATTCATACTTCCTATTTTCTAATAAAACAGTATCTTTTTGATATGTCTTTATTTCTTTGCTCATTATTCTTCGCAGATAACAAGAATCTAAATCAGAAATATTAGTACAATATTCAATAATAGTTTCATCTTTTAACGTACTATCATTTTTATAGTTGTATATAGCTTCTTTTGTTAATATAGAATCAGTATAGGTAAGCTTTTGGAATTGGTTATTGCTATTTGTATATTCTATATCGTCAATAGAAGATAATTTATCATTATTGTATCTATTAATTTTTTCTATTTTGTTCTTATCATTATACCTTAGAAATACATGTGTGTTGAAACCTACTTCCTTTAATTCAATTAAATTACCCTTACTATCATATTTATAATAAAAAGTATCAAATGGGGTTATCTTTTCAATTAAATTATTATTTGTATCATATCTATTAATTGTTTTGCTAATGCCTGCATTGTTTTTAATTTTTATTTCAATTTCGTTTCTTCTATCATCATATTTGTAATTAGTATAATTAACTCCGAGAACATTATAATCATAGGAGATTTCCTCAACTAATTTACCTTTTTTATTGTATTTATATTCATAGGTAGAGTTATAATACTCTTTTTGACATAAATAGAATTTGTATTCAAGACCTTTTTCGTTTTCAACAATACTCTTTACTTTCCCTAAAAGTTTCTCGTTTTTATGATATGTAATTATGCTATCTTGTGCTTGACTTTTAAAGTGAGAAAAGCATAATATAGATAGAATAAATATTGATACTATGATTGCAAGTTTTGATTTCATATTAAATTACTTTACCTGCAACTTGTTTTAATATGCTTTCTAATTGACTGCCGTAGGTTTCCCAGCGGTAGTTTTCTTTTACAAATTCATTGCCTTTCTGGGCTATCTGGTCTGCAAGGGAAGGGTTTTTAAGGAGATTGATGATTGAATCGGCATATTCTTGTGGAGAGGAGGCAATAAGTATATTTTCATTGTGAGTTGCTCCCAAAGCTTCGTTGGCAAGAGGTGAACTTATGCAAGGAAGGTTCATTGCCATTGCTTCAAGGAGTTTGTTTTGAAGACCAGTTCCTATTTGCATTGGTGCAACAAAAATCTTACTCTTGGCATAATATTCTTTCATATCCTCAACCCAACCAGTTACTTTAATATTCTCAGAATTTAGGCTTTGAACTGAAGAAGTTGGGTTAGCTCCAGCAATTACTAATTTAGTATTGGGTAGTTTCTCCCAAACTAAAGGCATAATCTCTGTAGCAAGAAATATTGCTGCAACAGAATTAGGGGCATAGGACATGCCTCCAGAAAATATTATATCGAATTCCTTATTTTTATTGCTTTTATAGTTGAAATAGGAATCATCAACTCCATTTGAAATAACAGTAATTTCATCTTGAGAAGGGTGTTTGATTTCTTTCTTATCTGTCTCAACAATAATTGTGAGCTTATTGAAGATATCAAACATCTTGGCTTCATATTTTTGAAGTCTTTTTGCTTCAATGTTGAATAAACATTTCAGTAAAAAACTACTTTTGGAAGCTCTTCTTTTCATATTGGTTGAAAGAGCATCTTGGAAGTCTAATACCTTTGGGTAATTAATATTTGAGTATTTTGCGGTTCTTACAAATTGATAGTAAATAACATCAGGGTTTACTTTCTTAGAGAAGTATGTAAATTTCTTAATATTTTTCTTGTGGGTGAAGTATCCTGTTTGGAATGGAGTGCCATCAAGAAGGGATTGGGTCATTCCCAAGATAAAATCCCATTTATTAAACTGTCCAATAATGATTTCCTTAACAAAGGTTTTGAGAATGGTTTCTGATTTAGGGTTGATTTTTGTGTTATTTAGGCAAAACAAATATATATCATTGTTCTTAGCGAGTTCTTTTATTTGATGGAAAGCCCTTAGCTTATCGCCTTTGTCTAAGGGATATGGAATGCGAGAAAGTACAACTAATATCTTCATTAATAATCTCTTTTAATGATTTATATTTGATTTGCAATTTATTCTTTGTTTTCTAATTGGTTGTATTGGTCAACCAATTCCTTTGCTACAGCGTTAATATTATATTTTTCGCTTATTAGTTTCTCAGCATTAAGGGCAATCTTTTTTGAAAATTCTTTATCTGTTATACATTTATATATACTATCTGCAAATTCTTCGGGAGTATCTGCAATTACTATATTAATGTTGTTTTCATACAGAATGCCTTCAGCTGCTTGTGAGGTTGCAATAACACATTTCCTAAGCGACATTGCTTCAAGAATCTTTATCCTAATTCCACTACCCGAAAGCAAAGGTACAACCATTATTTCTTTGGAACAAATAAACCTTGCGCTATCAGGAACCTCACCATAAATAATTACTCCTTCCCTGTTCAAGTTTAGGAGCCATTGAGGCATTGCTCTGCCAGCAAAATAGGTCTTTACATTTGGAAGCTTTTCATGAACCATATCCCAAACATTATCCAAAAACCACTCAATAGCTTGTTGATTAGGAATCCAATTCATTGAGCCAATATGAAATAATGAATCCTTCTCTTCAATGTCCTTATCAATAAAGTCAGGAGTTTCAATCCCAACAGGAACATGCTTACAAGGAACCCTACATCCTTTTTTAACAAAATAATCAGCATCAACCTTAGTAACAGTATAAACTCCATCAAATTGATTAATCATCTCAAGCTCATATTTCTTAAGGCTTTGAGCAAGTTGGTTGAGATAGATTTTCTTTAAAGGATTATTTGTAGTTTGTGCAGTCTTTTCCCAAATCAAATGTTCAATATTTGGAGCTCTTAGAACAATCTTTGCTTTAGAGTTTTTTCTTATAACAGAAATATAGTGAGAAAGAAAAACGCTTTCAAGTTGAATTACATCAAATTCCTCCTCTTTCAAAAGAGAGGCAAGCCTTTGCTGCATTTCTACAGAATAGAAACGCTTAACATGATAGCTTTCATTTTTGAGAAAGCTAAATAGTGCAGAAAAAACATTAAGTTTTAAATCGACAAATATGGTTTCAAACTTAGTTTTCTCGATATAGTCTTGTGGGAGTTCAGAAATTTTAACCGGATGCTTGAAGCTATTAAAGGCAAGAACTTTTACATTATGTTCATTATTTAAAAGTCCCATCGTTAGTGTATGCATTCCCATTGAACCGCCGTCAACAACGGGAAAAGGAGGTTTATAGCAAAGCTGTAAAATCTTCATTATTTATTTTTAATTTTATGTCCAGTTAAAAAATTTTTAATCTTATTCATAGCCTTAATCCAACTTTCAGGATTCAAGAGAGCTGAATCGGATGTAGCTTTAATTGTAAGGAAAATACCAATTGGCAAGAATACCAACGTTGAGCTCCACATGCCTAAGAATGACGAAACAGCACCTTCAACTGAGGCTTTCTCTCCAATCATTCCCACAACATAATACAATATAAAGCTCAAAACCGATACAACAACAGGCATCCCCAATCCACCCTTACGAATAATTGCTCCTAAAGGTGCTCCAATAAAGAAAAGAATTAGACAAGCAGCTGAAAGAGTAAACTTCCTATGTAATTCATTTCTATGTCTTATGATTAATTCACTGTCTCCATTTCGTTTTGAATCCAACATCTTCATATCATTTTGAAGATATTGTGTTTTTTGAGAAGCTTGATTAATAATTTTCTGATTATCTTCCTTTGAAAGTGCTTTAAAGTCTTTGTAAAACGAAAACTCATACAAAGAATCCATTCTAATAATATTTGAATCCCTAATAATTGGAGAAGTGATTTGGTTTTTAATGCCACTAACTATTGATTTATTAAAGTCAGAATTTTCTTTTCTTAATTCCCCGATATTTCTGTTTAGCTGAGAAATATTAAGCATTTTATAGTGATTATTATATCTATCTTCATCAGTTTCTTTAAAAGCAAAATCAGAAACATCAAACCTAATTAACTGTTCCTTGAAATTAAGTCTAACTAATGGACGAGTATCAATAGATTGGTCATCAACGCTTTCATCATAAGTATATCCATCAATTAAATTAAAAACAAGAGTATTTCCATCATCCTCACTATACATTTGACCCTTTTTTGCAACTGTTATACTTATATTGCCTACACTCTTACTATGATCATAAATTACAACATCTGTCAAATTTTTCCCTTCCTTATCCTTTGCTCCAACTCTTATTATATATTGTTCTATATCTGCATAGAATTCATTAGGTCGAATATTTACAGTAGGCTTTTTTGTGTTTATCTCATACATTAATGTCCTCATTTTCTTTTCAGCAATTGGCATGAAGTTATTAGAGAAGAAGAAAGCAAAGACTGAAAGAAATGCAACAACAACAATTAATGGTTTCAATATTCTCCATAGAGATATACCTGCAGACTTCATTGCCACTAACTCGTAGCGTTCTCCAAAATTACCTAAGGTCATTATGGATGCAAGCAATATTGCTAATGGTAATGCCATTGGTACTAAAGTAACAAGAATATACCAGAATAATTGTAGGATTACCAACGTGTCTAATCCTTTTCCTATCATTCTCTCCAGAATCTTCCATATAAATTGAAGCAGAAGAACAAATTCTGAAATAGAAAATGTTAGTAAAAGCGGACCTAAGAATGATTTTATTATAAGTATATCAAGTTTTTTCACAATAAAACTTTACGATTAAAGCAACAAAAATACAAAGATTTAATCTTTTATTCGTATTTTTGCTCCCAAATAAAATAAATAAATTGAATACAATATGAAAAAGTTGATTATGATTTCAGCCCTTTTATCATGTTTACTTGTAATGCCAGAAGGAATTATGGCACAAAACAAAACTAACGACAAAGAACAATTCAAGTATATTATTGATGAATTTGCTGATATTAAAGTAATGCGTTATCAAATCCCAGCATGGGATAATTTAAGCTTAAAACAGCAAGAGTATCTTTACTATCTTTCTCAAGCAGCAAACAGCGGAAGAGATATATTATGGGATCAAAATTATAAGTATAATTTGACAGTGAGAAGAACCCTTGAAAATATACTTTCTACTTATAATGGAAAACGTCAAGGAAAAGAATGGGAAGACTTCATTGTATATGCAAAAAGAGTTTTCTTCTCAAATGGCATACATCACCACTATGCAGAAGATAAAATTATGCCAACATTCTCCAAAAACTTCTTCTCAACTCTTTTGAAACAATCCAATCAAAAGAATTTCCCAACCAATAAAGGGGAAAAAGTTGATGCCTTCTTCCCAAGGGTAACAGACATTATCTTTAGTAAGAAAATTGCACCTTACAGAAAAGAAACAGATAAAACAAAAGATATTGTTTCTTCTTCAGCAGTTAATTTCTATGAAGGTGTTACAAGGAGTGAGGTTGAAGAATTTTATAACAAGAAGCAAAGTCCAAATCCTGAACGTCCTCTGTCATTTGGCTTAAACTCAAAGGTTATAAAAGAAAATGGACAAGTAAAAGAACAAGTTTATAAACTCGGAGGTCTTTACTCAAGTGCAATCAAAGAAATAATCTATTGGTTGGAAAAAGCAAATAGTGTTGCCGAAAATGAAAGACAAAGAGAATACACTTCTTCTTTAATAGAATATTATAAAACAGGAGATTTGGAAATATGGGATAAATATAATGTTCAATGGGTTTCTGATGTTGAATCGATGTGTGATTATGTAAATGGTTTTATTGAAGACTATGGAGATCCAATGGGAATGAAAGCCACCTGGGAAGCAGTAGTAAACTTCAAAGACTTGGAAGCAACAAAGAGAACAGAGCTAATAAGCTCTAATGCACAATGGTTTGAGGATAATTCCCCAGTTAAGCCTGAATATAAAAAGAAAGAAGTTAAGGGAGTAAGTGCAAAAGTTATTAATGCAGTAATGCTTGGTGGTGATTGTTTCCCAACTCCACCAATTGGAATTAATCTTCCAAATGCTGATTGGATAAGAAAAGAATATGGAAGTAAATCAGTAACTATTGCCAACTTGACATCAGCCTACGATAAAGCTGCATTAGAATCTCCAAAAGGAGTATTGCAAGAATTTGCAGCGTCTGAGGAAGAAATTGAAAAGGGAAAGAAATTTGGTTCTTTGGCAGGTGATCTTCACACTGACCTTCACGAATGCTTAGGGCATGGCTCTGGACAACTATTACCAAACACCCCAGCAGGAGCTTTGGCAGACTATTCTTCTTCTTTGGAAGAAGCAAGAGCAGACCTGTTTGCACTTTATTATATGATGGATCCATATTTGATAGAAATTGGATTAATCCCAGACCTTGCAGTTGGTGAGGCAGAATATGATAGTTATTTAAGAAATGGATTGCTTTCACAATACGCAAGAATTGAATTTGGAAAAACTGTAACACAAGCACACATGCAAGCTCGTAAGTTAATTTCTACCTATGCCTATGAGCAAGGAGAGAAAATTGGAGCAGTTGTTAAGGTTAAGAAAAACAACAAAACCTATTTCCAAATTAAAGACCACAAAGCTGTAAGAAAGATTTTTGGAGATTTGCTCGCAAAAATACAAGATATTAAATCTACAGGTAATTATGATGCTGGAAAGGATTTAATTGAACGTTATGCCGTAAATATTGATCCAGTGTTGCATCAAGAGGTAATTGATCGCTATAAAAAACTAAATATTAAACCTTATGGTGGATTTGTTAATCCAGACATAACTCCAATTGCAGACAAGGAAGGAAAAATTATTAAGTATGAAGTAACTTATCCTACAGATTTCCTAAAACAACATCTTCAATATGGAAAGAAATACTCTTTCTTACCAACAATGAATTAGAATTTTAAATCATAAAAACCTTAAGGCCTAAGATTCAAATAAAGTTCTTAGGCCTTTTTTTATTTAATTTTAATCTCGGAATCATGCCACGATATGTAGATGAAGTCCCTATTTTAATAGTTCAAAATAAGGTTTAATAAGTTTGAAATAAGGATTGCCTTATTTTATCTTATTAAGTTAGGCATTATTTAAGACTCAAACTTTATTCTTAAAAGTTTTTTACTATCTTTGTAGCTTAAATAATGTAAAATATTTATCTGTTTGTATGAAAATTACTGATATTGTTAAGATTTTGGACGCCCAAGTTATTGTGGGACGAGAAGATATGGATTATAGCATTGACCATGGTTTTGCTTCTGATTTGATGTCGGATGTTTTGACTTTGGAAGAAGAGCATTTGATTCTAATCACCGGACTATGCAACAACCAAACTATTCGTACTGCCGAAATGGCAAATATTTCAGTGATTTTATTCGTTAGGAATAAACAAGTTTCTGAAGATATGATTGAACTTGCTTTGGAGAATGATATAATAATCCTTTCATGTAAGTATTCAATGTTTAGGACTGTTGGACTATTATATGAAAATGGGCTTGTGCCTGTTTATTAATTTTTTAAGTTTTATGATGCATACTGAATTTATTGTTGTTGAAGGAGATTTTGCCAATGCAGGAAAGGCTTCAAGCGAGATTAAAAAGACCCTAAAACAACTTAATATTGATAATCAAAAGATAAAGAAAATTGTTGTTGCTGTTTATGAAGCTGAAGTTAATGCTATTGCTCATGCTTATGGAGGAACAATTTTTGTTGATTTGGACGAAGAAAAAATTTGTGTACTAATTAAAGATAAGGGACCTGGCATTCCAGACATAGCTCGTGCAATGGAGAAAGGCTATTCAACAGCTTCAGCAAAAGTAAGAGAAATGGGTTTTGGAGCTGGAATGGGTTTGCCAAATATTAAAAATAATGTTGATGAGTTAGACATTCAATCAGAAGTTGGTGTAGGTACTGAGATTAAGATGATTGTTAATTTTAATTCATAAAATGTTTTAGATTTTTGAACAATGAATGAAAACTATTTTTATCATGCTTTAAGAATTGACCATAAGATTTGTTTTGGTTGTACCCTTTGCATGCGCAATTGCCCAACAGAAGCAATCAGGGTTCGCAATGGAAAGGCTACAATTTATGAAAATAAGTGTGTTGATTGTGGAGAATGCTATAAAGTATGCCCTTCGGGAGCAGTCTACGTTGCTGAAGACGATTTTCAAAGTATATATAACTTTAAGCATAGGGTTGTTCTTATGCCTTCAGTTTTTTTAGGGCAGTTTCCTGAAGATATTAGGGCTTCGCAGGTATATTCTGTTATTTTAGAGATTGGATTTACTCATGTTTTTGAAGTTGAGGCTTCAGCATTTTTACATTCTATACTTTCAAATAAGTATATTCGTGAGCATGAAACTAAAAAACCTCTTATATCAACCTTTTGCCCTGCCATTGTTCGTTTGATTCAAGTTAAGTTTCCTGCTTTGGTTGATAGTCTTATTCCTATTAAAGCTCCCGTTGACTTTACTGCAATTTACATTAGAAAGAAACTAATTGAAGAAGGAGCAAATCCAGAGGATATAGGAATATTTTATATAACACCTTGTGCTGCAAAAATAGCTGCAACTAAATCTCCTGTTGCAGAGGACACATCAACAGTTGATGGAGTGTTGAATATGGACACTATGTATAATATTGTATTGAAAGAAATCAAACAAAAAAAAGAATTTAATAAGAATATAACTGCAAATAATGATGTAACCTCTGATTGTGTAATATTTTCGCTTACAAACGGAGAAAGACGATTAAATAACTTCAAGAAAAGTTTTGCAATAGATGAAATTCATAATGTAATAGAGTTCTTAGAAAGGGTAGAAGATGATGAGATTGAAGACTTGGATTTCTTAGAGCTAAGAGCTTGTGATGAAAGCTGTGCTGGAGGGATATTAACATGTGGCAATAGGTTTTTGATTAACGATAGAATGATGCAAAGGGCTAAGAAATTAGCTGAAAGAGAACGTAATGGAGAAACTTCCAGAAGGAAAGCCATTATGAACGAAAGAGAATATTTGACTCAAAACTCTCATGTTGGTAGAATTAAACCGAGAAGTATGATGGTTTTGGATGAGGACAGGAGCGTTGCGTTTCAAAAACTTACTAAAATAAAAGAAATAGAGTCAAAACTTCCTCACACTGACTGTAATGTATGTGGAGCTCCTTCATGTCATGCTTTGGCTGAGGATGTGGCATTTGATAGAGCAAGTATGACTGATTGTGTGTTTATGCAACGAAACCTCGAGAAAAGAGGCTCCTTAAAGGTTGAGGAAAGTGTTGAGATTATGAAAAATATTTGGGGAGAGGATAAGCTAAAAGACTATATCTTGAATAAATAATCCTTAAAAACTACAAGTAAATAATTTTCAGATGAGAATAGGAACCAAATTTGTAATAGTATTTTTTCTATTATTCTTTATTTTAGTTTCAATTGGGGCTAATGCTCAAAATCTTAGAATAGAGCTTAAAGGTAAAGATTTGGAGAATAAGAATGTCAAGCTAATTTCTATAATGGACAATCTTTCCAATCTTGAGCAGGAGATTGATAGTAAGCAACTAAGTATAGGAGATTCTATTGTTAATTTTTCTGTTTTGATCGAAAACACATCTTTTGTAAAGATAAGAATTGAAACATTTGACTATGGTTTTGTTGCTCAAAAAGGAGCATCATATAATTTGAGGTTAATGCCTTTTAATTTTGACATTAAAGACTCCATAAACACTCTTTTCTATAAAATTGAACTCCCTATTATAATCGAGAACACAACAGATAATAAACTTAATAGAACTATCTATTCCATTGATACAACCATTGAAAACTATTTAGTAGAATATAAAAAGGAGATTCTTTACTATAGAGATAAGAAGAAGGTTGATTCGCTTAAGAAAATGGTTTATTCTTTGATTGACACCTTACAAAATGATTATGTTAGAGATTATGTTAATTATTCTATTGGTAAAATAGAGTTTTCAGCGAAGACAGTAAATGATAGAAAGCTTAAAGCACAGCTTTTCTATAATAAACCAATCCTCTATGATAATATTGGTTATATGGAATGTTTTGAAATAATTTATGGCCAATATTTTACTGAAGGGAATAAGGTTATTTCAAAGCAAAACCTAAATCGTTGGTTTGAAAACAATAATTATTTCTCACTAATTGACTCTTTGGGGGTTGACACTCTTCTAAAGAATGAAGTTTTTAGAGAGTTAGTTTTCCTAAGAGGAATGAAAGAAGCATATTTTTCAACCCAATACAATAGTCTTCATATAGTAAATATGTTGGAATCCTTTATCTATCAAACAAAATTCAGGGAGCATGTTACTATTGCTAAAAATCTTTTAACTCAATTTGCTAAAAAATCTTTCTATGGCTCCAAAGCTGAAGAGTTTTCTTTGCAAGATATACATAATAATTACATAACTATAGATAAATATAAAGGAAAGCCTCTTATTCTGAGTTTTGTTAAGCTTCACGAGCCTTCATGTCTTAGAGAGTTGAACATGATGTATAGTTTTGTGGATACATTAAAAGATAATTTTAATTTTTTAACAATAGCTTGTGATAATAGCTTGGATGCCTTGTTTAATTTCTTGGTAAATTCTAACGTTGGAGTTAGATATAAATGGGATTTTGCTCACTTTGGAAACAATTGGGATTTGCTTAAAGATTATAATGTAGTAGTATTTCCAACCTTCATTTTAATTGATGCTAATGGAACAATAATTCAAAATCCAATGAGAAAACCCTCCGAAGGAAGCTTAGTCCCTTTTATTCCAAGAAAAGAGATTATTAAGGAAAAGTTTTTCCTTGATCCAAAATAATAGTAAGTTTTGGAGTTTTATGATAAAGTATGTAAATTTGCCACTTAAAAAATAAATTCAAACTAAAATGTCTGATAGTATAGTAATTATTCCAACCTACAACGAAAAAGAGAATATCGAGAATATAATTCGTACGGTTTTTTCGTTAGAGAAAGATTTTGATGTATTAATTATTGACGATGGATCCCCTGATGGAACGGCTCAGATTGTTTTGGATTTAGTTAAAGAATTCCCTCAAAGACTTTTTTTGGAGCAAAGAAAAGGTAAATTGGGTTTAGGTACAGCTTATCTCCATGGTTTTAAGTGGGCTTTAAATAAAGATTATAATTTTATCTTTGAAATGGACGCAGATTTCTCTCATAATCCTCATGATTTACTTAGACTTCACAAGGCTTGTAGTATGGGTGCAGACCTTGCAATCGGCTCTCGTTATGTGGGAGGAAAAATCTCTGTTGTTAATTGGCCAATAGGTAGGGTTATTATGTCTTATTATGCATCTTATTATGTAAGATTTGTATTAGGAATGAAAATCTCTGATGCTACTGCTGGTTTTGTTTGTTACAAAAAAGAACTTCTTAGTAAAATGAATTTCAATAAGGTTAAATTTATTGGTTATGCTTTCCAGATCGAAATGAAGTATACTGCACACAAACTTGGCTTTAGATTAGAAGAGGTGCCAATAATTTTTACTGATAGGGTTTTAGGACAATCAAAAATGAGTATGAAAATTTTTAAAGAGGCGTTTTTTGGGGTTTGGAATTTGAAATTTAGGAACTGGAATAAATACAATAATGATTAAATAGTTTTTTGAAAAGAATAATTGAATATAATGAAGAGAAGATTTAGCTTATTACTAATATTATTTAGTTTTTCTGCCATTGCATTTGCTCAAGAAAGACTAATAAAAATTGAAGATGTACAAAATAGGAAATACTATATTAAGGAGATTTATGACGTTCAATTTATGGGCAAAAGTGATTCGTACTCCTTTACGAAAGATGGAAAATCACTTTGGATTGGCAGTGTAAAACAAGATCCTAAGGAAGTCTTAAAATTAGAAGATATTAGCCCTAAACCATCAATCTTTATGGGAATTAAATATATTTCTGATAATGAATTTATCTACTCAACTGAGAATAGGGAAAAATATGTTTACAATTTAAAAACTAAGGCAACCAAAAAACTATACTCAACTGAAAAAGAATGGGGTTTTGTTGAAGTAAGTGAAAATTACAACACCATAGCATTTAAGCAAGAAGACAATCTTTTTGTGAAAACAGATGCTAAAATAAAACAAATAACCTATGATGGTTCTAAAGATATTGTTTATGGAGAGTCAGTTCACAGAAATGAATTTGGAATTGAAAAAGGTTTGTTTTGGAGTAAGGATGGCCAGAAATTAGCTTTCTACAGAATGGACCAATCTATGGTAACTGATTATCCATTAGTAAATACTCAAGAAAGAATTGCAAAATACTCTCCTGTAAAATATCCTATGGCTGGAGAAAAATCTCATGAGGTGCTTGTTGGTTTATATGATGTAAAGACTGAAAAAACAATATATCTTAAAACAAGAAAAAACGAATCATTAGAGGAAAGAGAAATGTATTTGACTAACATAAGTTTCTCTCCTGATGGTAAAACAATTTATATTGCTAAATTAAATCGTTTACAAAATCATCTTTGGTTTGAAAGCTACGACTCTCAAACAGGAAATAAAATAAATACACTTTTTGAGGAGACTTCTAATAGATATGTTGAGCCTGAAGCACAAATGGTTTTTGTCCCAAATTCTTCTAATCATTTTCTTTGGCTGAGCGAAAGAGATGGCTTTAATCATATTTACCTATATGATATATATGGAAATGTTGTAAATCAACTCACAAAAGGAGATTGGATGGTTACTTCAATTGAAGGATTTAATGAAAAATCAGATGAGGTATTTTTCTACGCTACAAAGGAATCGCCGATTGAAAGAAATTTTTATGGTGTAAGTCTTAAGGATGGAAAAATAACGAAGTATTCATTTGGAAAAGGAACACATAGTGTTGCCTACAATTCAAAAGCTACTTTATTTATTGACACCTATACTAATTATAACGATACTCCTTCTAAGAGCCAATTGCTTAATAAGAAAGGAAAGGTATTAAAGGTTTTGAATGAGAGTGAAGATGCTTGGAAAGATTTAGATAAACCAATTATAGAAATTTCAACATTAAAAGCAAATGATGGAACAGATTTATATTATAGAATGATTAAACCTCATAATTTTGATCCAAATAAGAAATATCCTGTTTTAGTTTATGTTTATGGCGGACCCCATGCACAACTTGTAACAAACTCTTGGCTTGGAGGTACAAATAATTTCTTTATGTTTTTAGCCCAACAAGGTTTCATTGTTTGGACTTTAGACAATAGAGGTTCAGCAAATAGAGGATATGAGTTTGAATCTGCAATTTGGCATAACTGCGGAGAGAAAGAAGTGCAGGATCAAATGGTTGGGATTAATTACTTAAAATCACTTCCTTATGTTGATAGCCAAAGGATAGGTGTTGATGGTTGGAGTTATGGTGGATTTATGACAATTTCTCTTATGCTAAACCATCCCGATGTTTTCAAAACCGCATCAGCAGGAGGACCTGTTGTTGATTGGAAATGGTATGAAATAATGTATGGAGAAAGATATATGGGAACGCCAAAAGACAATCCGAAGGGATACGAAAATTCAAGTCTGATTAATAAAATTGATAACCTTAATGGGAAATTATTAATTATTCAAGGTTATCAGGATGCAACTGTGCTACCTCAACACTGCATTGAGTTCTTACGAGTTGCGGTTAAGAAAGACAAGCAAGTAGATTTCTTCCTTTATCCTGACCATGAACATAATGTTAGAGGTAAGGATAGAATACATCTTTACAAAAAGATTTTCCAATTCCATAGGGATAATTTACTAATACAAAAATAAGCTAAAATAGTAAAATAAAATCAAGTTTTACTTAAATATTGTCAAGAATTATTTGAATAAAATCAAGATTTAAAAAAGGATAAACTTAGATTATTTCTAAGTGAAAATATAATAAAAAATTAAAAGAATAATACAGATAATTATATGTTTACAGGCATAATAGAAAAAATGGCAAAGGTTGTTGCTATTGATCAAGAAAATACAAACTATCATTTTACATTGGAAGTTGATTTTGCAAAAGAACTTAAGATAGACCAATCAATGGCTCATGATGGTTGTTGTTTAACAGTGGTTAAATTGGATTATGATAAAAATCAATATGTAGTAACTGCAATGAAAGAAACAATGGATAAAACCAATCTTTCCTCTTGGCAAGTGGGAACAGAAGTTAATGTTGAGCGTTCAATGAAAATGGATGGTCGCTTTGATGGTCATATTGTTCAAGGGCATGTTGACCAAGTGGCACGTTGCACAAAAGTTATTGATGAAAATGGTTCTTGGAGATATTTCTTTGAATATGATAAAGATAAAAATAGTTTTACTGTTCCAAAAGGCTCAATAACTGTTAATGGAGTTAGTCTTACTGTGGTTGATTCTAAAGAAGGTATGTTTTCTGTTTCCATAATCCCATTTACTCAAGATGTTACAAATTTTCATAATTTCAGAGAAGGAACAATTGTGAACATTGAGTTTGATGTCTTTGGGAAGTATGTTCAAAGACTATTGGAACAATATCTTGGGGATAAAAAATGATAGAAACCACTCATATGCCCGATAGGGCTGTAATGGTAGGCGTTTCAACCCCAAACAATTCTTTTGAGAAAACTCAAGAGTACTTAGAGGAACTTTCTTTTTTGATTGATACTGCAGGAGGAATTGCTGTGAAGAGCTTTATTCAAAGACTTCCCTACAACGACCCAAGAACTTTTGTTGGGAGTGGTAAGTTGGAAGAGATAAAAGAATATATTCGTGCTGAAGAGATTCAATTTGTTGTTTTTGATGATGAACTTACCCCTTCGCAAATGAGAAATATTGAGAAACAACTTAATTGTCAAATTTTGGATAGAACAGGTTTAATCCTAAATATATTTGCCCAAAGAGCCAGAACCTCGCACGCCAAAACTCAGGTAGAATTAGCTCAATACCAATATTTATTACCACGTCTAACTCGAATGTGGACCCACCTCGACCGCCAAAAAGGAGGATTGAACATGAGAGGAACAGGAGAAACTCAATTAGAGACTGATAGGAGAATTATCTTGTCTAAAATTTCCTTATTGAAAGAAAAGTTAAAAGAGATTGATAAGCAAAAGATTGTACAAAGGAAAAGCAGAGAGAGTTTAATTAGAGTTGCTTTAGTAGGATATACAAATGTTGGGAAATCAACACTAATGAACCTACTTGCAAAAAGTGAAGTTTTTGCAGAAAACAAATTATTTGCAACCCTCGATACAACCGTTAGAAAAGTAGTAATAGATAATCTTCCTTTTTTATTAACAGACACCGTTGGTTTTATTAGAAAACTACCACATGGACTTATAGAAAGTTTTAAATCAACCTTAGATGAGGTACGTGAGGCTGATGTTTTACTGCACGTAGTAGATATTTCTCATTCAGGATTTGAAGAACAGATTGATGTTGTTAATCAAACTTTGGAAGAAATTAAAGCCAATGACAAACCAATCATTATGGTGTTTAATAAGATTGATGCATATCACTATATTCAAAAGGATGAAGATGATTTAACTCCAATAGAAAAAGAAAATTGGTCATTAGATGACTTGAAAGCTTCATGGATGGGCAATAGTTCTATACCTGCTTTCTTTATTTCAGCAAAGGAGAAAGAAAATATTGATGAATTTAAACAGGCAATGTATGACTCAATTAAACGTCTTCATGCACTAAGGTATCCATATAATAATTTTTTATACTAATTAAATAAAATAAGTTATGTTACAGACAGACACATCATCTGAAACAGCAGAAAAAATTGCAGAACATGCAGATAAAGTTGTAACAAATGTTGAAAGCGTTACAACTGCAGCGGCTCAATCAACCGCAGAAACAGTAAAGCAAAGTATTGATATGATTCAGCAATTGCAACAAAAGGGGATTAATCTACTTCTTGATTATGGACCCAAAATACTTGTTGCCATTCTATTACTTTGGATAGGATTTAAACTAACTAACTTCTTATGTAGGAGAATTAAAAAACTAATGATTAAGAAGGAAGTCGATTCTTCCTTAGTCCCTTTCATTGTTCAAATTATTTCAATAGTCCTTAAAATACTAATTATCCTTAGCGTTATAAGTATTATTGGAATACCTATGACTTCGTTTATTGCCCTTTTAGGAGCTATGGGCTTAGCAATTGGTATGGCTTTTTCAGGAACTCTTTCCAATATTGCAGGAGGAGTTGTTCTTTTGGTTTTGCGTCCTTTCAAATCAGGGGATTATATTGCTGCTCAAGGAACTGAAGGCACAGTAAAGTCAGTTCAAATTTTTACAACAATATTGATAACTCCAGACAACAAGACTATTTCAATTCCAAATGGTCCGCTTTCTTCAGGTACAATTACTAATTTCTCACTTTTAGACACAAGACGTTTGGATATTAATCTAAAGCTTGCACACGGAGTTAATACAAATCAAATTTCAAAAGATGTCCTTGATATTCTTAATCAAGACCAAAGAGTATTGAAGACCCCAGAACCAATGGTAGTTACAAATATTACAGAATCTTCTATCACCCTTAGTGCAAGGGTATGGGTAAATACTGATGACTATTGGGATGTTAATTGGGCATTGAGCGATAAGGTTTATCAATATCTTTATGATAACAAAATTGATGTTCCAATCGTTAAGCTATAAAATTTAATAAGATTATTCAATGAGCAAATCCAACCCCCTAAGTTTATTTTCTTTCAACAAAGTAATTGTCCCAATTATTTTGGGGGTTGGAGTTGCCATTTTTTTAGTTGCTAAAGATTTTTCTGAACCAATTATTTCAGAAGTCCCAGTTGGTGAAGGGGCATATTATTGGGTTGATGCGAATAATGATAATGCAAAAGAATTAAAAGAGCTTCATTTTGTCGATGAAGCCAATAAGGGAAACATACAAGTTGACTACCAACAGGATATTCTAAAGAATATTCTAAAAACCTGGACTTGGGGTTCAACATTTTGTTTGCTAATAGCATTATTCTTTGCGATGATGAGAGATGTAATGTATATGTATAGATTACGTTTTCTCTCAGATAAACAGCTGTCATGGAAACAATGCTTTCAGCTAATTATGATATGGGAGTTTAGTTCTGCCATAACCCCAACTGTGGTTGGAGGCTCAGCAGTTGCCCTTTTTATTGTGTCCTTGGAAGGAATTGGTGTAGCTCGTTCAACTGCAATAGTTATGATTACGGCTTTGTTGGACGAACTATTCTACATAATAATTGCTCCAATAACCATCCTTTTGGTAGGGGTCAATCTCGCATTCATATCTGATTTTGACTTTATGGTCTTTGGACAGAAGTTTGGAGTAATAACAGTTTTCTTTATTGGCTATGGATTTATGTGTTTGCTAACAATAATAATTCTTTTAGCAATTTTCATTTATCCAAGAGGGTTCAAATGGCTACTTTATTCTTTGTCTCGCAAAAAAATATTCAGAAAAAATCAAGCTAAACTTCAAAAGATAGGGGATGACGTAATTGTTTCTTCTAAGGAATTTAAAGGTAAGAGTTTCCTCTATTGGATAAAAGCCTATTTTATAACTGTTGGCTCTTGGATGTCAAGATTCTTAGTTGTTAATTTCCTGATTTTAGCCTTTACTCCTTTAGCAGACCATGTTTGGATCTTTGCAAGACAATTAGTAATGTGGATAATCCTTTGCATAAGTCCAACACCTGGAAGTAGTGGAATTGCAGAATTTGCTTTTCCAGTATTTTTCAGAGAGTTTATTCCTCTTGGACTTGGCTCAACTCTTTCAGTCCTATGGAGAATATTCACTTACTATCCATATATTATATTAGGACTGATTGTCCTCCCTATATGGTCAAAGAGAGTTATCACTCGTCAAAGATTAAAAAGAAGAAATCTTCAATAATAAATCCTATATATATTCTAATCAAAAAAAGTCGGGAGATAAATAAATTTATTCCCCGACTTTTTCAAATTATCTCAGAGATATTTCCAAATAAGTCCCTTTTATTTTTGAATAACCTTCGTTTAAATAATTTCTAAAGCTAATTTCTCAAAACTAATACCATCAAAATTTCCAGAACTCATCATTAATAAGTTCCTATTTTCCCATTTTTGGCTCTTAATGACTTCAATCACTTCATTAGAGTCAGTACAAATTATAATATCTTTTCGTCCAAATGATGAATAAACTTGCTCAGGAGTAATGGGTGGGAGTCTTTTGTGGGCAATAGTATGAGGATTAAAATAAACTATTGCAATGTCTGCCTCATCCATAGCTCCTTTATATTCTAAAAGAAACTCCTTGGTCAAACTGCTAAATGTGTGAAGTTCCATTGCTGCAACGAGTTTTCTTTGTAGATACTGCTCCTTAAGAGCCGAAATTGTTGCTTTTAGTTTGGAAGGAGAATGTGCAAAATCCTTATATATTGCAACATTATCATTTTTCTTTACCAATTCCAATCGTTTGGAGGCACCTGTAAAACTGCTTATTGAACTTAAAAAATCCTCATTACTAATACCAATCTCCTCACAAATCAGCATTGCTCCATAAAGATTCATCAAATTATGCTTGCCAAAAACAGACATTTCATATTCTTTACCCTTCCAAATAATAGTTGTTATTCCATTTTCAATCTTATGAGGAATTATTCCATATGGGAGTTTTTTGATGTCTTTTCTTGCATTCTCAGAAACCTCTTTAACCCTTTCGTCTTCCCTGCAATAAACCAAAGAACCACTTCCCTCAATCTTTTCACAGAAAATCCTAAACTGCTCAACATATATTTCAAAAGTAGGGAATACATTAATATGATCCCAAGCAATACCACTTATTAGAGCAATGTTTGGTTTATAAAGATGAAATTTAGGTCGAAGGTCAATAGGGGATGTAAGGTATTCGTCTCCCTCCAAAACCATATATTTTGCCTTTTCGCTTATTCTAACCATAACCTCAAAACCTTCAAGCTGTGCCCCAACCATATAATCAGTATCAATATTCATCTTGTTCAAAACATGAAGAATCATTGCAGTAATGGTTGTTTTCCCATGACTTCCCCCAATCACAATTCTTATTTTATCCTTAGACATTTCATATAGAAACTCTGGATAGGAATAAATCTTAAGGTTCATTTCTTGAGCCTTTATTAGTTCTGGATTATCTTTTTTTGCATGCATACCCAATATAATTGCATCCAAATCATCATTAATATTATCTCTATTCCAGCCTATTTCTTTTGGTAATAGACCATATTTCTCCAATTTGGACTTAGCAGGGTTAAAAATCTCATCATCGGAACCGCTAATAATATATCCTTTTTTGTGTAGGGCAATGGCTAAATTATGCATTGCACTCCCTCCAATTGCAATAAAGTGTATTTTCATAAAACTTGTTTATTTACTTGCAAAATTACTATTTTCTCTCTCTAAAAAGTTAAAAAAATTAGAAAAAGTTTGTTTTTCCAAAATTCAGTAGTATATTTGCAAGTTGTAAATACTGAAAAAAATTAATCAAATAAGTTTTAACAAAAACAAAAATTAATCATGAAAAGAACAATCTTACTTATTGCGGCTCTTGTTATTGGAGCTACAAGTGCAAATGCACAAAGGTTTATTTCAAAGGATTATGCGCCTAATAAAGATAAGGCTATATCAACTTCTGAAATAACTCCTAACAAAAAGCAATCAGAAAACTTAAGAAAGGATTTCACCTATGGTGAACCTGTTATGACAGTTAAGTTTAACGATGCTAACCAATATGTTATTCAAAATCTTCCAGGTCACACTGGTGGAACTAACCAAGGTCAATGGCGTGTATTAGACACAACAGCAGCTTCTACTACAATTCTTCAATCAACTTATCCAAGATTATTCCAATATTTTGGAATGTCTACTCGTGGTTATTATTGGTTTACACAATTGCTAAGTGGTGAAGTTGGTGATGGATTTGCATTAATTTCTCCTTTGGAAGTTTTCTATGCTGATGGTCAAGTTAACACAAAAGCATTTAATGCAGCAATTAGACTAACTGATGGTTTTGAAACTACTAATTTTAATACAGTTGATGTAGTTTTTAATCAATACACAATGCGTTTCAACAGAGACCGTTATTTTATTGATTATAGTACTGATCCTAATTTTACAACTTACGATTCAATCGAAATCAATATAAATGGTATTGATTTTGCTGTAAATGAAGAAGCTCGTGGTCAAAAAATTGTTACTCTTCCTGTTGCAAACTCAGTAGATAAAGAAGCACTTTTTATTCGTTTTAGATATTTATGTGAACAAATTCCTCAAACTAATCTTCCAGCAGGTTACCGTTGGATTATAGATGAGGTTAATGTTTATGATGGACCTGAATATAGAATGAATGTTCTTTCTACAAAACACTTCTATGCAGCTTATGGAGTAGTTCCTTCTTTTATGAAGTTAGACTCAGTATTCTTTATCTCTACAATTGAAAATACAGGTGGTAACACTTTATTCAATGCTTATAATGAAGAATTAACTCATCAAGCAACAAATTTAGAATTTCCATATGTTTTTGGAGCTTTAGTTCCTTCTGTAATTAATCGTTCAGTAATGCAAAATATTACAACCGATACAAGAGTTGATACTGTTGTTGATAACACAGGTTCAACTACTGGTTATGACATTAGAAGACATATTGAAATGGAAACACAAGGTGCTAGATTATATAATGAAGTACCAGGACTTTATGGTCTTTCAACTGGAGTTAAATATCTTCAATCAATAGATAGTACAAATTATCAAACTTTACCAATGGAAGACTCATTATATTACAGAGTTTCTGAAATGCCTGCTTCAACCGATCCTGCTGGAAAAGCTCGTTGGGCATCTGACGCTGATGTTCTAATTGAAGGAGCTACTTGGGCATATGGTTTTGATGGTGGATATATATCTGATAATGCTCCAGGTGCAGTTAATGGTGGATATGAAGTATGTAATCGTTTCGTGACTCCTATTGACTTAGACACTACTCCAGGAAATGCAATTTATGCAAAGGGAGTTGAAATAGTTCCTGCAGCTGACTCATGCGATGCTGGATTAAGAGTTCAAGTTTCTCTAAAATATTATGACTTTACTGAAGGAACAGTTGCTGATGCTTTAATCGTTCCTGCAGGTGCACAATCTGAAGTTACAGTTATTAATGAAGGATTAAACAATGGAGTATTCACAAATCCAGATGCAAGAGAATGGTCAACTGACTATAGTTCAGTTTATTTGCCATTTGTTGAAGAAAACGTATTACTACGTCCAGGACAATTCTACTATGCTTGCTACAAATTATTAGATGATGGAAGATTCTATGTTGCAAAGGATGATAAAGATTATTTCCCTACTTTCAAAACTGGTGATTGGTGGGCTCAAATAGTTATGACACCAGGTCAAGAATCTGAAGGTTATGCTTGGGGATATCCTTTCGGTGATTGGCTCTCAAATTTAAACTCTCCAATGATTCGTTTGATGGTTTCAAGAAATCCACTTTCAATCAATGGTGTAGCTCAAACAACTCCATCATTTAACCTAAATGCTTACCCTAACCCTGCACAAAATGAAACTACAATAGAATACGCATTAACTTCAAATGCTAATGTTGTTATTGTTGTAACTGATATTATGGGAAGAGAATTAGTAAAGTTAAATGAAGGCAATAAAGCAGCTAACACTGTAAATAGAGTTTCATTAGATACTAAAAACTTTAATAATGGTACTTACTTCTATACAATCAATGTAAATGGAGTTAAGGAAACTAAAAAACTTGTTATCAATAAATAATTCATAATTTATAGATAATGTAAAGGAGCTTGCAGTTTTGCAAGCTCCTTTTTTTGTAAGGAAAATCAATATTCTTTGTCATAATAAAGACAATAAAATATAATAATAACTTTTTTTACGTTTTTTATTTGTATTTTTGCCAGTTTGAAATAAATAAAATTATTATATTAAAACGAACGAGAAATTAATGAAGACAAGCTTTTTGAAACAATTCACAATTATGTTGCTAATATCTTTTGTTAGCGTAAATCTATTTGCAATACCAGCAAATCCAAAACCAATTACAATAAAACAACCTCAGGGAAAAACAATAACCTTAACCCTAAAAGGTGATGAAAAGGTAAATTGGGCATCTTCAATTGATGAATATACATTAATTAGAAATAGTGAAAATGTATTTGTTTATGGACAATTAAACGAAAGGGGAGACTTAATTCCTTCAAATTATATTGCATCAAATCCTAATGAAAGAACTGCAGAAGAAAGATTATTCTTAAACACTCTCCCACATAATTTGCATTTTAGTGAAAGTCAAATTCAAGAAAGAAAAAAATTATATCAGACAGAAAATTCTCAAAAGGCAGTTACCACAGGACAGGTTCGCCTACTACTTATCTTGGTTGCTTTTTCAGATAAACCTTTTACCTATACTCAAAGTGATTTCAACACAATGTGTAACCAAGTTGGCTACAATTTGAACGGAGCAACAGGAAGTGTTAGAGATTATTATTATGATAATTCAGGAGGAGCTTTGGAAATGATAATTGATGTTGTTGGTCCAGTTACCCTTCCTAATACTTCAGCCTATTATGCTGCAGGTGGAGGAGGAATGGGAGCTTTTGTAAATGGAGCCCTAACACTTGTTGACCCATCAGTCAATTTCTCACAATATAGAAATGGAGAAACAAGGGTTTCAAACATTCACTTTGTTTTTGCTGGTCAGGCACAGTCCTCAACAGGAAACACAAGCGAAATTTGGCCTCATAAATCCTATGTGTCAAATAGTATTCTTAAAGATGGTGTTCAATTTTCAAGCTATTCTTGTTCTGCTGAAAAGAAAAGTTCTTCACAAATGGACGGAATAGGAACAATGTGTCATGAAATGGGACATGCCTTAGGACTAATGGATTTATATGATACTGATTATACTTCAAGTGGAGGAACTGCAGCAACTCCAGACACATGGTGTTTGATGGCATCAGGAAGTTATAATAATAATCATAATACTCCACCATATTTGAATGCTTGGGAAAGAGAAATATTGGGTTGGGGAGACCCTATCACCCTAACGAACACTTCATCAAATGTTTTACCTTGTACTGCGGACTCATTGATTTCTTATAGGGTTGATATTAGTCCATCAGAGTATTTCCTAATTGAGCACAGAAAACAAAAAGGATGGGATGCTTATATTCCTGGAAATGGGATGTTAATTTATCACGGAGATAAGAATAAATTAGAAGGTACAAATGCTTTCTATTATAATGAAATCAATGTTAATCCTGCTGATAGAGGATTTTATATAGAGGTTGCAACCGGAAATCTTGCACATAATTCAACTGCATTAGCTCCATTTGGTGGAGCAAGTGGACAAAACTACTTTACCAATTCCTCAACTCCTTCAACTGCCCTAAAGAATGGAACTCTTGTAAATAAACCTATAACTCATATTACATATATTAATGATTCAACAATGACATTTGATTATATGTCAAATTCTCCACAGGTTAGAACCTTAGGAGTAGATACTGAATCTATAAGAGGAAGCTCTGCAACCGTTAACGGTTCAATTATTTATTTAGGGATTGAATCGATTACTGAAAGAGGATTTTATTGGCATACTAATCCAGACAGTGTAAACTCTGTAAGTGGAACAAAAGTAATATCAACAACAGCCGACTCATCATTCTCTGCAAATCTTACCTCTCTTCCTTATAGCTCAACCATTTATTACAGAGCTTATGCTTCAAATGCCTCAATAATGAGCCTTGCAAGTGAAGTCCTGAGCTTTAACACCACAGATGGTTTGGGAACATTACTTACTTCTAATCCTACCAATGTAAATAATAATGGAGCAACATTAAATGCATCGCTTATAAGTGTTGGTGACGCACCATTGATAACAAAAGGATTCGTTTATTCAACTAATTCATCAGATTCTCCAACTATTGAAAATGATAGTGTTCTAACATTAACAGATCCAACCTTAGGAGCATATTCTTATGTTCTTGGAGGATTGTCAGAACAAACAACCTATTATTACAGATCTTATATAACAACTTCTATAGGGACAAAATATGGCTCAAGAAAGAGTTTCACAACAACCTTCCCTGCAATTGTTAATAATACAATTTCAAATAATCAAGAGTTTTGTGGTCAAGGAACACCTAATGAACTTATTGGACAAGTTCCAACTGGAGGTCATGGAAACTTTACTTATAAATGGGAACAAAAAGTAAGAAATGGTTCTTGGTCTGATGCAACTCAAACTAGTGATCAAGCTAACTACCAACCAGAATTAATTACAGATAGTACTTTTTATCGTAGAATTACATTCTCAAATAATTTAAAGGATACTTCAAATACAATTCTTATTAATATTAAAAACTCTTGGGGAGGAGTTCTCAATTCTCCAAATGATACTATTAATATTAACTCGACAACCGGAACGATTCGTTTAACAACACATATAGGAACAATTGTTAATTGGGAAAGAAAGAAAGATAATCAAGATTGGACAATCATTGATCATTCAACATCTCAATTAACACAAACTCTTGACTCAACTGGAAATTATACTTATAGAGTAAAGGTTCAGAAAGATAACTGCCCTTCTGTATATTCTTCCGAGAGAGAAATTTTTGTAAAGTACCCACTATCATTAAATGATATTGAGCTTAATATTCAAATGAAGGTATATCCTAATCCAAGTAAGGGTATAATTAAGATTAGCTCTTCTTATAACCTGCCTGTAAATCTAAGAATTATAAATAGTTTAGGTCAAGTTGTAAAATACGAAAATACAACCATTAATGATAAGGAGTTAGATTTAACTAATTTTGAAAATGGAACCTATGTACTAAGCATTTCTTACCAAGACAAACAAACAACTAAAACAATAATAATTAATAAGTAATATAATTAAAAATGAAAAAGGTAATTAGCACAGAGAATGCTCCAAAGGCTATTGGACCATATAGCCAAGCTATTAAATTAGACAATGGATTATTATTTATTTCTGGCCAAACCCCAATTGTCCCTCAAACAGGAAAAGTAGTTGAGGGGGAGATTGTAGAACAAACTCATCAAGCACTAAAAAACATTAAAGCAATTGTTGAGGCTGCAGGCTATACCATGAAAGACGTTGTAAAGACAACTTGTTTATTAAATACAATGGATGACTTTGCCGCAATGAATGCAATATATGCAGAATACTTTACTGAAAACCAACCTGCAAGAGCAACTTATGCAGTTGAAAAACTGCCTTTGGGAGTATTGGTTGAGATTGAAGCAATAGCTTATAAGGCGGAATAATTATTGTTCCCTTTTTTAACGAGAAGAAGTTATCTAATTTTATGGGTAACTTCTTCTTTTTCTCAAACATTTAGTAAATTCTTTCGTATTAATTTCTTGTATGTTATCAAACAAAAAAAAACAACAAATAGGACTTTTCTTTGGGAGCTTCAATCCAATCCACCTAGGGCATCTTATAATTGCTAATTATATTGTTGAGAATGATTTTGTTGATAAGATTTGGTTTGTAGTCTCTCCTCATAACCCTCTAAAAAACTCGCAAGAACTTTTAGAAGAAGAACATAGGTTGAAATTAGTCAAGCTCGCCATTAGAAATAATAAGAAATTCTCAGCTTGCGATGTTGAATTTTATCTCCCAAAGCCTTCCTTCACAATAAACACTCTAAACTATTTGAAAGAGAAGCATAAAAACAATGAATTCAGCATTATCATTGGGGAGGATAATCTTGAAAGTTTTGAGAAATGGAAAGATTATAAAGACATTATTAAAGACTACAGAATAATTGTATATCCTCGACCAAAAAATATTTCAAATAAGTTTGGGAAAACAACTACAATACAAAGAATTAATGCCCCAGAAATTGAAATATCTTCAACCCTGATAAGAGATAATATTAGAAATAAAAAATCAATACAATATCTTTTACCAGAAAGTGTTAGGAGAGAAATAGAAAAAAATAAATATTATTGTAACTCTTAAGATAAAGTTTCGTAAGAGTGCATAGTTAATTAGATATAAATAAAACATATATAAATGAGACAATTAAAAATTACTAAGCAGCTCACAAATCGTGAAATTACCTCCTTAGATAAATATTTGCAAGAGATTGGTAGGTTAGAGATGATTTCTCCTGAAGAGGAAGTTCTTTTAGCTCAAAAAATCAAGCAAGGCGATCAGGCTGCATTAGATAGACTTACTAAAGCTAATCTTCGTTTTGTTGTTTCAGTATCAAAGCAATACCAAAATCAAGGGATGAGCCTTCCTGATTTAATAAATGAAGGAAATCTTGGATTGATTAAAGCTGCACAACGCTTCGATGAAACAAGAGGATTTAAGTTTATTTCCTATGCAGTGTGGTGGATTCGCCAAAGCATTCTTCAAGCATTAGCAGAGCAGAGTAGAATTGTTCGTCTTCCGCTCAATAAGATAGGTTCTCTGAACAAAATCAATAAAGCCTATGCTCGTTTGGAACAGGAATTTGAAAGAACACCAAACCCAGAGGAAGTTGCTTTAGAACTTGATATAACTGATGCAGAAGTTAGAGAAAGCATTCGCCATAGTGGAAAACACTTATCTATGGATGCACCTTTGCTAAGCGATGAAGACAACACCATGTATGATTTTATGCGTAGTGAGGAAACCACAACCCCAGAAGCAGAACTAATGTATGAAAGCTTGAGAATGGAAATAAATAGGGCAATTTCGACCCTCACACCAAAAGAAGCCGATATATTAAAGATGTTTTTTGGATTAGAGGGCTATCCACCAATGACCTTAGATGAAATTGGAGAACAATTTGATCTGACTCGTGAAAGAGTACGTCAAATTAAAGAAAAAGCAATCCGCCGACTAAAACACACTTCTCGTTCTCATATTCTCCAATCCTATTTAGGATAAAAATTAGACTTCTTACAAAGCAAAAATATAATAAATGATTTTATGCCGCTTCAAACTATTGGAGCGGCTTTTTTTATTTTCATAAATTCCTAATAAAATAAGATTTCCTCCTGATTTTACTCCTCTAAAATAAAACCTCGTTTGTTGCAAATTAAAACGAAGAAAGAAAAAATTATTACTTGATTTCAGTAAATTAAAACAAGGTTTCAGTAAATTAAAACAAGGTTTTAAAAAATAGAAGAAGAATTTAAGAGTAGAATTTAATTAATATTTGAGTATGTGCCTTTAAAAAAATCATATAATAAATAATTTGAATCAGCTTAAACTTATATCCTTACTTTCTTAAATCGGAAATAATTTATGATTTAAGAGAAATAATTTACGAAATAAGAGTACGTATGTTTTTACAAAATATAAATTTGCACAAGTAATGATTAAACCTGCTGGCTACAGAATAAATAATGCCATAAATATTATGAAAAGTATTATCTCCTTTAGATTTAAGAATGCACTAACTTTTATTATTGTTATATGTGCATTATCTATAGGCTTTTCTGCCTGTAGTGATGATGAAGAACCCACCACCACAACACCAACAGCAAAGGTGTTGAGTAATTATTTTATTATTCAAGATGCAAGGCTTGGTCAAGGAGCAATTCCTTCAAATCCTAATGGAAGAAATCTTGGACAAGTATCTATTAATGCCAATGCAATTGCAGGAGGAACGTCAATTATTTCATTAAACTCCCAAGATAACATTCAAAAGCTCTATGTAAGTGTAAAAGGAGCTAATTCATATTACTCAATTACTCCTACATTGCAAAAGAATACAATTTTTGACTTTGTTCTGCTTTTTAGTCAAAATCTTTCAGATCCATACTTTGAACTACAAATTACTGCTTTGTTTGATGATGGAACAACTTCACCAATTTACACGACAAGAGTTACAATAATATCAGCTGGAACAGGTGGTTTACAAATTAGTCTTTCTTTTGATAACGAAAAAGATATAGATTTATATGTAGTTCAACCTGATGGAGAAGTTATTTACTATGGAAATCAAGGAGAAGAAATTTATGATACAATAACAGGTGAATATATTTATGCTTGGGGATTAGATTTAGACTCTAATCCTGGATGTTATATCGATAGTATTAATAATGAAAATGTTTTTTATCCAACAGAATATATCCAAGCTGGTACCTATCAAGTTTGGGTTAATATGTATGAAAATTGCGACGAATCAATACCTACAAATTGGGCAATAACTGCTCTAAAAGCAGGACAATTAGTAACTCCAACTTATGGAAATAATCCAGCTATAGGAGTTTATCCAATTGGAGAACCAAGTAATGGAATTGGCTCTGAATTAACAGGAGCATTAAAAGTTATGGAATTTACCATGACAGGAATAACTCCTCAACCAACAAAGATTAAAAAATCTTCTCCACTTTCTCCTTCAGCAAAAATGAAATTACAAAGAGTAGGAGTAAAGTAGAAATTGTATATTATTGAATAATCGATAATATAATTTTAATAATTTTCAATGTTTCAAGACGACCTTATTAGCCCTAAAAAGCTTCTGAGGTTGTTTTGTTTTATCCCCTTACCAAATATTTATTATGCTT
>ENA-UOOH01000934-UOOH01000934.1-fermentation-metagenome-genome-assembly--contig:-NODE-934-length-30612-cov-8.093039_pt1 | contig 30612 bp, 32 predicted proteins | sample MGYA00245778_ERZ724025 | MGnify/ENA primary metagenome ERZ724025 (study PRJEB28704, sample SAMN03018313) | fermentation metagenome | biome: anthropogenic terrestrial biome; feature: soil; material... | reverse complement strand
CCCGGACGAATTGCTCCGGAATCGATGGACGATTTGGGCCGGAATCAGTGGACGAGTTCAATCGGAATGGGTGGACGATTTGCCCCGGAATCGGTGGACGATTTGGGCCGGAATATGCAATAGATGCCCTGAACGCTGAGACTCTCCAATCGCGAGGCTGCCTCAACACGAAGCGAACTGCCTGCGATAACACGAGTGTGCTCGACACGCTTATAGATCTTTCCTCTCGAAGATGTCTATGCTGATCACGCATGATATCATGCCTATTAGTGCCCCGAGAGCCAACGCTGTCAAGCCAAACCCAGTGGTGGAAAGCGACTCCATGAGGCGAAGACTGATGATTCCTGATTCAGCCCACCTCTTGAGCCGAGATATGAGGATAGGTGTCGCAAATACGAGCAGATAGCCTACTACCTGCACCTTCGCGTATCCAAACTTGAAAGCCATGAGTAGATAGACTCCAAGAAACACGGATAGACAGAGAAATACGATGGACACGGCACGCCAGTCTACTCGTGGAAACTCAAACGGAATCAGCCTTGAGATGGCCACGTATGTCGTTGCGATCATGATGTAGGTAACAAGCAGCGTAAGGTACTTGGCTATGACAATCTTCCTGCGTCCGTAGGGCGTTGCTGCCAACAGCTGCGTTCCTCTGTGCTTCTGTTCCTCCAAAGATATGTTGTGATAGATCATGAAAGTGCACAAAGACGCTAGTGGTCCGAATATCACTGGCCCCATGCTTTCGATGGCCTCTTTGGGTTCGAACTCTACGGCGTAGACGATGGGATAGACTATGACAAACGCCAGGACTAGAGGCAGCGCCTTCCTGACAAGAAGGAAGTCCTTCTTCACCAAGCAGAACACCATGTTCATGACATGCGCCTCCTGGTATATCCTAGAAAGATGTCCTCAATGCTCGCTTTCTCTATCAGAGCATCGGGGATCCGCTTCTGCACTGCTTCGGCTTCATCCGTTAGGCCCTCGAAGCCGTAATCAGTCTCTCTCAAGTTCATGAACAAAGCTCTTGTCTGTTCTGACAGCTTATCCTTATCTCCCTTCACGATTCGGTGTGTATCCAGGAGCGCGTCTTTATCCTCCTGCAAGATGATCTCACCCTGGTCTATGAGAATGAGAGCATCTGCAACTCTCTCCAAGTCAGACACAATGTGGGTTGAAAAAAGGACGCACCTATCGCCTGTTTTCATGTACTCAAGCAGGATATCCAGCAGCTCACTTCTGACAAGAGGGTCCAGTCCGCTGGTGGGCTCATCCATTATGAGTAAGTCAGCATGGTGAGACAGTGCCAGTGACAAGGCGAATTTCGTTCTCATGCCTCTTGAGAGTGTCGTGATCTTCTGCTTTGGATCCAGGGAAAACTGACGTAGACGTTTCCTGAACTCCCCATCATCCCAATCTGAGTATGCGGATGCGACGAGGTTCTTCATCTCAGCGATTGTGAGGCAGTCATAGAGACACCCCTCATCCAGGACAAATCCCAAACGGTTCTTGACTCTGGTCAGGTCCGCGCCAGATCCTTCCCCGAAATACCTGATCTGGCCCGAATCCTTCTTCAGCAGATCCAGTAGCAGCTTTATCGTAGTGGTCTTCCCAGCGCCGTTTGCGCCGACAAACCCAGTGATGCAACCGAGTTCAAGGGAAAAACTAATGTTTTTCAGCCTGAAACCGCCGAGAGACTTGTTCAGGTTACTGACCTCCAGGGCTTTGCTCACCTCATTTGTCCTCCTCAAACAGGATATCTATCATCGCATTCAGTTCTTCTTTCGAGATGCTGAGCGACTTGGCTGTGTCGATCACCTCCTGCATTCTCTGCTCAACCAAATGCCTCTTTGAATCCCGAAGGAGCTCGATATTTCCTGAAGCGACAAACGTCCCTCTTCCAGCCTGACTAGTGACGAACCCCTCCGTCTCCAACTCCTCATAGACTCGCCTTATAGTCAAAACGCTCACCCTCAGGTCATTGGCCAGATTCCTAATGGAGGGCAGCACATCTCCTTCTGTCAGCTCATTTTTAAGAATGGCATCCTTTATCTGCTCTTTTATCTGCTGGTATAGCGGTCTGTCCGAGGTGTTTGAGATCAGTATTCTCAAGAGATCGCCCCTCCTTCCCCTCCTCAACTGTGCTGTTCTGTAATACACACAATATACTTTAAGCACATAGGTGTCAATTGCATCCGGCCCGGGTTGTCACTAGGATTGTGATCCCGGAAAGCATGCTCTGATTGGCCCGTGGAGGATAGGGCCTACAGGCAGGCTGTTTCTGACGGTCGATCCGCATGCAGGGTAGATGCCTCGAATGCGGAATGGAGACTTGAGGCGGTGTGATGATGTCGAACTACAGGCTACTCGTAACCGATGTCGATGGCACCTTTGTCGATTCCAGGCAGGAGGTCCCTGAAGACAACCGCGGAGCTGCGCAGCGAAACCTGCCCATGGATCAGGCTATTGCGGCTCTAGAGGTAGCGTCCAGATTCGATGTCAGAACACACGTGTACATGGACGGCAGAGTGTACGTGGCAAGAATTGATTCGGTAGTAAGGGATTACGCCAAGAAGGATCGTGTAGACTGCATCGAGTAGGTGACTTGGTGGCCTTTCTCAAAGGCGGACATACGCGCATGCCGCCGGAATGGGCATCGCAGCCGTCATTCGCCGCTTTTTCGGCGTGTAGGCTAGAAAGGCCATGCTAGTCGGGCAGGGCGCATCGGGCGCCGAGAGCGCTCATGGGTCCAAGGAGGCTAGAACCGAATGCCGAACAGACCTCCATCCTCAGTTGCGTCAGTGAGAGTGACGGGCAGCACGTACTGGCGCACATCAAAGCCCTCTGCAGTCTCCTTGAAAGCATCGTCTTCGTTCAGGGTGACGATGTACTGGAAGCCGAGCTCTTCGGCGGTCTCGGCACCCACCTTCAGGGCACTGACGATCTGTCGCCCGTCTACCCCGTCAAAGAGATGGCTGTCATGTATCAGGAATCCAGGCCCGATGGCGCGCCTGGCGCACACGCGCATGAGCATCATGTCAAAGCAGAATATCTGCATGTTCTTGATGCCTTTGCTCCGAGATCCCTGCATGTGAAAGTCAAACAACGGTCCGTTCGGAGTAACGTCTATTCTCATGCTCCCAGCCGACTCGTAGAGCCGCTCGGATGTCTCCTCGAAAGCGAGGATCGCATCGGCAAGACGCAGCTTCTCCGGTCACGTCTTGTCAAGTGGTGTAAATTGCCGTTGTGATTCTCCTCGTAGAGACCTCTGGATCTCATTCAGCCGCCTCAACTACCCCCGGCTCTTCCGGTATGTGCTCCGCGCCCTCGTCCATTCCCATCTGGTGAAGAAGGTCCAGCGGTGATACATTCCTCTTGGCAGCTGCCATCGTGGTTACCCCCTCGGATTGTGAATTGCTTACACCCGAAGAGAACCACATGGCGGCTGTCTCGTCAATGCCCTCCGCATCCCGCTGCTGAATTTGCACCACTACCCAAGACACTAACCCCATTCCCCATTACCCCATTTTCCCATTACCCCATTCGTCAGTGTCGTGCCAAACACGGCTAGGTGTACGCTGAATACATCTGTACCAACGTGCTGCCAGGTTTCCTGAGCGATAACTCCATATGTTGCGAGCTGAGATCTAGAAGCCGCAATTGTCGTGAGTGGATCACTATCCTTGTATGCGTATGCGATCAATTCGCTAATCATGCGCCAATTCTCCCCTAACGATGTGTTTATCGGAAATTGAAACGACTTCATCGAAGTAATCCACAATCGCCGCAGAGACCTGGTGCGCTATCATGAGAACGGTACGTTCTTTCGCCGACAACACCAGTCGAATCAAGTCCTGGGCCGCTTCCTTATCCAGGCTTGCGAAGCTTTCATCAAAGACAACAAAGGGGGGATCAAACAATTCCATTCGCGCGAGCGCTATCCGTTGTCGCTCGCCCCCTGATAAAGTCTGGCCGCCTTGATCGATTACCTCATCCAAGTCACTGGCGTACCTGTCTAGCACGTACGTGAAGCCCACGGACTCCAATGCTCGGACAATACTCTCATCAGAAAAGTGCTTCTCAAAGAGCGTTATGTTGTCTCGGAGCGATGCGTTGAACATAAAGCTATTTTGCGAGCAAGGAAGAATGAACCGAGCGTACTGCTCCGGCTTGATCTGAGAAATCTCAGTTCCATCAACTGTGATTGAGCCTGAATCAGGCCGTATTGCGCCAGTGAGCAGACTGACGAGTGTCGATTTTCCCGTACCAGATGCCCCACAAAGGAGGTATTTTCTGCCCTGCTTGAAGTCCATGGAGGCATCATCAAAAACACGTGTTGCCTGGTACGAAAAGGATACGTTACGCATGTGAAGCTCTCGGAATGGGAGCACGATATCTTTCATTTGCCTTTGTGTGTCTTTCGGAAATGATAAAGATTCGTTGAGCGATGCGACTATCTCTTTTGCGCTCCCGATTTCAGTAATGTCGTTACTTAAGGATTCCAGCGGAGAGGCCAGGTACACAACTAGTTGCGATGCGGCTACCATAGTGCCTACTGTCAACACACGATTAATCGTCAACAGGGCCCCGATAAAGTAGATTCCCACGTAAAGGAACTGTCCAAAAGTAAATGACAGAAGATTCGCGAGTGAAGACAAGACGCGCGACTTATACTTGGAGTCTTCCCAACAATGATTGGCAGAAGAGATTGATTGGAACGAATTTGCGGTTAGGTGGAAGCTTTTGAGCAGATCAAAGCCATTTAGGTGTTCCGAAGTAGTCACGGTGAACTCAGATGCGTAGGATACCTGCTTCGATTTCTGTTTCGAGATCTTTGGACTCATGATCTTGGGGACAACCATCTGAAGGGCAACGACGACAAGCACGAACAGGGCAAGCAGAGGCGATATGCAGAAGAGAAGAACACCACTTACTATGAACTCAAACGAACTTGCTAACAGGCTAAAGGATGTTTTGAAGTAGGATTCTTCAATTACATTCAGGTCATTTGTAAGGATTGATAGCCAATCGCCAGTGTTTTTTGTGTGGAATCGGAATACTGGCATTGATAGTATTTGCCGGACCACATGATCGCGTAGGTTTGATTGAGCTATCTGCAAGACTCTCCATTTGCATTTTGTGGTCAAATGGTCAACCAAGAAGAAGACTAGTATGTATAGAGCAAACCACAATGAATAGCTGAGCGCATTCTCCATGTTGCCAGCCAATGCCAAGTCCACGCACTTCATCATGACATATGCTAATCCCACCTCAAGAAGACTGGTCATCGAAATCATGAGAAGCAGCACTGTGAATCGGAATCGCTGACCATGGTATAGGAAGCTGAACACGTTCTACCGCCCCCAAGCGACAAGAAGCGGAACCTACGGAGTCCCGCTCTTCATCCACTATTGCGCAAGCAGTTTGCAGCAATGTGCCCGAGTTCGACACCGCGTAGGTAAATGCCACGCGTGGCAGCAGACAAACCAGCCGATAGGAACACGCGATCGGGGAGTCGTCCTATTGCGCTTTGGGCCCTCCAATGCAGCGAAGGCTGGCTCCCTGCATTCCGCAAATTGCCAGCGGGGGGAGAACCTCCTATCCACCACTGCGGTCACACGGCCAAGCTTCCATCCGCACATATCCTGTTTGACCTGGGGCACGATCTCCATGCCGTTGGTGTTCCCTGGCCAGATCTGGCACCTACCTTACCGGAGTCCCGTCCCGCATGACAGCAGACCCGATCACAACCTTGGGCAGGTCGGGTTTGGCATGCCCGGCGAGCTGGCGTAATTCCTCCTCGTCTCCGACACTGCCTCACCTCGAGGTTGGCTGAGGTAGTGTCGAAGACGAGAAGGTCCACTTCCAGGGTGAAGAGATTTGCCGTGGAGAAAAGCACCAATTCCCGGATCGGCTTGCTGTGCTCAGTGACGAATTACGTGGCGCGGTACAACCGATTCGCCTGGCAACTCTCATTTACATGCCTACAGCATGCCGCGCGTAGCCCTGGCCGTAAGGGTGCCATGCGAAGTGCGTACCTGCACAGCGCTCGTTCTTCGAGGCCCTCGGCCAGGGACTAACCGAGCTAGTGAGCCTATGGCTCATCGCGTGTGCCTATTCACTGTCGAAATCGGGATATGTACGGCGAATCACTAAGCCCTTTGTTTCGCCCAATGGAACCGGCCACAACCCTTAACCTCAACAGGTAAGCTGTGCTGCGCACCATCCTTTTTCGTATCCTGACCCTTAATGCGGATCACTTTCTTTGTAGATACCTCCCTTCATTGTATTTAATGCCACTGTATCACCACAATTCCATCATGTAAAGGGAGCATTTTCTGATCCGGAGAGGGACTTAGCCTGGGCAAAACCCAGTTCACTACTTGATGGGGATGGAATTGTGCGTCGCTGGATGCCCTCTACAGCATATCCGAACACTACCAACCCGGAGTCGTCGTGCGTGCCTTCGAAGTAGAGCGATGTGCTATCCCATATCACGAGGTCAGGAGAAACCCACGAAGTCGCGTATGAGCTTGAGGCAGAGCAACGCCCCAGTCCGTCATCGTTTAGCAAACATGGAGGTATCCCGAAAAGGTCAATGGTGGATACGCGATCTGCCCAATCCTCGATTTTGTACAGCGGCCTGGGATAGTTGAGCCTGTCCAGGACGAGGATCTTGCGGACCTCGCCTACCGATACGCTGGCCCTATGCGTTTCAGAAACATGCGGTAAGCAACACCCCTTCATGTATGCGGTCAAAGATTACGCTGGTGCTTTTCTGGAGTATTGGTGCCGGAATATTACACTGGCTGGCGATATGGTGACAAACGCTCAGATTGATAGGCTAGAAGTATAAGGGCGCGTGGTCTATGACCACTGAGGCATGGCGAGCGTGGATCGGAAGAGCGGAGAGCAACCTCGCCCGCGCTGCTGTCGGACTACGCCGTGACCACCCGGTATCCGGGGGACTGGGAACCCGTGGGCGAAGACGAGTACAGACAAGCCTTAGCACATGCTGAAGAGGTGTGGAATTGGGTGGTCTCCGTCACCGGGTACAAACGGAGTCGGAGACCCCCCGGAACTCGGTGGTTCCCCGCATCCGCCTGCACAGCCCGAATGCGTTGGACCCGCAAGCCGGGCATGTGGCCTCTGCCGTGGAGATCTCTGTTCTCCCGGCTCAAACAGCCCGTAGACATTCCCAGCGGTTCGCCTTACCCGTCTGAGACTCACCTGCTCTTCCGGAACGCCCGCGCCGCCCAGATCGTCAGCAGGCATGAAATCGCAGCCGCCGTCATGCCGAGTCTTCCCCAGGGAAACGCAGTACTCGGGAGAAATCCGGTAGCCGCATAGTACGGCCACATCGGAACGATCCACGCCGTCACGGAATTGAGTGGGATTCCCGATGCGACGATCGCGAGAATCGAGGCGACGACAGCACAGAGCAACGATGCTATCCATCGCTTCCGCAGAAGCAGCGCCGCCTGGCCTGCGAGCATTGGCGCTTCGAACAGCAGGAGAATCTCGAGCGGATACAGAACCTGCGGAACGCGGACGCTTCTCTGCCCGAGGATGACATTCGCCGCCCCGACTGAAAGGATCGATGCAGCAAGCACGGACAATGAACAGAGAGCAATGGCGATGAGCAGATCTGCCAGGACGAACGCAGAGGGGCACGATGACCTGCGAATGTGAAATCCATCTCCTGCCTCGAGTTCTTCTCCGATACTTAGGCTCTCCCACAGGAAAAGAAGGATCGGGAACACGACAGCGTAGCCCGTGAAGATCAAGGTCAGCCGGTCCTCAATGGAGTAGTGGTCCATTCCGATAAGGAGAAAGGATGTCAAAACTGTTCCTGCAATGGTATGCGACGCCAGAAGGACGGCTAGCGCGCTCCCCTTCATTCGATAGCAGCGGCACGCCAGAACTAGACATGCCTGCTTCAGAAAGCCCGCCATCATCTGTTCACCGCCCTGGTTCTCCTGCTCTTCCAGAGAACGAGCGCGGCAAGAACCGCGGCCAGCAGGATCCCCAGCAAGACCGCGGCATACGGCTTCCCCCGCATCGCCTGAGCGATGGTCCCTCCATTGTATTCCTCAAGCGCTCCAGACGGATGAATGGAGAGCAGTCGCCCGGTCGCGACAAAAGGGTAGCTTGCCGGCACCAGATACCAGAATGTCGTCTGCGCGGCCAGCGGCCCCAGTGCCATGTTTATGCAGCACAAGACGACAAGGATCACGCCTCCCGGTCTCACAGACGCAAGTTGCGTCACGGGTATCATCCATGCTTCGGCCAACAGAATCGCCAGAAAGGCCAAGCAGTAGCGGCCGAACGGAATCGGATGCGTCTCCATTGCGCCCGCCGTGAGGCGTGCGATTCCAGCAACGAACAGGCAGCAGATCGCAGAAGACAACACCGTACGGATCGTTACGAGGAGCAGATCCGCCGCCACGAGCAACTCTTCCGGCATCCCTGAAAACGCTCGATTCTGCCCATGAGCGGCACTCCTCTCATAGTCCCACCGTATCCACTGAAAGGCAGACATCAGCACACTCATGAAGAGGAGTTCCCACCAGTACACCATTGCTCTCGATGCATTGGATGCTCCCGAGATCAGGACGGACACGAGAAACGTGGTCAGAGGGACAAGGACCATGAGCGAAGCCATCCCGCTGTGCTTCTCCTTGAGTCGCTCCGACTGGATAGCACTCCTCATCGCAAACGGTCCTCATGTCGATCATGTCGGGTTTCGCAAGACGGGGCAAACAGACTCTGGAGATGCCGGAGGTCTCCGCTGGATCCATCGAAGATGATGCGGCCCCCCTGCAGCATTATGACACGGGGCGCCAGCGCCTGAATCTCCAGCAGATTGTGGCTCGACAGCAACACCGTCGTCCCCTGTTCCTGCAAGCGATCGATCAGCTCAATGAATTGGTCGACGCCCACGGGATCCAGCCCGCTTGTCGGCTCATCCAGAAGCAAGAGTTCGGGGTCGGGCAGCAGCGCCATGCCTATCCCGAGCCGCTGCCTCATGCCGATCGAGAAGAACTTCGCGCGCTTTCTTCGAGTATCCTCGAGTCCGACCATCTGCAGCACTTCCTCAATCCTCAGGTTGCGGATGCCGCGCACGAGCGCGAGCACCTTCAGGTTATCAAAAGCTGACAGATGACCGTACAGCGGAGGCCGTTCGATCAGCGCTCCGATGCGCTGCTGGTCCGATGCGGTCAGTGAGCGCCCCTGAAGGAGTACCTCGCCGGAATCCGCTCGTTCGAGCCCCGCAATGATCTGCAGCAGCGTCGATTTTCCGGCACCGTTCTCACCAAGAAGCCCGGTCACCTCGCCCTTCTGCAAAGAAAAGGCGATATCGTGAAGAATCTCGACACCGCCATACGATTTCATAACGCCCTTGACCTCAAGCATAGTTCAGAATCGCCTCCGATCGGGTTCATCATGCCTTCGGTCTCATTGTGGCACCTGTGTTTCAGGATTCTATCAGAAAGGTCACCACTCCCCCTTCCACAGGAGAATTCTCGATCCGGAGGCGCCCTCCGTGGTGTTCGCAGACTCTGCTCGCAAAGGCCAGCCCCATTCCATAGTGACGCTCCCGTCCCTCCCGCCCAAACTCACGGTAGAAGAGCTGCGCCCCCTGCGCAAGCCCCTGTTCGGAAAAGCCGGGTCCGTTGTCGATGACCTGAAATCGGACATACTGATCCTCCACCCCAACGGCAATAGTAACCCTCCCGCCATCGGAGACATGCTCACAGGCGTTATCGACTGCGTTAAACAGCGCTCTGGCCAGGAGCGTTAGGTGGACCGACACAGTGGCATCGGGACCGATCTCGTGATACTCAATGGAGTGCTCGATGCTCTTGAAAGCAAAGACCCCCGAACACATCTTCGTCAGAGTGTCGACGATCTCGTGAATGGACACTTCCCGCTTTGCCAAAGGCACGGGATCCTCCGATTTCGAGTACAGGATGATCTCCCTGGAATAATGGTACAGCGTGTCGGCGGCCTTCTGGATCTCCGCGTTATACTCCTGCTGCTCTCGGCTGAGCGGCGTCATTTCCAAGAGCTCGCTGTTGCCCTGGATGATCGTAATCGGAGTGTTGATGTCGTGCGCCAGCATCGAAATCTGATACTTCCGCTCTTGTTCGATCTGGTTCTGCCTCGCAATGGACGCTACTAACTCCTGGTCCATCTGTATGACGCTGTCCCGGATCTCCTGAAACTCCGAGATCTGCGATTCCTCCATATGCGTGGCGGATTCACCGTTCCTCAGCAGGCGGCAGACCATTACGATGCGGTTGACCTCCCACTTCATCCGGAGAACATAGCGGACGATCGCAAGGAGCACAAGGAGAAGGAACAGCAAGATGAATAGCAGAATACTGCCGGAGTTGAAGTTGATGCGACTCGCCCACTCGGGATCCGCGAAGCGCGGAAGATTCCCCTCGGTATCCCCTGGAATCACCGCGCCGGTCCTGATGAGTATCGTCACGATGAGCGCCGTCACTAGCAATGCGACAACTCCCGCGATCACAGCCTGGACCAGTAACCAGAAGACCTCCTGTGCGAAGCCGCTCCTTCGAGGACGCTTCCTGTGCGCGTGTCGATGCTTCATTCGGCCCTCCAGCGATACCCTACTCCCCAGACCGTATCGATCGGCTGCAACCGGTAGGGCTCCAGCTTTTTTCGAATCTGGTATACGTATTCGGACACCGAGCTGATCATAGTGTCGGAGCATAGATCGTACACCGCTTCGTAGATCGTCTCCCGCGTATAGGTCTTGCCGGGATGCAGTGCAAGCAGTGTCAGAATGTCGAACTCTCGACGCGACACGTTGATCTCCTCCTTACCGACAAAAACCCGTCGCGCGTCGAAGTCGAAGGTGATGCCGGAGATGGTGCGGACGAGCCGCTCATGCGGCAAATCCCGGGCCCTCAGATGCGCCTGGACGCGCGCGATGAGCTCCTTGCGGCGAAACGGTTTGGCGACATAGTCGACGGCGCCGGATTGTAGTCCTTCGACGAGATCCTCTTCCTGAGTCTTCGCCGTGAGAAAGATAACCGGACAGTCGATGTGCTCCGCGATGTGTCTGCAAAGCACTATCCCGTCCATTCCCGGCATCATGATGTCCAGGAGGATCAGGTCGTACCCGAAGAAATCCTGCACGCGAAACCGGTCGACCGCTCCCATCGACGATACCTCGTATCCCTCCTTCATCAGCATCGTCTCCAGCAGCTTCCGGATCGAGGCATCGTCATCGATCACAAGAATCCGCTTTGTCCGCTCCCTCTCCATCCCGGACTGTCGATTGCTTTGCGCGTTCGTATCCATGACATACTCCTTCTGCGGGAATAAGACTGAAGACGGCAGAGAATCAGAGGTCATCAGATCCCCAGGTTCATTGCACAGACCCAGGGAGTACAGGATGGACGGATGCTATGGAGGAGTGCGAGTCCCACTCCGCTGGCACCTTCGAGAAACCCAGCATTGTCCATACACACCGTTCCCTCTGCCGTCACTTCGGCATTCTGGAAAACATACCTTCTCTCGTCAGAAGCGCACCATAGTATGTCCTCAACAAGCGAGTCAATGGCCGCCTGATGGTATGATGTCCCCAAGAGACGATCCTGCTCACAAGCCAGCACTAGCAGTCCACCCATCCCGTGGCAGAGGATCGGAGAAAAGATGCCCCGCCGGCGCTCTAGTGCCACTGTCATCAGCTCGACCGCCCGATCGATGGTTCTGTAATCGCCCATAGCTGCGCCTGCCGCCGACAAAGCATAGCTGATACCAGGCATCCCGTAGCACCATGCATCCCGCTCCTCGGCCACGATCCGAATGTCGCGCGCTTCATAATCCTGCCGTGAGATCTGGCTCGGCCAGACGTAGCTGCCGAGGATGAATCCCAATGTATCCCAGTAGAAGGTGACGATCCGAGCGATCAAGTCCTTCTGTCCTTCCACGTCGAATCCTATGAGCATCGCCCGGGATAGCAGCGACAGCACACCTGCGAGGCCATGTGCCATACCCGTGTTAATGCTGCCCTCCGGGAATGCCTCTGCCTCCGTCTGACTAAAGTGATTCTCGCCGGCAATGAGGTATCCCTCCGCACTCGGAGCACCATCGATCATCCCGCGTTTCACCAGCGATTCTAATCCCTGCCGTATCGCCCGGTCGATCCCCGGATGCTCCCTGGCCGTCATCAAGGCAGACAGTCTTCCCGAAATGCCCTCAATCGTATCGTAGTCGGTGATTCGCAGATCCGATTCCATGCTGCGGCAAAGCCCGTTGATCTCCACGATAACATGCTCTGTCAGGGTTCGGATCAGACCCTCATACTCGGAGAAATGATTGGAGCAGCACACAGAAGCAAGGAGCATCCCAGCACTGCCGGAATATAGGGATCCCGTTGAGAGTCCCTCCGCCTTGATCCCATCCACCATTTCGGTTATGTAGCGATGAGCTACATCATCCCACCCACAATCGGGATCCCTTTGCGCCAGTTCTCCGAAGAACATCGCGATCCCCGGCCACCCGGTTGCCAGAGTGTCGCACTGGAACAGGTTGATCGGAACGCCCTGATGGATGACCAACTCCTTCGTCGCCTCCCAGGCGACAATACGGTCTGGATCGCAGATACGTAGAGCAAGACTGCTGACGGTCTGTCTCACGCGTTGTTCATTCATGGCGTTCCGCCTCCAGTATGTCCCGGTATGCGGCGCAAGTCCTCGTCAATGTCTCATGGTTCCCTTCGCCGACGATGCGTCCGTTTTCCATTACCACAATATGTGGGATTCTCTGGATCGCTGCAACGCTGTGAGAGATCAGGATCGCGATACGATCCTTCGACAGTTCCAGAAACCTGTCTACCATCTGTCTCTCCGACACCGGATCCAGCGCGGCACTCGGTTCGTCGAGAATGTAGATATCCGCCTCCTGGAAAAACGCCCTCGCCAATCCAACCTTCTGCCATTGCCCCCCGGAGAGCTGCTTTCCGTCCTCGAACCAGGATCCCAACCGCTGATTCAGATCGCACGTGCCCGACTCGCCTACCAGGAAGTCCAGATGCATCTCCCGAATCGCATCGTACAGAGCGCAATCATCGTCGATCCGCTTCACATCACCAAAGCCGATGTTCTCCCGAATTGGTAGCTCATATCTAGTGAAGTCCTGGAACAGGAACGAGACCTTGTCCGCAAGTGACCCGCAAGGCATATCCCTCAGATCGACTCCATCCATGGTGATGCTACCCTCTCCAGGCTCGTAGAGCCCGCTAATCAGCTTCATCACCGTGCTTTTTCCGGAGCCGTTTCTCCCCACAAATGCGATCGGCTCTCCCCTGCAGATGGCTAGGTTGATCGCCTGTAGCTCGAAGGTGCTGGGCGCAGGGTAGCGAAACCCAGCATTCCGGAGTTCGATCACCTCAACTCTCGCCGCAGTATCGGTTGCAGACAGTCTCTGTCCAGCCGAATCCTCCATCGACCGAGGCGAATCATCAGAACGCGCCAAAAACTCGAAGAGCCGATCCATGAAGAGGCCGCTGCTGTAGAGAGTATACATGTCTTGGACGCATTCCTCTGAGCTTGTCTGGATGAGATTGCTGATGCGGAGGACCGCAACCAGCGTTCCGATCTGCATCGCCCCTGCGAAGATACGCCCGATGCAGAAGGCCAAGACAAGCACGTTGATCGACAGCAGAATCCCGTCGAAGAGGGCTCCGTTTCCTGTCTTCCGCCACAGCAGCCGCATGTCCTGCCTCAGAAAACCTTCTCGGATCTCTGCATACTTGTCGAGCAGATACGAGGCAAGATTGTTCTGCTTAATCTCCCTAAAGGAAGAGTCGTGTGTCATGATGTGGGTAATATACCACATCTCGCGTTCCTCTCCCGCCCGGCTCCACTGAAGCTTGAACTCCGACAGACCGATCCTCAGGTAGGACACTAAGCTGATCGGAGGAATCAGGGCATAGAGCAGGCCGACCCTGGGGTTCCAGTGGAAAATGTAGACTAAGGACGACACCAGCAAGGCTATGCTGCTCACCAGTCCGATGCAGGAGATCAGAATCTGATACGGTCGGTAAGAACTCTCCTGCGTGAGTCGCTCGATTGTGTCATAGATCTCCGAGTTCTCGTAGTCCGCCAAGCTCAATTCGCTGCACCTCTCAAGCAGCATCTGACTGACCTTGATAGAGATCATGTACTGAGCTTTCGAAGAGATATGAGAGGACACTTTCGAGATGGCATCGCTGGCGATCAGGACACAGACGAATAGGCACACGAGCCGTGTCGTCGACTCCCGGACCAGATAGCCACCGCTCAGGGAGTTAATCAGCAGTTCATTGACCCGGACATTGAGAATGGGAAACACGCCGCTCAACAATCTGACTGTCACGAGCCCGGCCACCATCCTCCCACCGAGAGCGTACAGCAACCGGATAGTTCGCGGAATGCAGCGCAGTACATGAAAGGGTGAGTGATTCTCGGGCTTCATGATTCTCTCCCGGCGTGCAGCTCTTTCTGACACATAGCACTGACGACTTCAAGAATCCACTGTTCCAGGTCCGCCACGGGGCCTGCAATGCGATTGATCGACATGTGCAACAGACTCTCGATCGAATGATAACGCCTGTCCTCCGCCAAACCTCGCTCTTCCATCTGCCGCTCATACGCAAGGAGAGCCTCGTTGCGATGCTCCAATGCTTCCCGAATGGTCCAGCCGTCTCCGTTCCTCCAACCGTCCATGGAATCCTTCTCGGTCCAGCTCCGATACACATTCATGCTCTCGCGAAACGGCGAGTCCTTCGAGAGGCCCCGGATTCCTCGTCTGGCGAGTACGCCAACGCGCTGTTCCGCCGGAATCCCCAGCCCTCTCAGGATGTCGAAGCAGGATGCTATGGCCAGCTCCTCGGCGGAACAGGACAGCTGTCCTCTGCGCATGAGCTGGAGAAGATGTGCGATCGCTTCCGATTCTCTGCAGAAGAAGGTCTCCGCCGCATCGATGACGCCGACCCCTCCGTATCGCTCGATCTCCCGATCGTAGGAATCCGCAGCCACAGATTTCAAGATGCCATCGGAAAGAGCGGTCTGGAACATGGGCATCATCGCCGCAAACGCCGCATAGAGCGAAGATTCACGACCGCGGATCCGCAATCTCAAGTGTCGCTTCGGATCCCGGTAGCGCAGGAAGAAGAACTCGAGGTCGACATGAGGCCGCAGCTGATCCAGGGCCGGCAGGAGAAAGTCCGCCAGATACTCCTCTTCGCGTTCTGCATCGCAATACAGCTTCAGATAGAGCCACTCATGAAACGGTAAAGCGATCCGTTCCTGCGTTGGTACTCTCCTCTCGGCGGAGAGTGGCATCTCGAAGGAAGAGACCTCTCTTCTTGTGAGCGGAACGACGATTTCGGTCCGATAGAAATGCCCGTCCCCATCCTTCAAGTACCCAATTCCGCTGGGCCCTTCTTCGAGGACGATTCCCGCCTCTCCACTCTTGCGGAATTCCTGATAAAGATGGTCCTGATCGAGAGCGTTCAAGCGGTGATATAGAATGCGATGGTCATCCTGGACCACATACACGTCTTCGGGTATCCGATCCCTCTCCGCCAAAGCAGCGAGTCTCGACAGGAATGCATCATCCGAAGCTGCACAGTCCTTACTGCCCAACGTCGCGGTGTTGACCAACCACCGCCTCGGTGACAAAATGACCTGTTCGAAGCGGATCTCCGGAGTCCTTGGGAAGGATTGATAGGCGATGTCCCACGGAAACACGCTCCACCGGTACTCCCCATCATGGCTGATATCCAGCAGAAATCGCAGCTCCTTCGGCAGCAGGTGCGGGTTAAGCATGTTGTTGCACTCGAAGCGAAGGATCGCTCCGCTCTTTCCATCGCGGACGTAGAAGCACCGCCCGGTAAACCCGATCCACAGATCCTCCAGCTGTACCCTATCCTTTTCGGAGCTGGCGAACTGCAGGGCCATCGCGCGCGACTTCGCATGCACAGTTCGCACGACGTTGCCGCTCGCAGAGAGCATTGGAATCGCGACAATCTCGGCAGTCTCCACGCCAGGCTGCAGCGCCTGTTTCCTCTTGTCGAGTTCGAGCACAAGGTCACGAAACGCTTTCTCTTCCGTCGAGAACCTTCCAAACGACTTCCCGGCCTCGAACGATCCAACGATCGAAGATAGTTTGAGCAGCGAGGAATCGCGACGGGATCCCAATTCGAAGTACAGCTCCATGGAACTCGGAATTTTCTCCCTGTCAATGACGACCGACTCCGCTTCGCCAAGTGCCTCAATATCCCGTCCCGAGAGCTGGATCGGTTGGTCAGTCCGCATCGCCTCCTCGTATTCCCTCATCAGATACAGGCGAAGATTCCGTCCGACGGTCGGAGACTCGGTCTTGGAGTATACGCGAGAGGAATGCCGATCCCCTCGCTCTCATCAAGCAGGTCTACGAGCCTCACCTCTTCGACCAGACCGTATCGATCGACAAAGCGCTCCTTGTACTCCTGGAGCACACTCCCCGAATCCGACACTTCCGCCAACAGCATCATGAAGTCCGCACATCGCAGAATCTGGGATTGCATCTCCTGGGGAAGCCGGACATCGTCCCCAGCAAAAGCATCGACCCGGACCCCGGCGGACTCTTCCCGGATTCTGGACAGAGTATCCCGGAGATCGAAATAGTACGATAGCCGGTGGATCCCGTTTTCTCCGGCGGAGAAACTCTCCTCAAAGCGGCGTATCTTCTCCGACACTTCACGCAGCGCCACCCGTGCATCGTCCTCGAAACGCCTGTCCAGTTGATCAGAGAGGAACGCCAGAGGATCAGACGAAGAGAATGCCTGACTCAGCTCGGAAACCAGAAATCGCTCCTCGATCAACTGGTCAACGTACGTTATGCAGGACTCGCGATGTCCGTGCGCGCGCTCCAGTCCATCGACGATCATCTCATATGGTATGAGTTCGCGGGCGACCTCGGACAGCGTATCCCAGACCGGAGTGTAACGGACATGAACTCGGCTCGTTTCGATCTGATCGACACAGTACGCCTGGTAGACTCTTCCCCCACGGACAAAGACGCTGTCGTTGACCATCCACCGCAGGACATGGCGGTACCGATGCTCCAACTCACGGATCACCTGCATCATCCATCCCTCGTCGACCCGCGCAGCGACACGGAAGGGTTCACCTGACACCGTTGTGAAGACTCCTTGTTCACCGGAGAACTGGCCAAGGGAGACGCCGACAAACAGCCCGAAAGGAGTCGTCCTGTCCCGTCTCCTCCTGCTGTATTTGAAGAGAGATTGAAAGAGGTTCCTTCGTTTCTTCGTGGACATCTCGTTCGCTGCTCTCTGATATTTCCAGATTGTGTGAACCATGGACGGGCTCGATACACCTACCTGTTCCAGAAGGAACGGATCGTCCATTGTGTCTTCCAGCCAATGATCGGAGCCGACCTCGTCAGGCCGAACCGGCATCAGCGGTCTTCGAACCATGAACTTGTCGCAGTCGAAATATGACATGGCCTCTCCCTTCAGTTAGCCGAGAAATCGGAACCCTACAGAATACGGTACCCAATAATGCAGCAGAAAGGGATGAGAAGGCGGCGAAGAGCCTTCTCATCCGTGCGCTCGGACTCCCCTTACTTCCCGAAGTGGCAGTTGCAGGTGATGGTCTGCAGGAAGCACGTCTGAAGCAGCCCCGTGATGCAACCAGGTGTGCAGAAAGACTTGCTCTTCCAGTCCACTTCATCGCCTGGATTCCCAGTTTTCGCTACTCTCGACAGGTCGAGGTCAAAATCATTGTACTTCTGCACATCGCTCCTCCTTTCTCATTCTTCTGAGTGATAGTGGAACGTATTCTGGACTCATTGCCAGCATATCTGCATGTTTTCAGGATTCTATCAGATAGTCATAGTCTCCTTCACTGCCTCAGTCTGGCAATTGATGAGGTGGGAGAGACCACCTAGCCCCCCGCCGCCACACCGCCGAACGCGCCGTTTGATACATGCCAGTTCAGCGAATCGCCAGTACGCTTTGCGCGACCCGCTGATCCTTCGCGCCCACTCAGTTGTACCCATTGGTCCAGATCCCCGCAGATGCTCGCTGTCCAGGCAATTCTGTAGAGTACAGTTCACCCACGCAGAGTCGAAAGACGTGGATGGGCCCACGTCGATTGCGAACTCGTATCCCTCTTCGAACGCCTGTACCGGAAGAATCGGAGGAAAAGGATGAACTGCTTTCGAGATGGCGATGGGTGGGCTTCCAGCCCAATCCAAGCGCGGCGCACGATCTGGAGTGCCTGTGCAAAGCGTTCATCCAGCGTGAGTCGGTCGGCGGTATGTTCGCCGGCATTATCGACTACTACAGTCAGGACTTGACGCAACGAATCCGTACCGTGGCGGTCGAAGGAACGATCGGGGGGTCGCCCCTCAGCCTTGAAGAAGTCTTTGTCCATCTGGTAAACAGCAGCGGCGATGGGGCCCCTCGGGAGGCGATGGGCCGTTGATCATCAGGCTGGCCTATGAAGAGCTTCGCGCCCGCGTCAAGACGATAGGCATCGTCTCAATAGTCGCATTCGTGATCGTGATACCCAGTATGGGCGCTAGTCGCCACGTCTACAGCATCGCCGTGGCGTTCATTGTGGCGCTTGCAGCCGCAGTCTACAACCAGCGAAGCACATATGAGGATGAGAAGGACGAGACGCTGCCGTTCTTGAGGTGTCTGCCCATCTCCCCGGCAGAGGTGGTGTGCGCTAGAGCCCTGGCGAGCGTGGCCGTGACCGCCCTTTACACCGTTCTAGCGCTCATAGCCGCGACACTGGCGACAAGGTTCATCCTCGGGCGCGGCAGCCCCAACTGGAAGGCCGGCGCAGTGCCCGCCTTTGGGCTCGGGCTGTTCACAATGGCCTTCATGCAGGCGGTCTATTTCCGCTTTGGCGCAAGGGTTATCGTAGGGTTCCTGAATATCGCCATGTCTGCTGGAGCGATTGCGATATTGGCTTTCAAGTCGCCCGTGCTGAGCGCTCGGTTTGGACCCCTCGCCTCCCGAGCCATTTCGCATGCGGCGGCATGGCGCGCTGAAAACCCTGCTATCGCAGCAGCTGTCCTCGGGGCCGTTGCGATCTGTGCCATACTGGCCACTTGGGCCTACGCCGCGTGGGCGCTTGGCCGCAAGGAGATTGTTTAGCCCGGTTCGGGCGAAGCCTATGTCAGCTGGAGGTGTGAACGATTGCTCGCACGCATGATCGCCATGGAGATTCGGGCCAAGACCCGAACGATACTGGCTCAGATGCCGCTGATCCTCCTAATCGGGCCGGCGTACGCACTTCTATGGGAGGCAGAGGAGGCTCTGAGCCTGTTCCCATCGTTGGTATGCTTGTCGGTGTGGGAGTACATGCGCGTGACCGCATATGACGAAGACATATCGAAAGCGTGGCCGTTCCTGAGGTCGCTCCCAATCCAGCCCCGCCAGATCGTAAGCGTTCGCTATGTTGCGAGCATACTCGTCTTCGTCGCTTACGGCATTGTCGCCCTGGGCATCATCTTTGCTATGCCGGGCCTGCGCAGCGCCGCACATCCCGGTTCGCTGCTGGTCGCAATCGGAATCTCACTGGGGGTTGGGCTGGTTCTGATCGGGCTACCTAACTGGCTTTACTACCGCGGCGGCTATGCAGCCATCTCAACGGCCGTTCTCCGCTCGGCCGTCCCTCTCGTAGCCGTCGGCATTTTCCTGATATCTCCGCTCGGCAAGTCCGAAGCTGTAGTCGCTCTGTTCAGCAAAGCCGCGCAGGCCGGCAAGTGGGCTATTGAACACCCGATGCCGTCCATTGTGATATGGATCGCCGTCGCGTGCTGCATCGTTGCCGTGAGCTGGAACCGGTCTATTGCTTCGTTTTCGCGGAAAGAGTTCTAGGCGGCTCTCAACAAGTCTTCGCGCGATGCATAGCGCAAGGATCCATTGCGAGCTACGTAGACGCAATCACGGCGATTACTTGTTCAGCGCCATGTGGTACAATAGACCATAGACGATTGTTTCGCGCAAAGACGGTGCGGCGCCTGAAGGTGCAACCGTGGGCCTGAAGAATTCACAGTGCCGCCGCCCGTCTCGCGGGATGCCGGCGTTGGGCAGAAAAGCGGATACTTTCGCGACCCGGAGGTGAGCCGTATGCCGGACATGCTTCAGGCAATCATAGACAGGATAGTCGAGGCCGCCGAGCCAGACCGCATAGTGCTATTCGGATCCAGGGGACAGGGCAAGTGCGCCGCGGATAGCGACTACGATATCCTGGTTCTCAAGCGCGGCGTGACTCATCGGCGGCGCCTCGCGCAAATGATCTACCTCGAACTCGCCAGCATTCCGGCCCCGGTTGACATAATCGTGGAAGACCCCGATAGGATCGAGAAGTACCGAAATACTCCAGGCTTCATCTACAGTGAAGCCCTCAAAGGACGAGTGGTCTATGAGCGCTGAGGCATGGCGAGCGTGGATCGGAAGGGCGGAAAGCAACCTCGCCCGCGCCAGGCTTGGTCGCCAGTCGGAGGACATCCTGTACGAGGACATCTGCTTCGATGCCCAGCAGGCTGCGGAGAAGGCGCTGAAGGGTCTCTTGGCGCACTCAGGTCTGGATGTGCCAAGAACCCATTCCATCGGCTACCTTCTGTCACTTATTAAGGAGACTGGCGGCATGCCCGTGCCGCCGCAGGTGGAGCAGGCCGCGCTGCTGTCGGACTACGCCGTGACCACCCGGTATCCGGGGGACTGGGAACCCGTGGGCGAAGACGAGTACAGACAAGCCCTGGCACATGCTGAAGAGGTGTGGAGTTGGGTGGTCTCCGTCACCGGGTACAAATAGAGCCGGAGACCCCCCGGAACTCAGTAGTTCCCCCGCGACCGCCTGCACAGCCCGAATGCGTTGGACCCGCAAGCCGGGCATGTAGCCTCTGCCGTTGAGATCTCTGTTCTCCCGGCTCAAACAGCCCGTAGACATTCCCAGCGGTTCACCTTCCCTGTCGAAGCTCACTTGCTCTTCCGGAATGCCTGCGCCGCCCAGATTATCAGCAGGCATGAGAGCGCGACCGCCGTCGAGCCGAGTCTTCCCCAGGGAAACGCAGTACTCGGGAGAAATCCGGTAGCCGCATAGTACGGCCACATCGGAACGATCCACGCCGTCACGGAGTTGAGTGGGATTCCCGATGCGGCGATCGCGAGAATCGACCGAAAGGATAATGTGCCCGGGTCGGAGAAGACTTGACTAGCGTTGCCCGGAATCATGGCACATGATAGCTACTGCGTGATCATGTTCTGTTCGGCGGGTTATGCTGAAAGCGGTGGAAATGCTGATATGGAAGAGCGAATACGGGATGAGCTGAGCGTCATCCGAGACATGATCGTCAACACCGTTCCTGTCAGGCGAATGTTCCTGTTCGGCTCCCACGCATACGGTACACCGGATGCAGAGTCAGACCTGGACATCTATGTAGTGTTGGCTGATGATGCGGACATTAGGGAAATCGATGCGATGAAGCTGATTCGCAGGTCAATTCGCGACAGGAAGACGATGCCCGTGGACGTGGTAGTCAGCAAAGAAAACGTGTTCAACCAGCGCATATCGGCCCCCACCATTGAGCGGCAATTTGTGCAGGAAGGGGTAGTCCTCTATGGATAGCTTGGAGCAAGCGAAGGAATGGAAGAAGATGGCCGAGATGGACTTAGGCAGCGCTGAGCATCTCCTGAACATGCATCCGACTCCCATGGAGGTTGTTTGCTACCACTGTCAGCAGTCTGCCGAAAAGTACCTCAAGGGCTATCTCGTGCTGCATGGGAATAACCCGCCCAGAACACATGACCTGGATGAGCTGTGCAAACTCTGCCTGGATACACACGATGGGTTTGGCAAGATAGCTGACCAGTGCTCGGATCTGACGGCCTACGGCGTCCAGACGCGATACCCGATGGGGCTAACGCTGGAGGAGCGCGACATGTCACAAGCCCTGAACGGCGCACGACAGATTCGGGATTGCGTTCTTGCTCTTGCGCCGGAACTAGGATAGGTCAAGCAGGCGCAAGGCTTACAGCGACCACGCATTGCGCCGCCTCATCGGCCCGTCCACTCCCAGTACCGCGGACGCATCTTCTTGCCGTCCATGGACTATGACCCCAAGACCGAAGAGATCATATCAACGCTCTCGCCCGCCTACTAAGTAGCTCCCAACAAGTCTTTGCGCGATGCGCCCGTTTGGCCCGTTCACCGCGTAAGCCAAACCAGAGCCGCTTTGGGTTCGATGATCTCGCGCAAGGCGCGGATGCGGTTTGCGGCCTCAACCTCAGGCAGATCCGGCACATCGGCAATGGTCCTCCCCCAACGCAGGGCCGCGTCAAAGTCGATGCAGCCGCGCCCAAACCTAGAATCCTCTACATGGGTCCTTTCGCTCGCTCGACGTCGGTATTGTCCCATTGTCCCGCGTACCATCTTGGTCCTCTCCCGTGTCTCTCCGTCTCTTCGCCGATGGCAGCCGCGGGCCTGCACTCTACGACCTATCCATTACCCACATCCATGGCAAGGCCTGGGCGCAACGTCTGCTTACGGGCCTCAAGGCATGGCTTGAAGCCCCTCTCCACGCCGAGGAACTCTGGGCCCGTGTTGACCTGTGGTAAGTTGATACGCTGCGATTCGCTGCGGATAGAGAAAGAAACGCCTCGATTCGCGGCACATTCCATTCAATCCCAAACAACCGTCCCCGAAAGGTCTGGATCGGCCGACCGGGCTCAGCCTAAGCAGCTCACAGTCGGCGTCTTCAGCGCGAGATCGTCGAACCGAAAGCGATTCTGGTCCGACTCATGGAAGGAACGGCCCAGCGGGCGGCCATGCAGCGGTGCTCGGCGCCCGGCGTTGGGGCGCAATGGGGGCTTGCCGGCGAGGCGTTTGCGGCTGTACGCGTCAAGGAGCTTGGATGCGCGAAACTCAAACCGGCACGTATTCCCAGCGATGTGGGTAATGCATAGACTCCACAACCCAGGGTTTGTGCAAACCCGGGGTTTTAGGACCCAGGCCGGCGGCGAAAAGCTCGTTGATCAAGCTACGATGCGCAACTGAGTCCGCGACTTTGACGGATCCCTTCCCACAACGGCCGAAGGGCCCCAAGGGGCTCCGCTTTTCATCAAATCGGTCCTTCTATCTGCTCGACTCTGTACAACCTGCGGCCTCGCCGATGAATGGCGCGACGACTTACTGCGAGCCACTTAGCACAGCCTGAATGTACTTGACCGCTCTCTCCAGCGCCTCATCGGGCCGGACCCAGAAGTCGGGCATATAGCCCCGACCATCGTAGTTGTATAGGTCTTCGCCAAGGGATATCAGGCTGCCGCATGATAGTTCCAGTCTGGAATTCGGGAGCAGGCACGCGCCGACATTCCCCGTGAACGTCGCGCCGTAGGTGTTTATGCCCACAAACACTACGTTATCGAGTTGGCGCAGCAATCCGACGAAGCTTTCGCCGGCGGAGTAGACATATGAGTCGATCAGCACAGCGAGGAGTGTATCGTTTTCTGCCCTCACGCTCTCGGCAGCAGATACCCGGCCCCAGCCAGGCCTGTCTGGATCAGCCATGCCCGCGAGCCACGATTGTACATCCGCCGACCCAGCCGAATCGTCGATCGCGGGCAGCTCTGCCCCCAGGGAAGACGCCGTGTTCTGGAGCATCTTCGCAGCTGTGCTCGTCACCAGCTGAGCGTCGAAGCCGGCTGAACACACATCGGCGCCGGAGAACCGCTTCACCCACTCCTCGGGATACCAGTCACTCCCGCCTTCGTTTGACCGCAGGTCGAGTATAACGGCCGCCGCTTCCCCGAGCTCGGCTGCGTCACGGACTAATGCATCAAGCCGCTCCACAGTATCAGGCAGCGGCATCAAGAATCGTGTAACCACCACTGGAATGCCTTCCACATGATTGAGCTGGTAGACCGGCCCCCCAACGATAGCGGAATCAACCACGTTAAGCCAGATGAACTCAGAAGAGCCATCGCTCCACTCAAGCTCAACGCATATGTCTCGGTCGGAGTCGCTTACAGCGCCGAGGCAGTAGAACACCCTTCCATCAGAGTCTATCGACGGTTTCATCCATCGTGCTGGATCTTCGCCCTCCACCGATACAGCCCATAGATCGGGCGTTCGACGCGCGTAGAACCTGCCGTCTCGTTCATCGAACTCCATATCGAACCTGGCAAAAAGCTGGTATTTGCGGCACATCGTCCTGCCGGCGATGGAGAAATGGCCGTCCTGGATGAAGCCGAGCCTCCGCTGAAGAATCGCCGCGAACTGACTAGACATGACGTTCGCTCCGCGGATGGCGTCTATATCTGCAAGGATGCCTTCCTTAGCCGCAAGGAACGCCTCATCCCCGCCGAAAAACCGATATCCTGCGTACCCGTACCTCAGCACTCCGAAAAGGAAGTCGACATCGTGCCGCGCTTCATCCTTCGAGACGATCCAGGGCACGCTTCCCGAGCCAGGTTTGCTGTAGGACAGAGACGCCGGATATGGCTCGTCCCAGAAGGCGTCGTAGCTGTACAACAGCTGTTCGAACCCCTCACGCGCTTCCGGTTTCAGGGTACCGGATTCCGCAGCGGCCACACCTCGCGGCATGACTGGCATCAGCAAATACCCGCAAATCACAGCTGCGGCCAAAACAGCACGAGCCCTACGGATTATCACGCATCTCGCCCCCTGTCAGCTCGGTGGCGTCCCCCATCGCCCGCCCATGTCACGGGAGTAAGTCCAGCCAATCACTTTAGGCGTCCTGCTTGCCCGCCACTACGAAAACCCTCGTCTTGGCTTCAGGCTCTTCCGTGAGCGCCTGTGGATCGGCGCCGTCGGCGAACGCCACACTCACAAAGCCTGCAGCCCTGAGCGCACGCTCGACCTGTCTGAGGTCAAACGCGGTCTCGGGCACGAGCTCCTCAAACCTATCGTACCGACCGTCCTGTGCCCTCAAAAACCCCGACAGCTTGGTGAAGGCTACCCTATTGGCTGCATCGTACACCGACCTGCTGACGATCATGGCTTCCTCGTCGTCCTGAACCGAGATGCCGTTCCATCGCGTCCTGAATGCCAGTTCAGTATTGAGGTCGAACAGGAACCATCCGTCATCCGCGAGAGACGCATAGACACAGCCGAAGCAGGCCGCGAGCGCATCTGGCCCCGAGAGGTGGTTAAGGGCGTCATATGTCGACACCGCGAGGCCGAATCCCCGGCCCACATCGAAATCAGCGGCATCGGCCTGAACGAAGCGCGCCGTCCCCGCCTCCACCCATTGCGCAGCGTTCGCCCGCGCATGGGAGAGCATGTAGGGTGAGCTGTCGATGCCGACTACAGTGAACCCGCGTTCGAGGAAATGCGCAGCGAGCTGCCCTGTGCCGCAGCACACATCCAGCATCGATCGGTTTCTGCTCGCCACAGACCTGGAGGCGTAGAACGCCTCAATCCGCGGCGCCGCCTGCTGCGCAAACCATGCCCAGCGCCGGTTGTACAGGTCTGCAAATACGCCTCCGTATGGTAGCTCGTTCGACATCAGTGGTTCCTCCCATCAGCCTGCACAGCCTGTATGTACTTGATGGCTCTCTCCAACGCCTCGTCGGGATGAACCCACAGGTCGGGCATGAGGCCGCGGCCATCGGGGTTAGCGAGGTCTTCGCATAGGGATATCTTGGTGCCGCACGACAGCCCGATTTTGGAGTTCGGGAGGATGAATACACCCACATTCCCTGCGAGCATCGACCCACAGGTGTTTGTTCCGACAACCACCACGTTCTCAATCTGCCGAACGTACTTGACGAAGTCCTCTCCGGCTGAGCCAGCGTAGGAGTCGATCAGCACGACCAGGAGTGTATCGGACTTCGCCCTTACGCTCCGAGTGATGGATATCAGGCTCCAGCCAGTCCTGTCCGGATCAGCCCCAGCAGCTTGCCATAATCGGACACTGAGTGGTCCCGAGGAAGTGCCGGCGGCGAACAGGTCCGATCCCGCGTACGACAAGTAATTCTCGAATAGCTTCCCGGCCGTGCTCGTCACCAGCAGAGCGTTGAGACTGGCCGAGCACACATCAGCCCCCGAGAATTCCCGTGCCCACTCCAAAGCGTACGAGCTGTTTCCACCCATATGCGACCTCAGGTCGAGGATGACGGCAGGAGCCTTCCTTAGCTTCCTCGCATCGCCCGTCAGCCTCTCAAGCTCCGACATGGTATCAGGCCGCGGTGTCAGACTACGATTCACGGCAACCGGAACACCGTCTACATGCCTCAGCTCGTACACGGGCCCACGCACACGGGCCGAATCAACCAGTTCGAGCTGAACAGATTCAGAAGAGCCATCGCTCCACTCCAGCTTGACGCATATGTCCACATCGGAATCGCTTACAGCGCCAAGGCAGTAGAAGATCTCTCCATCGCTGTCTATCGACGGCTTCATCCAACGCGACGGATCCTCCCCCTCCACGGCCGCCGCCCATGCGTCAGGCCTTTGACGTGCGTAGAACCTGCCGTCACACTCATCGAACTCCATGTCGAACCTTGCGAAGAACCTGTACCTGCGGCATATCTTCTTGTCGCCGATGGAAAAATGACCGTCCTGTATGAAACCGAGCTGTCGCTGAAGCAATTCGGCAAGCTGACCGGGATTAACATCCTCACCCGGGAAGTCTTCGATCTCTGCAAGGATACCTTCCTTAGCCGCAAGGAACGCCTCATCCCCGCCGAAAAACTGATACGCCCCGTATCCGTACTTCAGCACTCTGAAGAGGAAGTCTACATCTTGCCGGGCTTCGTCTTTCGGAATAAGCGAAAACGCGCATCCCAGATCCCATCTGTTGAACGACAGAGTTTCCGGTTGCGGCTCATCCCGGAAATCGCTGTATCTGTATAGCAGCCGTTCGAACTGCGCACACGCCCCGGGCTTCGCTGCACCGTGCCTGCGGAAATCGGCAACCCGAACCGCGTCCGGCAGAATCGATACCAGTGCGCATGTAACGACCATCGCTACAGCGAAAACCGCAACGGCCCTTCGGGTCATCGCACAACCACCCTCTTTTCTAGCAGCAGTCTCAGCGGTCGGCTCAGCGCAGGAAAAGCATTCGCCACCGCCTACCATATTCCCTCTCCGCTGCCGGTTCAACGCAATATGCTCACAACCGCAGGCCGCGCCAACCGGTGCAGGACTGCGCTTCGGCTAATCCCATTCCAGAACGCCGCCGGCGCGCTCCCGAGGCGCCAGTCCGGCCAAGGCCCAACATGCGGCGATGACGTCGAGGCATGCCATACTCGACACAGCGAACAGGCGCGCGTGGTGTTGGGCGCCCAGCATCCTATACCATACTGAAGACAAGACAAGAGGAGACATCGAGAGAAAGACAGCTACGTACCACGCACGCGTGTATAGCATTACAATGATGCCCACTACTCCGAAGGACGCCAGTGAGACCAGAGACGCGGTCACTAGGCTAGCAATGGTCCATTTCAGCGTGGGCAAGCTCAGCCCGCGCCCGATTACCGATATCCCGCCGATGTACAGGCCAAGGGCCAGGAAAGCGACGACATATGTCACAGCGAACACCGCCGATACCTTGGCCGCCCACACCGCCCTGGGAGTGACTCCCGAGCACAGGATCGGGATCATTGTCTTTCGGGTCTTCTCACGAGTCATCAGGTTCGATACGATGGAGGTGCCGGCGAACGTCATGATCCAGATCACGAGCAGCGGCATCTGCGCATTGGTTGCTGCGTTGAGTGCAGCTCTATAGGCGGCAGCCTCTGCGCCCTGCATATGAAGCGGGCTGGGTAGAGTCATCACGGGAATCAGTGCAAATCCCAGGGCGCCCAGGAGGCCCATGGCAATGTGCAGTCCGCCTGTGCGAAGGGTTTCCGCGATGTCCTTGCGCACAAGCGCCCGAAATGGGCCGGTGTTCATCCGTGATTCGCCTCCTCTTCCCCCTCGATGGCTGAAACGAACACGTCCTCGAGCGTGTTCCCCATCTCCCGGACCTCACGGAATTCGATGGAGCCCAGAGCCAACCTGCGCAGGACTTCGCCGGACTCGACGCCCTGAGCCATCGCCGCCTGGACTGTGTCCTCCGCGACCCATGAGTGTTCCGCGACACCCTTGATCGAGGCTAGAACCCTGTCTACAGAAGCGCGGCCCTGCCCCCGGGCAAGCGTGATCCGGATGAACGTCACATCCCTGGACTGCCGTAGGCTGGACACGGTGTCGTATGCCACGAGCCTCCCTTTGCTGAGAATGGCCACCTTCGAGCAAAGTTCCTCGACATCGGCAAGGCTATGAGACGAGAGCAGAACCATCGCACTCTGGTTCTGAGTGAGGTGCTTGATGAGATCCTTCGTGGCCCTGCGTGACTCGGGGTCAAGGCCAGAAATGGGTTCGTCCACTATGAGCAATCTGGGGTTGTGCATCAAAGACCTAGCGATGGCAAGACGCTGCTTCATCCCCTTGGAATACGCGGCTACTCGGTCGTGTCGACGATTCCAGAGGCCTACCGTCCTCAGCAGTTCACTGGCCCTTTGGCTCGCAACCTCTCGCGACGAGCCAAACAGCTCGCCAAAGAAGAGCAGGTTTTGGAGCGCTGTAAGGCCCTCATACAGGCCGTGTACATCGAGCGCCACGCCTGCCGCGCTGCCGACCTTGGGAAACTCCTCGGTCGCATCTGCCCCGAGTACAAGCGCCTTCCCGCTTGACGGCCTCAGTATCCCCAGAAGCAGCATGATGAGCGTGGTCTTGCCGGCGCCGTTGGGGCCGATCAGCCCGACCAGCTCGCCTGTGGGGACAGTAAACGATACATCAGTCAAAGCCTCGATGCGTCCGAATTGCCTTCCAAGGCCAATCGTCTCTATGGCGTATTCGGCCATAGTCAGACCATCTCCTCCTCTGCGAAATGGGAGTCTCTCCGGCCAGCTCCGTCCTCCCATATGTTTGCTGTACCGACAACGCGTCATGTCCTCGTGATCATCACACGTTCTTCGTATTGGGTGCTGAATAACCTCAGTCGAAAGGAATGCGGCCGGGCGCAGAGAACTCTGGTATTCGCGAAAGGACGTGAGAACCGAATGGGGTGACGGTCCGCGATATCTGGCTGCGCTGTAATGCCGCCGGACCGCAACAATCTGGAATGTGCGGCGCACAGCCTGAAGGGCCATATTATGGTTCAGAAAGCCAAGAGGCACTTTGTGAAGGATTGCGAGGATAGCCTCTTTGAACTGGAAGACTAGGCTCCAGATCAACAGTCGCGGGGCGCCCTATCGCCTGGGCGCTCCTCTACATCGAGCATGTTAAAGAGAAGACATGCATCGCCGGCGAATGCCGGCACTGCGCTCGATGCGTTGTGGCCAAACGCGCGTTTGCTTCCGCACCAACCTCCACGACGGGGAACAGGCGCCTATCTGCTGCGATAGCACCGATAGCGACTATTGCATCGAAAACCATTTGACAGCGCCGCGCGCTGATTCAGCTCCTCATCTTCGTCCGTAAAGAAAACCACACTATCAACACTTGGGTTCTCATCGAAAACCGTCTTCAAAGCCTTCGATAGAAGGACGGACGCAGCATGCTCGTCAGCAGAACCCGCAAACGCCATGCCAAATACCTCTGCCGCATCCGCATCTATGTTCAGAAACAAACCGCCGCTGATCTTGCCTTCTGTCTTCAGAGCAAAGACAGTCCATTGATCTATCTTCCGGCGCAAACGTTCAGTATTCCAGTAAATGTCGTTGAAGTGTGTCTCATGAAATCCGGCATACTCCTCGAAGTTGGTGCGGCCTATCCGCACAATCTCATGATTGGATGAATCCTGGTGTATGAACTGGTTTCTTCCAAGACGCATGTCCAAGCTCGCTTCAATCAGTTCATATCCGTTCAGTCGCAGGATCTTGGCAGCACAGGTGTTCTCCGCAGTGATACCAACGTAGGTCTCATATCCCTCGAAATTCGCGCGGAGATAGTTCACAAACGCACTCGCAACCGGATCGTGGTCTTCCGCCGTCACGAAAGCAGTTGTCTGCAGATAGTGCTCTCCGGGCTGGCAAAAATAGCACAATACGCCAATCAAACGTGCCCCTCGGAAACAGCCAAGCAGAGCTGCATTCTGCTCCTGCAGTCGCGCGAGATACTCCGTCCTCATCTCGTCCTGATTGTCAAACAGCGGATAGCTTCTGTTTGCTCGATCATCACACAATCGCCAGGTAAGCTCCACTGCAGTCTGTATTTCGTTGTGACCTGGTTCCCTTAGCGAAAATGTGTGCCGCTCCAATGATCAGACCCTCCCTGAAACTGAGAATGCCACAAGTGTCGACGATTCCAGAGGCCTGCCGTTCTGAACGGCTTACCGGCTCTCTGGCCAGCTCCATTCTCCCACATGCACATAATGTTCACAACGGGGCCCCGAAATCGGGGCGCAGGCACCTTGTGGGGCGTGCGGGCCGCCGGCGCAAAGGGGTGCGCCGCGGCCCGCGCTCTGTAGCTGGCAGTGCGATGTGGGAAGACTGTGGGCGGATTTTGCTGCGAATCGGGGCCATCGGCGAGTGTGGTGAACCTGTGTCTTTCTGCA
>ENA-UOOH01000933-UOOH01000933.1-fermentation-metagenome-genome-assembly--contig:-NODE-933-length-30628-cov-13.064665_pt1 | contig 30628 bp, 29 predicted proteins | sample MGYA00245778_ERZ724025 | MGnify/ENA primary metagenome ERZ724025 (study PRJEB28704, sample SAMN03018313) | fermentation metagenome | biome: anthropogenic terrestrial biome; feature: soil; material... | reverse complement strand
TTCAGTCCAGTCAGTCCCTTCAGTCAAGTCAGGTTTCCATATCTTATATCTCTCACTAAAGTCAGGTTTCCATCCATCCCTCAGCAAAGCCTTCAGTCCATTCAGTCCATTCAGTAAAGTCAGGTTTCCATATCCGCGTGAGGTAAAAATTCTTAGTGCCAGGAGAAGCGCACGACGATCCTATCCACCATTTTCCCACGTTTCAGTTTGTAGCCCAGATCTTTCACCCCATATATCTTTATCCTTGGATCTATCTCCCGGTAGTCGCCGTCTGTTTGTCGCATCAGGTAATCCACTTTGCGTCCCTGGATTTTGAAATACACTATCTCCTTATCGCGCAGATCCATATCGGTATCGCAGCGGATTTCCATTTTGCGATAGTTCTTTACTTTCCATAGCAGCCTGTTATCTATACCCAATGGTCGGTTATAAGGCGCGCATACATTGATTTTGAAATCCAGATTAGTCAGCAGTATATTCTGATATCTCAACCAGGCCCGCTCTTCGATACTGCGAAAGCTGTGTTCATTGTGTTCCAGATGCGCGGCATCCAGGCAGTCATAAAGGAAGCCCAGATCGTGATCCATATCCCAGAGCTGCTTTGCCATCTTCATGTCCAACAGCTCTTTGCTGGGGCGAATAAAGAAGTTTGAACGCCAGCCCAGGGAATGTTCCAGTTTAGCTATTTTCAGCAAGCGTTCCGGATTTGTATGTACATCGTGGTGCAATACAAAAAAGCTCGGCTTCTTCAACCGAGCTATGTGTAAGTAAGTATCGTTCAAATCTTTATAGCATCTCACGCTTTTCAGAAAAGCTCGATAGTGCTCCGGATTTATCTCCCCATACAGGATCCCGGCACTCCTCTCGATCGCCCTACTCAGCCATATATTCAATTTCTTATTCATAACTATCAGTAGCTAAAAAACCGTTTACACCTGTTACTAAGTATTTCATTCTTTATCCTGTATTAAGGTTGTGTCGTTTTGGCGATTTGTCGTTTTGACGAAACACTGCTACTTGTTCAGAGCGTTGATGAGTCCCACAAGCATAGTTCGCAGCCTTTTAATATCGTCAAACAAGTTAGTTGATTCTTCAAGATAGTTTAAGCGTTGGCAGATAATTAGCTGAGTTTCGATCTCAGCAAGTGATCCTTTTGCAATGTACAAGAATTGGATAAACTCTTTGGCATTTCTGCGACCCTGGCCTTCAGCTATGTTAGACGGAATAGAAACAGCCGCACGGCGCATTTGAGACACTAAGCCATACAACTCATCTTTCGGAAACCTACTCGTGAGCTTATATATCTCAGCCACAAAACCAATTCCACGCTTCCAAACATCCAAATCCTTAAAACTCTTCATATCTCCATATCCTCAAATCGCCAAAACGTCAAAACGCCAAAACGCTAGATCGTCAAATCGTCAAAACGTCAAAACGTCCAAACGCCAAATCGTCCAAACGCCAAAACGCCAAATCGCCAAATCGCCAAATCGTCAAATCGTCCAAACGCCAAAACGCCAAATCGCCAAATCGCCAAATCGCCAAAACGCCAAATCGCCAAATCGTCAAATCGCCAAAACGCCAAAACGCCAAATCGTCAAATCGTCAAAACGCCAAAACACTACAACCTTCACAATCTGCGTTCTATTGAAAATACTCCACCGTTCGCTTCAAGCCCTCACGGAAATCCACCTTCACTTCATAGCCCAGTACTTCCTTCGCCTTATCTATCCCCGCCAGCGAATGCTTCACATCTCCGGCGCGGTCTTTCTCAAACTTCGGCTCGATATGTTTACCCAAAATCTCATTGATCATATTCACCAGGTCGATCAGTGTATAACGTTCACCACATGCGATATTGATCACCTGTCCTGCCGCTTTGGGTGCCGTACAGGCCTGGATATTCGCCCATACGTTGTTTTCCACAAAGGTGAAGTCCCGGGATTGACTGCCATCGCCGTAGATCACCGGCTCTTTATCCGCCATGATTAAGCGGATGAATTTGGGGATCACCGCGGAGTATTGACTAGTAGGATCCTGCCTGGGGCCAAACACGTTGAAATAACGCAATGCCACAGTCTCCAATCCATAGATCTGTGAGAATATCTGGCAATAGCGCTCCTGGGCGTATTTGGTAAGCGCATATGGCGACAAAGGATTCACCGGCATCGTCTCCACCTTGGGCAGAGTCTCGCTATTCCCATATATCGATGAAGATGAAGCCGTGATTACTCGCTTCACACCAAATTCCTTCGCCGCTTCCAAGATGTTCAGCATCCCCAGAATATTCACATCATTGGAGGTGATGGGATCATTAATCGAACGTGGTACCGAGGGCAGTGCCCCCTGATGCAGGATGTAGTCCACTCCCTTCACCGCGGATCTCACGATATGAAAGCTGCGCAGGTCACCCTCGATCATGGTCAGATTGGGATTTTTCATCAGAGGCAGGATGTTCTCCCGCTTACCGGTGGCAAAATTATCCAGCACTACTACTTGCTGCCCTTGTTTCAGCAGCTCCGATACGATATTTGAGCCGATAAAGCCGGCCCCGCCTGTTACTAAATATTTCATGTGTTTCCTTTGTCTCACGCAGATCTACGGGGATAACAACGCAGATCATCGCTGAATCTATAATAGTAAGCTATTCAGCCTCATAACTTGTTTACGTATCTGATCAGATTATCCGAAAGCCTATCAGCATTGAAGTTAACAAGATAGCCAAGTCTCAAGTTAGACAATTTCAGATAAGTCAGGATTTGTTTGTGGTGAACCTCGCTAAGCTTCTCTACGGACTTGAGCTCAATAATCACTTTCCCCTCAACCAGTATATCAAGCCGATATCCGGTTCCTATGGGATGTCCCTTATAGCAAACCTCAATCGGAACTTGTGTATCCACAAGCAATCCTTGATTACGTAACTCGTAGGACATAGCTTCCTCATAAGCACTTTCCAGCAAGCCCGGACCAAGCTCATTATAAACAGAGAAGCAAGCTCCCCTTACCTTGTAACCTATATCATTCTCAGTCATACAATAAAGTCTGCGAAAATCAGCGCTTTTATCTGCGGTATCTGCGTGAAACCACTTATCTCTGCCACAAAATCAATCCCCTTATTCCAAACATCCAAATCCTTAAAACTCTTCATATCTCCATATCCTCAAATCGCCAAATCGCCAAAACGTCAAAACGCCAAAACTATTTCTTTCTGCGTGCCAACATTCGCTTAACTCGGTTCTTCACACTCTGCCCAGCCAGCTCAACCACCCACGGCAGCAAATCATCATTCCAGTAGCCATAAGAGTCAAGCAAGTAGCCGTCGAATCATCTTTGCTCTATAACGAAGTGCATCCTTCAGGGTCGGAGTACTGTTATATGTGGCATCCGCATCATTATTATCGATGAAGTCATCAAATCCATCTGCTAATAGGGTTATTGCTTCAATCATCGCCTTTGAAGCAATTTGATAATTTTTTCTAACCAAAGTATTGAAGTTATCCTTATCATCAATTTCGTACTTTTTCTGAACTATGATAGGTCCAGCATCTAAAGCCTCAACCATCAGGTGAATAGATACTCCTGTATGCCTCTCTCCATGCAGCAATACCCAAAAAGGAGTAAGCCTACCTCTATTCTTTGGTAAAAGAGCGTTATGACGATTCAATACTCCAATTCTCGGTAATGAGAGAATCCTCTTTTTTAAAATTGCTTGAGATTGATTAATGATGATATCGGGGTTGATTTCTTCAAGAAGGTCGAGAAAGCACTTAGAGTTTGGATTAGCAATCTTCATTGCTTTTATACCTAATTCCTGGGCATAACAAGTAAGCTCTGGGGATTTGACGAATACAACATGCATTGATACTAGAATTCGTAGTTTAAACCAAACCTGTATTATTGCAGATTTAAAGAATTCGCACAATCCCATAATGAGAAAGAGTGATATCAGGTATGCAATCTTAGATTTTCCCTTGCTCAGCGTCATGCGATTACCTTTGGTGACAGTAACAACTAAAGCTATTTCATCACGAAATGCGTGCATAATATCCTTCATAAAAGGAATTGTGTACATTGGATCATTCATCGATACTAGTACTATCTTCATTTGAGCAAACCAATCTCAGTGCAGTAGTGTTTCAGACTCACTGACCTATATCCTTTGTCTCTGAAATAGCGAATATTGTCAATATAAATGGGTGTGCATCTATCGCCCAAGTTTTTTATTTTCATCTTGGAACGAACAACATCAGCCAGAACATACTGGATATAACTACTGCTTCGTCTCGTGATGCTTCTTTCCCTGTCACTTTCTTCAATCATCTCATTGGGGTGAATATCAAACACAATTTGGCTTGGGAATAGTCTTTGTTCATAGTTCAAAATAGCTCTTATGCCCTTAGTCAAAATTGGGCTAATTCGCATCACTGTGCCCACGTAAGGGATTATGAGAGCAGAGAGAGGAACTTCTATCACACCATCACTACCCATTTTTGATAGATCACTATCTTTAGTCTTATAGACCCTTCTTGGGGCTGTAAGCCATTTAAGTTTACTTTTTGCTCCAAAAGACATCATGAAGTCAAAACGTTGGGAAGCAACCGAGCTGTCTATCAGATAATCGTTATCAACTAATGCCCGAGGCGTGTGATCGTTCACTCTCAACGCTGGAGCGCGAAAGGACACAATTGCTTCACCAATAGCATCTTCTAAAATCCTCTTTGATTGCTTCAAATGCTCTGATTGCTCTTGATAACTGAGAGTATCAAATGCCAGCCTATGGTCATGTGTAAGCCCATGTGAACCAATCTCATGACCCCTACTGTGTACAGCTCTTACGGCATCTGGAAATGGCTTAGCGATGTCACAATTAAAAAAAAACGTGCTTTTGATCCCTAATTCATCATATATGTCAAGCAACTTCGGTATTCCCTCCCGCACTACTCTTCTACCGGTTTCTATATTGAGATCATTGAGCCATATTGAGTGCGTCTCGACATCGTTTGTCCACAGGGCATATTTACGTTTCATTTTAATAGTACTCTTTTAAGATTGTTCTTTACCAACCGGACTGCGTATAATTGAATCCACCTAATGCTAGAATCTGTCCAGTGTTCCGGGTGCATATTCATCATAATACAATCAGGAACTTCACCGCTACTCACCTTACTCTTCAAATCCATTGAGCTCTGTACATAGATGCTTATACCCTTTGTAACATCTCTGCGATTAACAGATGCTTTGTTCCAAGCCCTTCCTACATCGGTTAGATAACCCATGTGAGAGAAGTCCATATCCAAATATGGCTCGCAGATTATCCCTAATTCTCGATAGTCATGATGTTTCCATAAATCAAGATTATTGTACTTTGACAATGAGTCCCCATGCATGGTAATTGTCTTTACCGGGTAATATCCTCTAAAGAATTCAAGGCTATTTTTAAAATCACCATATGCTTTGTCTACCAAAGCTTGATACTCTATGTTAGGATTTACTTTGGCGGTTAGGCTCAGGTTCTCATAATGATAGCCCAGTTCATGACCATTATCAACAATAACATTTAGTAATTGATGCGAGCAAACACTAGGGATGCTTCTGACATAGTAACTAGCTCTTATATCAAGTGATGCCTCCACATCGATGATTGCAGGAACTTGAGTAATGTATCTATCAACATCATGTCTAAGAATCAATATCTTTCCATCCGGTTTGTGATTGATATAGTCCAGCATAGTTACTATTCTATATCCCGCATTTTTAAAGGCCTGCAGGACCTCAGAGTATATTTTTACGGTGAAGTCTTTCATAAGTTACGAGCTACAAGTTACGAGCTACAAGTTACGAGCTACGAGAAGTCCCAAATCCATAGCTAGGCTGCTTATTCATTATGCTCTTGGACATTGCAGAAATCATGCGAATAATCTCTTGTATCTCCTGCTCAACCTCTGAATATTCATTGTTAACGATGAAGCCTAGATTCTTAGCTATAATGAATTGAGTCTCCAGCTCGGTCAAAGAACCAGATGCTATGTGTAAGAATTGAACAAGCTCTTTTGCTGACCTTCTCCCCGAACCTTCAGCAATATTCGATGGAACAGAAACAGACGCTCTCCGAATCTGGTTAGTTAGTCCCCACATTTCTGATTTTGGAAACTTCTCTGTTATTGCATACACTCGAGTAACCAGAGCTACTGATCTTTGCCATATCTTCAAATCCTTGTGTGTTCTAATCTCTTCGCTCATCTATCAACCCCTCGTAACTTGTAGCTCGTAACTTGTAACCCGTACTAGAAAACCACTCATCCAACACCTTCACCACTCTCTCCGCCGTCTCCCCATCCCAATACTTAGGTATAGTGCCCTTCTTCACTTCGCCCCGAAGAATCTTCATGGAATATTGAACAATACTCTTGCTATCAAGAGGTACCAATAGATTCGTCCCTTGGGTAATGGTTATCGGGCGCTCTGTATTTTCTCTGAGAGTAAGACAGGGTACCCCAAAGAAGGTTGATTCTTCCTGGATACCGCCGGAATCTGTGAGAATAAACTTAGCGTTCATCTGCAACTTCATAAAATCCAGATAACCGATGGGTTCAGTAATGATTAGATTGGGAATCTCAGCCAATTTGGAGCTTAAGCCAAGCCGCTCAATGTTCTTACTGGTCCTGGGGTGCATGGGGAAAACGATCCTGATTTGCTTCCCTATCTCATTGAAAGCACTTAAAAGCATTTCCAAACCACTCACTTCATCCACATTTGAAGGACGATGCAAAGTAACCAGAACATAGGGCTCATTCTCACTAATACCCAACTCACTCATTAGCTCAGATCCATCTGCCTTTATGCGATGCTCCACCAAAGAATCAATCATGATATTGCCTACCAAGTGAATCTTCTCTGCGGGAACTCCTTCTTTTAGTAGATTAGCATCCCCATCCTCTGACGGTGTAAGAAGCAGATCTGATATCCTATCGGTAAGAACTCGGTTTATTTCTTCCGGCATTCTTTCATCAAAGCTACGTAAGCCGGCTTCCAGATGGGCTACAGGAATATGCAGCTTCTTTGCTACCAGTGCACAAGCGATCGTAGAGTTCACATCACCGGCCACGATCACCAGATCAGGTCTGTTTCCGGAAAGGATGTATTCTTCGTAGCGCTCAATAATGCGCGCAGTCTGCTGTCCATGAGTCCCCGAACCCACATGCAAATACGCATCCGGTTCCGGCATACCCAAATCTTCAAAAAAGAGCTTGGACATCTTCTCGTCATAATGCTGCCCGGTGTGAATCAAGGCGGGTGTATATCGATCACCCTGTTCTTTTAGCACCTTGTATAGCGGCGCCATCTTCATGAAATTCGGGCGGGCTCCCACGATTAAATGTATCTGTTTTATCAAGCTTCGATAACCTCTTTCAGTTTCGTTATTACTTCTTCCTGAACCACTTTAGATCTATTCAAATCCACATCGGTTCGATTACTTGTTTTCAACCGTGCCATCAGCTCTGACACATCTCTGGAAAAGAACATCTTGCCATCTCTGATCATGGCTTTGTCGACAGCCAGTAATGACTTCCCGGCAAAAAAAGAAAAAGAAGGCACTCCCAGACATGCTGCTTCCCGCGCAAAAGTACCCGCCCCGGTCAATACTCCCTCGGAATAATAGCATGCATTCAAGCCATTGATGGGCTTATCAGGAATGTAGATATTCTTGACTCCCTCTGCATAAGCCTTGTCCACGGCATACCTTGGCAGGTACAATATGTTGTAACCCGCTTTCGATAGAGCCTGAAGCAATTTAGGTGTGATTGGTTTTGCGGAATCATTGTCTATGTAATTTGCTTGTAAGTTTTCGGGACGGACAACCACATAGTGTTCGAATGGTAGAGTATCGACAAATTTGAGATCAGGCTTATAATCAGCCAGATACAAGTCTTCCTTAAACCCGTGGTATCTAACCAATCTGTGCTTCGATATCCCCTGACGCAGCAGGATTGATTCATCTATCGCATCCGGGAAAAATGCTTTAGAAACAAAAAGGCCATAGGTCCATTGCTTGGCCAAGTCATTATCGCCAAACGTAACGCTCTTTTTGCCTTTTATAAACGAAGACCATACTGCAGATTCACTACCACAAGATATGCTTACATCAAATCCATGAACCTTGTTAAGTGTTTCCGCAAAACGTGTTAACACTCCACCCAATTTCTTTGCTTTGCTCTTGCCTTTATGGGATCCAATAACAAAAAAAGGTTCCGATGTCTTCTGCTTCAATAAACGAGTGGTCTCAGAAAACTCCCTGGTCGTTATAAGGCTATCATGTTTATACGTTTCATTTAAAGCATTTTTTATTGCTAAGATGAAGTGGACCTGAGGAGTATTCGTTATGTCGTACCAAATTTTCATTATCTACCTGCTTTTTACAAATCTCCCCATCAGTAGCGCATACTTGAAGAATGGAATCGGATCCTTCCAGTCCCATGTAGCTTCAGTAAATCTTCTGTAAGATTTCAAAACAGTCTTTGGGCTATCAATTCTCTTTATGATCCGGAGTATGGAGTAAACTGTGTCTGTGTATAAGTTAAGCCATATAGTTCCAACGGCATATTTGCTTGCAGAAGGCAATCTGCCTGAATGCACATAATTGTAAATCATGTTCGGATAATCAACGCCACATTTTGCGGCCAGACCAACCCAGAGCCAGGTTCGAGCATTAATCTCAATCAGCTTAGGGAGGCCATCCCTGCTGTCTCTGAGCCATTCTATCTCACATACACCTGTGTACTCCAGTTCTTGCATCAGCTTCGTGCTTTGCTCAAGCAAATCCTCTTCAAATACACTTTGACAGCAAGTTGCTGTACCGAATGTTACCGGGTGCTCCCGCAGCTTTACTCCCATCCAGTATGCATGCAACGTGCCCTTCACCGTAAATACGGTCACAGAAACTGTCTTATGATCATAAGGTATCACTTCCTGGATGAAGTATTCATGAGGAGCTGCACCGGAGAGCGTTGTATCCCATACACGTTCCAGTTCTTGCGGTGTTGAAAGCATTAGGGCTTTGTGTTTGAAGCGCTTGTAAAAGCTAAGCCCCTGATTGCCTTTAATGAGGATGGGATATCTTAGCTCAACTTGTGTAGGATTCTCATGTTCCGGCATTTCAGTAGCTGGGATTGGAATACCGGCTTTATTGGCAATCTCAAGTAAGTTTCTTTTATTATAGATATTATCAATAACATCCAGATCTTCTGTTATGACTTTGTAGCACTTGCCTAGCCTGTCTTTGTTCCTGGCAATAGTATGAACTGCATGATCATTCGAGGGTAGCAGTAGCCAATCCTGCAAGTTAAATGCTTTATGGAGCCTCAAAAGGAAATCGGCAAAATCATCACCTAAGTAATCAGGGCACTTGTAATACGCCTTGCAATACTTTGAGTAGCGTGCTACACAATCATCTTTATCAACCACGATTACAGGGATACCCTTCTTTCCGAGAAGCCGAGTATTTGCTAATCCCTGTACGTGTCCCTCGATGACTATCACTCCAGGTATATCTTGGACATGTTTTTTATTGCGAGTCTGCAAATGATCCTCTCTCTTTAGCTAAACTCTTGGTAGATAACTGTGATTCTTTCATAGATTCCATAAACCATTCCACAAAACTCTTAACTGCATCGAGAAAACTTCTTTGAGGTGAATATCCCAATTCTTTCGAAGCGAGTGATATGTCTGCATATGTACTATCTACATCACCTTTCATGTGGCTAACATATTCCACGATGGCTTTCTTCCCGATTACTTCCTCTATTGTCTGCAGCATCTGATCAAGTCTTACAGGATAAGAATTTCCCAGGTTATATACTTTGAACTCAGGCTGATTAGACTCTAGCACCTTACTAATTGAGCTCATCACTCCATCAACTATGTCATACACAGAGGTATAATCCCTCGAACTGCTCACTTCTCCACGCAATTGAATTGGATATCCATCATTGATCGCCTTAACAAACTTGTGTACAGCCAAGTCCGGCCTCTGTCTTGGTCCAACAACGGTAAAGAATCTTAAACAGTGCACAGACATCCCATTGATTGAGTGAAAAACATGACAAAGCACTTCTGCTGCTTTCTTAGTTGAAGCATAGGGTGATATTGAGTTATCAGTATTGTCTGACTCTTTGAAAGGAGTTTGGATATTACCATAAACCGAAGATGAAGAGGCGAAAACAAACTTGCTAACAGCATGTTCGGCACAACATGTCAACAACTGCAATGAACCAATTACGTTTACGTCGTAGTATAACTTTGGGTTCTCTAACGATGGCTGAACACCTGCCATTGCTGCCAAGTGTACCACAATATCTGGTTGATATTCAGTAAACGTTTTGTCTAAGAAATCTTTGTCCCGAATGTCTCCTTCACACAGTTGATAATTGGGATTATTCAAAGCATTTAGAATGTTGTGTCGCTTGGTCTCAGGAGAATAGTAATCATTGAAGTTATCAATGTTAACGACCCTCAATCCATCTATCAGGAGTCTCTCACACAAATGAGATCCGATAAAACCGGCTCCTCCTGTAACTAATACTGTGGTTTCATTCATCGACCAATCCCATAATAATCAAATCCGAGTTCTTTCAATGCACCGGGATTATACTGATTTCTGCCATCAAACACTACCATTGATTTCATCTTACGCATTAGCAATCGAAAGTCCGGGTTCCTAAACTGGTGCCATTCGGTCAGCAGAATCAGGGCAGAGCATCCTTCAGTGGCCACATATTGGTCATCGACATAGTTTAGACCTTTTGGTGCGCCTAAAACGTGTTTAGCTTCGTTCATTGCAACAGGATCAAAAACATTCAGCTCTGCCCCCATGTCCAAAAGCAGCTTAATCACTACTACAGAGGGAGCTTCACGCATATCATCGGTATTTGGTTTAAATGATAAGCCCCAAATGGCAAACTTAAGTCCTCTGACATCACCATTGAAGTGCTTATAGATTTTATCCACAATAAACTCTTTCTGAGCTTGGTTTCTTTCTTCTACAGCAAGCATAATCTTGGGATCGAAGCCAATATTTTGAGCCATGTGTATCAAAGCTTTGACATCTTTAGGAAAACAACTACCACCGTAACCAACTCCCGGATATATAAACTTATAGCCGATCCTGGAGTCACTACCTATACCCTGCCTTACTTCCATGACGTCGGCTCCATATCTTTCACATAGATTGGCAATCTCATTGATGAAGCTGATTTTGGTCGCAAGCATGGCGTTGGCTGCATATTTGGTCATTTCTGCAGATCTGACCGACATGGTTATGAGCCTATCTGAACTTAGATTAAATGAAGCATATAGCTCTTTCATGAGTTTTGCTGCTCTTTCGCTTTCGCACCCCACAACTATTCTATCAGGTTTCATGAAATCATCAATCGCAGCCCCCTCTTTCAAGAATTCAGGATTTGACACAACGTCGAAAGTGATATCTAGATTTCTGCTCGCCAGTATCTCAAGCATTGACTTGCGAACCATATCTGCTGTGCCAACCGGCACAGTGGACTTGTCAACTATCACTTTATACTCACTCATACATTCTGCTATACTATTTGCTACAGCCAGAACATACTGCAAATCTGCTGATCCATCTTCACCCGGAGGCGTCCCAACCGCGATAAACAGCACTTGTGAGAAATCTACAGCTTTTTGGATATCTAGAGAAAATGAAAGCCTACCTTCGTTCCGATTGCGCTCAATCAGTGAGTCTAAACCAGGCTCCCAAATCGGAATCTTGCCTGAGTTCAGCATCTCGATCTTCAGGGGATTATTATCAACACAAATCACATTGTGACCCATGTCGGCAAAACACGCTCCTGTCACTAATCCAACATAGCCACTGCCAATCACTGCAATATTCAATGTTTCCTCCTAATCACTTTTTTATATATATCAATTATCTTGTCTGCTACCATATCTGCGTCGAGACCCAGCTCTATCAATCTTTGTCTCCCGTCAGTGTTACCTTTAAACGCCATAATAGTTTTTATCCCTTCAGCAAAGCCTGCAGCATCAAAGCTTGCCTTATAATGACCCGGAATATCTCCTAGCAACCACCATGCATCACCGGCATTGGTCGCAACAATAGGCAAACAACACGCCATAGCTTCTTTTACAACATTTGGCGATCCCTCCTCTAAAGAACTTAACGCAAGCATATCTGAATGCGAGAGTAAGCTTGGCACTTCTGATCTGTCGATTGGATAAGGTGATATAACTTCAATATTCTCATGCCCCAGTAAACTAACCGCCTCTTTTACTAGTGCGAAATTCTTCCTTTGATCATTTGGGTTACCAAGGAATAGAATTCTAAAGGGTTCTGTCTCAGGAATTATTGATCTCTTTCTAACTGGGAAACTGCTAAGGTCAACTCCATTAGGGATAATCGATGACCTCTTTATATACACAAATTTGCTGATGCTATCAGACTTGCAGATTATATAGCTCAGAAATGGTTGGATTATCAACGATATGATTACAAGCCAATATGAGCCTGGCTTGGTTTTACCATTTTTACCAATACTGCCATATGCATCGCTACCCATATATGATGCAACTATTGGTTTTCCTGTGAAAGCTAAAAGACTGGATAAGGCGCAAAGACTATAGTGGGCATGAATCACATCGATACCATTCATGCCAACATCACTTCTGATCTTTTTCGCATATCTGAGGTATGAGATCAAGCCGTGACCTAAAACCAAACTATGATGAACACTAACCCCCTTTCTTCTAAGGGACTCAGCTTGACTCTCGACAAAAGGAGCCATGATGCCCGTTTTATTGTTGCCGCTTGATACAAACAATACTTTCATTTATAACTTCCCTGCTCCATATAGCTTTAACGCCACTTCCAGCCTCAGATCATAAGACTCATTAGAATTGAACATCCCCTCTTCAAACACCCAGCGCCCTTCCTGATACAGATATCTTCCCGGCTTTCCTTCCACTTCCAGGATGTGATCCATCTTATGGCCAAAGATGGTTTGAATCTCGTTGATAAGATAGTCTCCACCATTTTCAAAAACATCAAAAGCGGCGGTTTGAATACCATTCTCTTCTGCAATCTTGCGTATCCAATCGAGTAGCGCAAAAGGAGGACTATCATATCCCAAGTTCTTAGCCCCACTTGCTTTATCGCCAACTTTGAACTTCTTGTAAGCAAAGAAGGACTCCCCTATTTTGACGATCCTCCATTCGAAATCGTGCTGAACATATTCTTGGAGGATAACAAAGCCTCTCTGAGTCTCGGCATGAGCGCTCAGATATTGGCATAATCTTCGTTTGAAAAAACTTGGATCCGCGATGGTCTTTTTTAGCCAGCCTTTAGGGTTGCCAACCTGCTTATTCGGTCCAAAGCGTTTCCTTATCCCCTTGCCCTTGAATGCCACCAAAATATACTTCTGTAGAGATGCCCTATCTTTAAATATCTTAACTCCGGAGCTGGCTGCCCCAATCGAAGTCTTTGCCACAATTGGTAGCTCTGCGTTAAGCACAAATTCTTTCGCTTCACGATAATCACACACTACCCATGTCTTGGGGTGAGCTATGCCTTTTAGCTGCAGAAATTGAGCAAGGCTTCTTTTATTTTCATAGATAAAGCACTCAAAAAAACTGGGGAAAACCGGCTTCCCCAACAACCGTTCAATATGATAAACTCTTTCATCGTAAATGGCCTTGAATTTCTCTGAAACTCCCGGAGGACGCAGCAGAAACATACCATAATCTTTCGCCAATACATCGTCCAAGGCATTGATCGAGGTTAAGTCTATCACATCAGCCTCAATTCCTTTCTTTTGGCAGGCTATGAACCACTTATCCCCGCTGTCAGGTCTTTCATTGCGCAATACAGCAATCTTCACTTCAGCTCTCCAATCAGCTTATCAGTAATATACATTTGAATCGGGCATGTGTACTTCAGCCAGAATGGTTCCGCTTGAGGCAGATTTGGACGATTCAGCTCTTTAAGTAAAAGAGGTATATCATATACATCACAAACACTTGATCCACTATCAATTATCTCTTGTAACATTTCTTTAACGTAATCCTCCATCCATTTACCGAGCGGGAAAGTTGGAGGTGTTTTAAGTTTGTGTTTTCTCTGTTTTGCTTTCAGAGCAGCCCAATAGGGTGAAAACAGGTATTCAGCAGCAGAAAAACCGTTTGAATATGGTATTCTGGCCAAATCGCGATTCAAATGTTGCTGCATCATGCTGCCGAATCTTGGATTCTCAACCTTATACTTTCCGGGCTTCTGGGTCTTTCTTCTATATAAGAAGTTATACTTCGATCTAAAGAGAAGCTTCATATAATCAGGATCGCAATATGGCGTGAATACATGAGGAATGAACTTAGGATACTGAATCATGTTCTGTCCATGATGCAGCTTTGCGGCAATCTCCAATAGTGCATGCAACTCCATATTCTCTGCATCTTTGATGTATGGCTGTTCATCCATAACTTCTTTTACTGCTATTGCCAAGTCATCATTAGCCTTCAACCCCCGGAGTTGCATATACTTCCTGATTGTATCTAAATCTTTCTTTTGGGCATACTCATACACAAAGTTCGAAACTATGTAATCCTCATGGTTGGCTCCTTTCACAAACTCACCACCCATGGTGCCCAGAAACATGGTGTCGGCAAACTCGCTTTCCCGCTTGATTGCCTCCAGCCGGTGCGCTCGATGGAGAGAACAAACATATTCTCCTGCTATGATGGATTCCTCAGCAGCTTTGCGAAAAGAATCTTTGTTAAACCGGATGTCATGAACTACATGAGGAATTCTGCAGTGATGAGCTATCTGTTTTGCGACCAGACAGTCCATAGCCTGCGGATTGCCATAAGTATAGCCATGGATCTCAACTCCCAGTTTGACTAGAATGCTTAAAAGCATTCTGCTATCAAAACCTCCGGTTATTGAATGACTAACCTTATCAGTATTAGCTTCATTCAGCTGCCTTTCAACTGCCAGGGAAAGTGCTTTAGCAATATCAGGGATTTCTATCGCCTCGTTCACCGAGCCAATAAGGTCTTTGCCCGATATCTGGAAATGGCTTTCTAAGGCCTTCAACCCATTCGCAATTTTATCTATCGTCATGTTGTCTTTGTTACTCGCCAAAGATTTAACTCCAACATGGTGATATGTTAGACCGAAGACCACTTTATGTAAGTCATTAATCATAATAGTCCTATTTTCCACAATTGTGTTCTCAAGATACTTGTCAGTAATCTATAGAACGAAACTTAAGTTACCCAAGCCGCAAGCCCTAAACATCAGGTTTTAACAAGCTTATTGCCTTATTTCTATGAGCGTCACATCGAAACAGGTTTAGCACCTCGATTCGATATCTAATCGGCATCCTCAGTTGAATCCCGGTTTTCTTAACTACTTTTCTTAGACTAGGGATAGGTATTAACAGTTGCCTGTATAGTGTTTGTCTGTATGCAGAATACTTGTTATCCCAATATGAAGCAAAAAGTATCGGGTCACTTATCGTCTTGTTAATCTCGCAGATATGATCCTCTACCCTTGTCCTGAGCTCTTGAGATGCTACAGATACTTTAGAAAAATCAAGCGCTTGATTGAGTGTGATCAGTTCGCTTTCGCTGCTGTTTGGCATGATGCTAAGCTTGGCAGCAATACCCACAAACCAACTCTCATCCGGTTTACGCACACTTGTAGATGACACAAGATTCCCCAATCCATTATATATCATCTTCCCTTTGTAGCACTCATACCCACTATAGGCATGAGCGTGATGAGCAACAACTGAATCCACTCCGATGTCGATCATGAACCTAGAATATCTGACCATCTCCGGAGTAGGATAATGTTGATACTCGATGCCTCCATGATAAATCACGATGATCTTATGCACTTTGCTTCTCAGATCCTGTATGTTATGATAGGCATCGATAAGATCAAAGGGATTCGCCCCAGCCTGATTCTTTTCCGCAATGCTAAATTCCCGTTCGCAGTAGTTTAAAATAGCGACCTTAACGCTGCCCAGTTCTTTAATTAAGGGCTTTGCTGCATCTTCTGAATTAAACCCTGCCCCTACAGCATCCAATCCGGCTTCTTTACAAAAACGAATAGTATCCAGAACTCCTTCATTGCCATAATCCCTTATGTGGTTGTTTGCCAAACAAACACAATCTACTCCAGCGTTTTTCAGTATTTCTGCGTATTTTGGACTCCTGCGAAAGTTCTTCCCAGTTTTCAATATGGGCTTCCCCCTTTCAGTGAGAGGAGTTTCCAAATTGATCATCACATACTCGGATTCACGAAACAAATCCTTTATCTCATCAGAGAAAGGATCATAAGGTTTCACATCGGCTTTAGGTACAAAATCTCCTGCTACTATTATACTCATAAGATATTACTCTTCAAGCTGTTTCCGATTCCTAGCTGCCTTGACATGATGCAATAATTCGGTGTGATTACCAATCATGACATCAATGGAAAACTCATCTTTGATCCTTTCCCTCGCTTTGCTCCCCATCTCTTTACGCATAGCATTGTTATCAATAAGGCTAGCAATCCTTTCTGCTACTTGATTAGCATCGAATGGCTTAACTAGGTATCCGGTCTCGCCATCATTCACTAACTCAGGATTACCACCTGCACTAGTAGCTATCACCGGTAACCCTGAGGCCATATATTCCATGATGGTGTTGGATAAACCCTCAGCATGACCATCTGTGTTACTTAGTAGAATTCCGATGTCGGAACCATGCAATATATTGTGGATATCACGTCTCATCCCCAAAAATAAAACATTCTTGAGGCCGTTATCCCCTGCAGTTTTCACAAAATCTGGCTTCGTTGGCCCATCTCCCACCAACAAATAGTATACATTATCATATTCTCTACGTGTATTCAAAGCTGCTCTAATTAAAGTATCATAATCCTTTGCTGGCCGAAAACCCGCAACTATTACTATTACAATAGCATCAGAAGGAATACCAAGCTCATTTCTGATACTAGATCGACACGAATCAAACTGGACAAAATCTATCCCATTATATATAATTACAGATTTCGGGTGCATATCAATCCCTTCTACCCTTAATCCTGCCATACTATTGGCAACAATGGCATCAGAATACCAATAGAGAAAACGCCGGAGTAGTTTATTTATCAAAGACCTTTTTAAGCATCCTCCAAATCTTATGCTGCCATTTATAATTTGACTGCCAAAAAACGCTTTGTAAACACTTGCGTATAGTCCACTAATAGTATCCCAGAAGTAAATTACATCAGGGCAAAAGACCGATATCTCCTTTACAACTTTTGATACCGTCCGAATTTTTTTTGAATCAGGATTGGTAATAACGTGTATCCTATCCTGGCCGAGCGGCAGATCGTACTCCATAGCAACAGATAGTATCCATATATGAATATCATGCATCATACAAAGGTTTTGGATGATATATTGAAGCTGTCTTTCTCTTCCGCCACGACCAAAACTGTCAATGATATATACAATCTTAAGTCTTTTCATACTATATGTCTGCAAAGTACGAAATCCTGAGAAGTAAGCTTAAGTCAGATGATACACCGTGATTAATATAATAGTTGGTTCCTCTAATTGCGGCTATTTTATCAATAAAACCCCTCACTGATGAGGATTCCAATAACTGGCATGAGGCGACTCTATCGTTCAACCAAGTCCTATATTCCGGATAACCGTCTTTAAAATATGGATTCCCTCTTTGCATGGGAGGATCTCCTTTTTGTAGTAAAGGTATTTTCTTTTGCATTCCAATATTCATAACCATCCTTAGTGTTCGAAAAACTTTATGCAATGAGTATGGGAAGCTAATCGGTAGGTGGGTAGTATCAATCGGTATATCTTTCACTTCATCAAACTTCTGGAGAACTCTGATAGTTGATTTACGCAATTCTCTGGTATGTGGATAAAAATGGCTTACAGAGTTAATCAAGATGCGGTCAAAGTATGGACTAGCTACAGAAAAGTCGTTATTTTCAAGAGATCCTGTTAGATAATAAGCAGCGTTTGCCAAGTGCAAGGTTCTAAGTCGCTCCAAATAACATTCATTGAATTTTGTGACACCTAGGAATGTATCTAATCTCTTAACAGAGGATTCCGAGATGCTTTCCCAAGAGAGATCGCCTTGATTTCCCTTAAAGAACCTAGATCTATCCCTGTAGTGTAATAGTCTGGAAAATACAGCTGCTTTGCCCTTCTGGATCAAGGGGACATATGAGTAGCTTGATAATGCCTCTTTTAATACATAAGCTGGAGCTCTTGATGTATACAAATTCTCTCCACCCAGATACTCACCGCCGACTCCTGTAACATGTATTTGAGCTCCGCGCCCCATCTTCCATAGAGCATGCTTCATGTTGTGATGCCCTTTTGCTAAAAGTGGATTGTCGCAAGCCTTGTAGTACTCCTCAATACCTTCTATATCTCCCGGAACGAGTGGTTCAAGCTCATGTAAGTCGATATTACCAATTCTTGATACTATTTGCCTAGCCTTTAGATAGTCCGACGTACCCTCACCGGCGGTTTCTGTAAATAGTCGCATTCGATCAGGCCAGTTCAGGTATATAAGTCTTGAGTCCATCCCCCCCGTAACACTCATTGAATACTTTAAACTGGGTATATACAAGCGCTTTACCGCTTTGTTTAATTCTTGGTACATAAGCTCTACACTATCTGACAAGCTGGCATTTGATTCAGTGTGGTCTGAGAACGAGGCATAAGTAAATTGTTTAATACCCTTATCATCAATCAATATTCCTGTACTGGGAGAAAGCACAGATACACCCTTGAAACCAGATCTACCGGAATACAGTGCCCCAGTTATCAAGTATTCTTCAATAGCATCTGGGGCTTTCTCAAGCTTAAATGCTTTTACCAGTAACCTAATGCTGGTAGAATATACAATGGCATCATCAACTCTGTATTCATAAACTGTTTGTAAACCCAAAAAATCATTGAACAACACAGACTGTGCACCCATTGACATAACTCCCAGATACGCCCCATTCGAAAGCAAAAGGGGCCATTCTACAGGAATGTGACTGGAGATGTAATCTTCTATATGCTTGGTTTCAGATTCCAGGCTTACTGATTTAGAGTTATCTGATAAGAAGTAATAGCCACATACACTGAAGCCAGTATTACCATTTGAAAATCCCGATAGGACTCTGTTCTTACCATCAAAACTGTTAGACACCAAGAAAGAGCCATTATGGATAAATTCTCTATTGAATATCTTACTCCAATAAGATTCTCTTCGTTTTGCATCATATATTACAATCATTTGTTTTGTGCTGTAGTTCATCATATGATCTCCTATGCTTTACCAAATATGCTGTCAATCTTATCTATATCAATCAAAGATATCGTTCCATACATTATCTCATCATTATATTGACTCTATAAAATCCTCGATAATAAACCTCTGTGGATCCACTGGAGCTTCATGCCAGTTCAGATCCGAATCCCAATAACCGGGACAGTCGTCATAAAACGCGCCTGTTATAAATGCATATGATAACTCTACTACTCTTGATGTCCTGCTTTGATCATAGATGAAGTCTAGTGCCAGAGATTGGGATTCAACTATCTTAGCTATATTAAATGCTGTCTTAATCGACTGGAGAGGGAAGCATTGGGGACCATATTCTTTGATACCACTCCCCGATGCCCGGAAATCGTTAAATCTGACCATTCTTCTTACGGCAAAAGCTCTGCCTCCTATTACGATAACCCGATCATCAAAAGCATTATTGGCGATAAAGTCCTGGAAATAGACATAGCCCTTTTGATCAGGCAATAGATTCATGCCTTTTACGGGAATTGCTAGTCGTGCAAATCCTTTTAACAGATGAAAGACCGCCTTAGCATTCTTGTCGCGTCGGAGCCTCCACATCCTTTCCCTGACGCCCTTCAAAGGATCATATGCCTTAAAGCCCTTATTGAAAGCCTTGTCAATCTTGCCCTTTGCCTCTTTATAATTTTGCACAAGGCTCACATTGCTGGAGCCTGCACCACCCCTTAGTTTAAAGACCTTCGGATAATCTGTATCTTGAGCCCACCTTAAAGCATCTGACTTATCATAGAAAGCATAACTGGGAACCAGTGGAGCACCAATTGACTCCAATAAATACTTCTGCCCCAGCTTATCATCAAAATGCCAGCATGTGGAAAAACTTGGGAAAACCTTCTTCCCCATTAGCTCCAAACTATATATCAACTGTCGAGCATAGTTCTGGCTTCTGTAATCCGCATGCGACCAATGCCACATTAACCCATCACAATCTTTCAACTGATCAATGATATCGCTATCATAGCAATTGACGATTCTGTGACAAATCTCGTGTTTCTTGCAGTATTCGATCCAACGATCGCTGAAGCTACCCTTACGTTCGTGAATAGCAATTTTCATTTGCTTAGCGCCCTCACCAACACCTCAATCAATATATCCCTATGGGCTTCACACCTAATATTGTTTAGTATAGATCGAAGATTGTAATCATTTTTTACAAGCCGATCCAAACCAAGACGGAAAAGTCCCCCTCTAAGAATGCTATTTTTGACTCCTTGTAATGGCGATAGTATTCTCAATCTTTTAGTCTGGCTTTCAATGAACCTATTCCATTCTTCCAGCAACTTATCATGGCTTGATATTGTGTTGCTTATCTCATCTACTTCATTCATTATGGTAGCTCTCTCACGACTCTCGCAAACATGCAATCTCTTTTTAGGAAGCATGTGTTTCACTGGAGTTAGCTTCATAGAGACTGGCATATTTTTGTGGAAATCCAAGGTGCATAAAAGGCCGGTATTCCATGATTCTGAGGAGTTTTCCTTGAGAAAAAGAAAGTTTCCAAGGCTATATACTATCGGGCTCCCTTCATAGAATTCGTACCCACCGATACAGTGAGTGTGGTGCCCGATAATCGCATCCGCCCCTTGATCCACAAAGAACCGATACAACTTAACCATCCTGGGACTGGGATACTTGTACAGTTCATGACCTCCATGAATAATAACGATTACGAAATCTACCTGTTCTTTTAGGCTTTTTATCATTCTGCAGATATCTACTACATCTAATGGATTGGCTCCGGAATTAGTTTCTGTGGCTATCGACCATTCAGATTCACATGCGTTTATGATTCCGATTGTAATCTCGTTATCTCTAATTATCAGCGGTTCGGAAGCCTCGCATGCATTCTTCCCGGCTCCAACATATCTTATCCCTCTATTGCTTAAACTACTCATGGTATATAATAACGAACTCTCGCTATAGTCCATAATGTGATTGTTTGCTAAGCTAACTACACTCACACCTAGTTTTCCCAAAAGCTCCAGAGCAAATAACTCAGACTTGAGATTCGGTCCAGTTTTTTTGATTTCTACATCATCTGGGCTATTAACTATCGGTGATTCCATGTTTACTATAGACACATCAGCATCCTGAAAAAGTGTGAAAACTGACCGATCTATGAGTTTGGAAAGATCGTTACATTGCCCAATAAATAAGTCTCCGCCTAGAATGATTCTCACATTTTACCCACATAATTATTTAAAGTGCTATTAATCATACTTCTTCAAAATATGTATCCGGATCAGCTGGATCATAAAACTCATTAATCCAAAACATCGTCAGCAGGTCCCCATCCCCGATATTGGTGATATTATGCGTATACCATATCGGCATATCCACATACCCGGGCTCTGAGCCATCAAGGATATATTCTATCACTTCATCACTGCCGTATTTACGTAGCTTGATCGATGCCTTACCCTGAATAACGGCAAAGCGCTCAACCTTACGGATATGGAAGTGGTTACCCCGCGTAATTCCCGGTACAGTGGTGGAGAAGGCAGCCTGTCCGCCGGAACAAAACTTCATCGCTTCTACGTAAACCCCACGGGGATCAGCGTTCTTTTTATACTTAACCGGGAAATGCTCCATAGGGATGTATGACCTGAATGTATTGAACAAACAAAGCTCAAAGCGATCATTCAGATCAGGAAAGATCCCTTTAACTTGATACGTATCCCTAAATCCCTTCAATTTCTCCAGTAATTCAGTCACCTTATACTCAGCCATATGCTCTACATGAATAAGCCGCTCCGGCTTATTCAATTGAGAATTGAGAATTGAGAATTGAGAATTAGGATCGGTGCTTTTCGGTGCTCCTCGGTGCTCCTCGGTGGTTAGGTTATAAGAATTTAATCCGTGTAGATCCGTTCGATCCGTGAAATCCGTGTAACCATTAATCAAACCAATCACCCGTTGCACCAGATCACCCACATAGATCAGCTTCAAACAAGCATCCACCTCTATCTTCGCCTCCAGGTTATTCACCACCTGATGCGAAAAAGTCGATATCACCGAGTTATAAAATGGCACGCCAAAGGGACCAAACACATTCGGGATGATCAAGCCGGTAAAAACAGCATCATTCCGATCCGCCCATTGGTTAAATAGTTCTCTCCCCTCACGCTTGGATCTGCCATAGAGGTTATCTCGCTCTTCCTGCAGTGATGAGCTCATTATCACATAAGGCTTGCTCTGTGTACGCTCCATCGAGGCTATCAGTTTCTGCACCAATTCTATATTGGTCTTATACAATACATCCGGATCGTTATGCCTGTTCATCGCCGCCAGATGCACAATAACATCACACTGCCTTACAAATGCATCAAGCGTCTCTTCTGCCTGAAAGTATTCATCCCTGAAGGGGATACATTCGTACTTCTCTTTGTTCAGACTAAGCGCATTGTAGAGGTGTGTGCCAATAAATCCTGCCTGCCCCGTAATTCCAATTCTTAACATACTACCTCATTCATTAACTGCCTAGGCAGAATTCGAATAGTTTTTTTGCATTAGATTCAATGCTAAATTCTGCTAACGCGAATTCTCTTCCCCTCTCTCCGATTTGGGTTATACTCTCATCATTTTGGGAACACCAAATCATTTTTTCCGATAAGTCTGCATAATCTCCAGCCTTAGTGTATACTACACAATCGTTGGGAATCACATTTTTGTGGCTGGTTATATCGGATAATATAACCGGGCGTCCTGACACCATATACTCACCTAGTTTCGTTGGAAAACCCAATGAAATGTAATTATTGGGTGGAACCAACAGCAGTGCGTGACATTTTAAAAAGTGCATCTTAAGACTAGATGAGTCTATATAACCCAATAGACTAACCCGTTCCCGAATCCCCAACTCATCTATCAATCGGTTAATCTCACTCATAATATCTTTGTCTCTCATGTCTATACCGATAAACTTCAGATTATGCTTATCGCTAACTTTTGCATACTCTGCAAAACTTTTTAGTATACTGATAGCTCCATCGCGTTTCCACCCTCCACCTCCTCCTGCATAAACAAAGTCATTATTACCAGTGCCTACGTAAGAATCATCATGAAATATTGACTGATCAACCAATATAGGTATATGGCATATTCCATCCCTTCTAATTGTGTAGAAGTAAGCTACCAACTCTTCCGATATTGTTATGAGGCCATCAAATCTACTATACATCCATCTGTCAAATATTCGCGATAGATACGCCAGACCCTTATTGTTAATGAGAACCTTAGGTACCTCATTCTTTTCCTTTACACACCTGATAGACATTATCTTGGTCAATAGCAATAATGAGATATTAACAAATCTATTGAGGTCATAGATTATTATGCACGATATGGCTGCGCGTTTTTTGAATACGTATCCCCATAACCCCATAAGACCGCTTATGGTAATCCACAGCTTTTTAAATTTATCTTTACCTTTTGGGGGCCAAAGCCTAATCCTTGAAGTGTTTATTATTCTGGCTCCATGATAACTTTCTGGGGTTGGCCTTGAACCGGGTCTATGCAAGACTATATCTACATCTCCTCCCGCAAATTCAATTGCTTTAGAATATGCAAGTATTCTATTTGTTGCCGCCCCCCCCTGAGGTATCGGCTCCTTTGTCACTATGCTAACAAGCTTTCTGCCTTCTTCCATATGCATCATTCCTGATAGAATAACAAATCCGGGTTTTGAAGCAATATCTGTATGTACTCCTGATTTTTTAAGAGGCTAATCAACTCATCTTTTGACAATCTTACTGCATTCTCGGATGTATACTCGTGGGCTTGCTCTATTCTCGTATCACCCGAAGAAAGATACTTTGAGTAGTTCAATTCTCTGTTATCGGCAGGTATCTTATAATACTGATCTAAATCCACTGCTTTGGACATCTCTTCCCTATTCACCAAGGTCTCATGTTTCTTTTCTCCATGCCTTGTCCCAATGATCTTGATCTCGGATTTGGAGTTAAATATTTCCATTAGCGCCTGAGCAATGTCTATGACTGTTGCTGCAGGCGACTTCTGCACGAAGATATCTCCTTGTTCACCATGCTGATAAGCATAAACAACTAACCCAACTGCCTCTTCTAACGACATCAGATATCTGGTCATCGTAGGATCCGTAATGGTTATATGCTGCCCTGCTTTGATCTGTTCAATAAACAAGGGGATTACCGAGCCGCGTGACGCCATCACATTACCATAACGAGTTCCGCAGAGAACAGTACCATTCTCCGGCTGCTGCCGGGAATATGCCACCATCACCTTTTCCATCATCGCCTTGGACATCCCCATGGCATTGATTGGATACACTGCTTTATCTGTAGATAGTACAATTGCTTTCTTCACTTGATTGGCAATCGCAGCACGGAGCACATTTTCCGCACCCAAGACATTGGTCCTCACTGCCTGGATGGGGAAAAACTCGCATGATGGAACCTGCTTCAGGGCGGCTGCATGAAATACGAAATCCACTCCAATCATTGCAGTTGCTACGCTCTCATAATCCCGTACATCACCAATGTGGAACTTGATCTTGGAATTGTTATACCGTTTACGCATATCATCTTGCTTCTTCTCGTCACGGCTGAATATGCGTATCTCTTTCACATCTGTATTCAAAAAACGATTGAGCACTGCATTCCCGAAGGAGCCGGTACCCCCGGTGATAATAATAGTCTTTCCGTTAAACATGTTCCTATCCTCATTTACTATTTTGGGTCAAAAAGGGGGAGAGTTTGGAAGAGGCTTTCAGTCTCCAAAACATGGAGATTCCTAGTCGCCTCAAACAAACACAATACTGTCAAAGGATTCTGGATTGTTGGCCTCTACAGATGACAGCAGGCATATCCCGACATGGTTGATCTACGACTACAGGTCCCATGTGAAGCCTACTTGGATATCTTATAGAGCTGTGCTTCATAAAATATCCATACATTAGAAACACCCATAAAATACTCCAAGTATGGAGATTAAAACCGAAAGAACCAAGAAAGATGATTAATATTAGCGAGAGAGGTGGGCTAGAAAATACCTGCCCCATTTTCATTGATGACTTAGTCAAGAAAAACAACCACCAAAAAAGGCCAAACAAGCCCATCGTTGAGGTGATTGTAAACAACGAGTTAAGGTGTGAAGACTGAATATATCCGATTCCTTCGTAACTATTTTCTCCTGTCAAAGCAGTCCCCATAATCGGGTTACGACTCAGATCCTGAAGCACCAAAGGCAGCCCAACCAATCGACTGCCATGTAACTTATCACCACCGCCATATTTATCAGCTACATATGCTTCCTGAGTCATATATGCTTCCACTTTACCGCCAAGAAACTCTACTCTTGGAAAAAGGTACATCCCTGCAATCACTACTATTATCATGGGTACTAAGTATATCAATTTTTTCGCCCTGCTCCAATAATCGTAAACAACGTAGCCAAAGAAGATCAGATAACCTGTTGTGGAAAAGGTTGTTGCCAATGCGGCTAGTAGTATCAATGACACTGGTGACACCTTGCTTTTTTTCATGAGGCTCCAATGGATCATGATAGCTACTGTTAGTAAGATGCTAAACGGACCCGGCTCCCAACAAAAGCCAGAGTTTCTTGGGATATAATTAGTAAAATGTCCTACCCTATCATGCAGAGTAAACACCCCAATGTGCAGATAATCGCCATACTGCTCTCTGAATCCTCCAGAGAAATCAAACGGTCGCAACATTACAAAAAGACCATTCAGATCTATTACTGATAGCATCCATCCTACCAGGCTGATAAAAGCCAAAACAAGCATCAAGTTAACGTAAGAAGAGAATATCTTATCTTTGAAGAGCTTAAGCAAGACGAAAGCCTCCACAAAACGCATTGTCATAAAAAGAATAGCAGATGGCTTAAAATCCCCACTAACTGCTGCGCTAGCAAACACAAAAAGAATCCATACTACTAATGCTTTTACCAATGGTCTTGTTGGCTTGATTCCAAATAGTAGCATAGTGATGCCAGCTAAGGAAACTCGCGCCACAGCCATCACGGGTGTTCTATAATATAAAGAACCCTCCATCGACACTACCAGGACGAAAAATAAGTATAGGCTAGAAACAAGCTTCATTGGCCACTCTTGATGTCTCTTAATCGTTCTCGCAACCAAATGGGCAGGATGCTGGCTATCTGCTCTTGAATGATCGTTCTTATCTCCCAAAACTCATATGTCTTTAAGAGCCTGCCTGATATATACACAAACGAAAAAAACAAGAATGTCTTAATCATAAGCGACATGATGATGTTCGAAGTCAGAAGTGAGCCTACAGTCATCGAGAAGGCTGACATAACCGGCACACAAAGAATAGTAGGCAGGATGTCCAGGAGTTGTTCACTGATAGTGTAGTTCAATAATTTATTCGAGTACAGTGAGTTTGCCATATACTCTAATACGGAGTTGAACACCATTGCCCACAGTAATGCCTTCATTCCTAGCATAACTCCAACAATGATTGCTGGAATACATACAATCCTCCTAATTACCTCAACGCGCAAGTATAAGTCTGCCCGGCCCTTTGCTTTAATAACGTTTGCATTTATTAATCGCACCGGATAAAGAACCCCGGCTAAACACAATATCTGCAGATAAGGAATCGACTGACTCCACTTGTCCCCAAGCAATATCAGCACTATCTCCTTAGCATTTATGAGCATTAGTGATAACATTATGGCGCTAATATAAAAAGTAAGTTTAATCAACTTTCTATAAGCGGTTCTCACGCGCTCTTCATCATCAACAATTTGTGATAGTATTGGATAAGTCACTCTTTGCGTACTTGATTCTATGTTTGATGAGACGAGATTTTTAAACTGATTTGCTCGACTGTAAAAGCCAAGCTCTGCAGCAGAAAAGTACTTCCCAATAACCAAGCTGTATATATTTGTATAAATTGAATGTAAAATGCTGGATCCAAGCATACGTGAACCAAAACTAAACAGCTCTTTAAAAGCGGACACACTATAGCTTAGTGTTGGCTTCCATACCGATGACAAGTGAAGAAGCAATACCCTGATCAGATTCTGGCTTATCATTTTGATGGCTAGACTCCAATATCCAAAGCCCATAAATGCCATAGACACACCAATAAGCCCGGAAATCGAACTTGACCATGCATTAATCTTTGTTTGTCTTTTAAAATCTATATTGCGTGTAAGGATCGCCCTTTCTACTATTCCAAAAGAATTTATAACAAGATTTAGAGACATGATTCGCACGACAAGAATAAGTTCTGAATTGTTATAGAATCTGGCTATGGCTCCGGCTGCAAAGTATAGAAGAGCAAACATTACAATCCCTAAGCCAATGTTGGTATAGAACATAGTGTTGTAGTCGTCCTCAGTACAGTCTTGCTTTCGAATCAAGGCTTGCTCCAAGCCACTGTTCACAATTGCTTCTGAGAACGTTATGAAAACCATGCTCATGCCAATTATCCCATATTCAGTAGGACTTAAGAGCCTTGCTAGAACTACGCCAAATACGAAGTGAATGACTTGATTCACCATGCTGTCGGTGAAGCTCCATTTAAGGCCGGAGATGGTTTTATTTCTGATGCTCAGTTCTTATTCCTTCAACTATTTTGGTAATCTACCTTAAAAAAGACTTACACTTGAGCTACTGCGACCGAAACAACTAGCCAAAGCGACCCATAAATGCGATATCATTCGATTCCTGCCCCAAGAACAGGGAAAGAACGAAATGGAGTATAGTTAATTTTACCAGTACTATCCAGCACCATGTTAGGATGCCCATGGTATACGAAATCATCTCTATCGATAATAAGGGTCTTAATCATTTCAGCATCCGATGTATAGAAGTAATTCATCGATGCGTCTACATCAAATCTGTTAAAACCAATGATGTGCATGGCCACTTCATTATCTCGGAAGTTATTGTCATGGATAATCGGCGTACAGTCGTAGTAGTTAAAGTTCATGTCAAGCCCTATGCAGATGCCCTTGTCTGATAGTAAATAGTTCCTTTGGATGACTGGATCAAACTCACCGCCACAAACCCGAACATCATACTTACCGTTTTTCTCTAAAACGTTGTTTTCTATTGTAGTGAGAGATGCATATGATTCGACTCCGTAGTTGTTTAACACAAAAAATGAGTTTCGCACCTGGGCATCACAGTAGTCCTTAATCTTTACTCCTGCTGTGTTGCTATGCAGCACCACATTATCGATCGAAACTTCATCGCATCTTAATGCATAGAAACCCCCGGATGAGGTATATATAGAGGGTATCGCATCCCTAATTACTGATGCTATAGAATTGCTAATATCAACACGCTCATTGTTTTCAAAAGCCATGCCTCCAGAGCTTTTGCGAATAACGCAGTTACTAACCGTAGACTCAGAACCATTCATTTTAATTCCGCCTAACGAGTTTTCAATTATGCAATTTACCAATGTGGTGTTCCCGTTAACTACTATCCCCCCAAATTGCGCTATTTCATCTAGGCTATCACTAGCTGATGTCACCAATGAGTACGTTCCCATAGAGGAACAGTCCGCACTTAGTGATCCGTTAATGATCATGTTTTTCATATAATTAATCTCAATTCTGGTTCCTTCGCATAGAACTGCATCCCCAATAACTATCATATCGTCATCAATCAAGTATGTTTTGTTAGATTCAAACTCATAATTGCTTTGAATGGAACCCGATAGCGCTATTTTTGGATATAGAATAATGCTTTCTTTCACGCTTGTACCAGCATTCACCTTATTCAAAATACTATTCAGTTCATTGGCACCCGATTCTATTGGAATGTCATGAAAATACCTTATTCCCCAATTCTCTTTCGATATTACAACATTATAGCGTCCTATAGTTACGCTCCCCTGAGAAAACGATCCATCAGATGCAGTTATGGTTTTATAGATCGGCATTGAATCCCGATGATCGAACTCAGTTTCTTGCCCAATCATTACTCCAATATGAGGATACTCACGGTTGATGCGTGTTATTGTTGTATCCAATGTTGTCAGTTCATAGATAGCGATTCTAACTCCCGAAAAATCCACCGGATCAAGCTCCGGATTACCCGTATCGTTCACTAGTTCGACTCTCCCGGTAAGTGTTCCGGTTTTGGGCGAAGTACTACTATCACAGGCAGAAACCACCATAAACAATGAATAAAATGCTAGTATAGCAAGTGCCGGCAGTAGGTGAGATCGTTTTATCTTTTTCATAGTTTTCCGCTTCATCTCTTTTCTGTCCACAGATTTAATTGTCCACTAATTATCACAAATTATCACGAATTCATTTGTTAAGGTTTAGAGGGTTGAGCGCTTCGCTGTTTAGAAGGCAGTTTCGTCAATGTACAATTTACGATTAATCTGTCCACTAATTTGCCGAATTTACACGAATTAATTTATTAAGGTTGAGAAGGTTGAGTGCTTCGCTGTTTAGAAGGCAGTTTCGTCAATGTACAATTTACGATTAATCTGTCCACTAATTTGCACTAATTATCACGAATGGATTATTTACAAGACATAGCGTTTGTATTGTAGGCTGGGAGCGCCAAAATTGACTAGCAGTCCCACTTTGAGACCCGTTGCTTTGAGGTAGTTCATTAGTTGAGACACATGATCGTTACTCAAAGCATCAAGGGCTTTCAGCTCAAGGATTATCTGATCGTAACAAATGAAATCTGCCTTGTAATAGCTTTTCAGTTCTACACCCTTGTATATGATCGACAGCTCTTTTTCTCTCTCAAAAGGTATTGATGACCTGGTAAGCTCAATAGCCAGGGCTTCCTGATACACCGGCTCCAGAAATCCATGTCCCAATTCCCGGTGTACAGCCATGCAAGCCCCCACAATATTATAGCATTCTTGTTTATAGAGTAGATCGACTTTATTCATAATACCTAATTAGTGGAAATTCGGTTAATTCGTGGACAGAGACTAGATACAGCTTCGCCCCGTCGCTTATGCAAGGCAGGCGATTAGTTGTTGATTATTTTCAACTATGTGCTTCAGGTACTGAGAAAAAACTCAAAGAGGAGGGGTAGAGAGGGCAGATAATTCCCTGCAGTATAGCCACAAATAGCGTAGGGGAAGACGGGGGATACCCACTCACCACAGCTGATGCCTCTACCGTATGTATCTTGTTTTTCAGCTCTTGCGAAATCATAATTCAGAAATCTCTTTGTGCTTTTTTCATTGTTTGC